>JADEYI010000333.1_pt1 | contig 73341 bp, 69 predicted proteins | sample 8542331 | NCBI WGS metagenome assembly JADEYI01 (sample SAMN16510988, study PRJNA670497) | mine drainage metagenome | isolation source: biofilm near Copperflume 1 | place: Germany: Marsberg coppermine Kilianstollen | collected 2018-02 | reverse complement strand
GTGTAGCTGCTGCAGGGATCACTGACCGTGGAGGACAGCAGCGTTGGACCGGCGTACAAAGCGTTGATGTCCGGCGCCCGGAATCCCTGGGACCAGGTGCCGCGGATCAGGAAGTCGTCGTCAACCTGCCATTTGAGGCCGGCGCGGCTGGTGGTATTGCTGCCGAAGGTGCTGTATTTGGTGTGGCGCGAGGCCACGTCCAAATCCAGCAGTTTGACGGCCGGCAGGTTGGCGAGCAGCGGAATATCAAACTCCGCATAGATCGCATTCTCGCTGACGCGGCCGGATGTGGGCGGCACCGCCACTTTCGGATTGAAGCTGTCGTAACCGTTCTGGGCTACGGAATCCGGGATGAAGAAGCCGTCATGCTCCAGGTACTGATAGCCGGCCGCGAATCCCAGCGGACCCGCCGGCAGATTGGCGAGCGTGCTGTTGCTGATATCGGCATTGTAGATGCGCTGGTTGTTCGCAAACTGGTTCTGTTGTGTGTAGGCGCTGTAGGCGAGCTGCGCCGGCGTGATGGGAGTGGTCTGGCCGCCAAAAAAGTTGATGGGCACGCACGCTGCGGTCGCCGCGCAGGTGGCGGGATCGCCCATGGCGGTACGCAATTGCTGCACGTTGAAGGAACCATAATTGGTGTCCAGCTCAGTGTCCCTGGAAAAGATGTAACCCGCATCCCAGTCCCATTCCGAATTTCCGACATCGAAATATCCATCGAAACCGCCGCTGAAGCGGAAGGTATCCTCGCTCTCGGTGTAGATGCGCGGCCCGTCTTCCACCATGCGCCGGCCCAGCAGGCCCAGCCAGCCGGGGCCGATAGGAACATTGGTATTCAAGTCAAAGCCGAAGGGATTGTATTTCTGGTTGGCGGGAACGTCCGTGACGATGCTGGTGGAGGCAAAGAACAGCGGCGTGGGCCCGGCCTGCTGGGTGGAGTTGCGATGGCTATAGACCATATCCGCGCTGAACGTCAGGTTGTCCGCCAAGTCCGTATGGCCCGCCACGTATCCGCTATAACGTTCCTCGGGGGTCAGCACATAGTTGTAGGGCGCGTAATTGAAACGATCCTGTTGCACGAACGGCGCGAACTGGTTGGCTGCCGTGCCCGGCTGGCCGGGAATCAGTGTCAGATCGCACAGCGGCTCATAATTCGGGCTGCTGGCCGAGCCGAAATTGGTGGTCGGGCATTGGGTTGAGGTGAGACCGGTGGATCCGGCCGGCGCATTGTTCGGGTCGGTGGATGTGCTGCTGGTGGGTGGAATGAATACAAACCGCCCCTGAGGCGTGGCCGAGCTGCCGCGTGTCTGGCCCGCGCCAAAGGTCGGCTCCTTGGAAATCGTGCGGTTGCCTGCCGAAATGCCATCCTGCTTGGTATAGGAGATACTGAATACCAAGTTGCTGTGGTCATTGCCGGTGCCAGTGGTGAAATCGTAGCTCTGGGTCTTGCCGTCCCAGCCACCGCCGACCCCATGACCGTCATACATGCCCACATAGGCATTGGCCTCGGTGCCGCTGAAGTTTTTAATGGTGATGATGTTCACCACACCGGCGATGGCGTCGGAACCGTAAATGGCCGAGGCGCCGTCCTGCAGTATTTCAATGTGATCGATGATGGCGGCCGGAATGGTATTGAGGTCCACCGTGCCGTCCAGGCCCGTGATCCAACGCTTGCCATTCACCAGCACCAGAGTGCGGTTGGAGCCCAGGTTGCGCAGATCTACATTGGTCTGGCCGCCGCCGGTATAGGTGAAATTTCCGCCATCGTTGGCCATGGTGTTGAGGGCTCCACCGGTCGAGGTGAGCCGCTGCAGGATTTGGCCGATGGTGCTGAGGCCCGTGGCCTTGATCTGTTGCTGGGTGATGACCACGATGGGCTGGGCTTGTTCGACGCTGGTGCGTTTAATCTTGGTACCGGTGACCTCGATTTTGCCGAGTTGCGCGGTATTGTTGGCATTGGCTCCGGCTGCCTGATCCTGGGCCAGTGCGGCCGGCCCGGCAATCAGGGATGTAGTCACGCTGCAGGCCAGGGCGGTCTGGATGGCGCGTTTCAGCAGGTTACGGTTAGACATTTTGATTCCTCCACCCAAAAAAATGTTATTGATAGCGTCGAGCGCGCCTCAGGGGCGGCCAGGACACCATGTTGTTTAAAAAATACAAAAACTTGGAAGGCAGGCAATTCCTTAAATTCCCTGAATTCTCCTTCCTCTAAGCGACAGTCTAACTATAGACTAAGTTTTTTGAAACTGCAGGTGTTGCTGTTGACCAACAAATGGAATCAAACGTGGTATTACTTAAAATTTGCTGTGTAACTCTATAATTATGAAGAAGTTTTTATCCGTTAAACGAACGAAAAGAAAAAATTTGGAAAAAATTGAGTGCGCAAGTCGGATTTAAACGCGAAGTCTGAAAACATTCCACCGGGTATTTCGCCTGGGGGTGACCCGTGGCCTGTAGGTTTTGACCAGGCTGCACAGTATTTTTCCGCCGGACGCCTGGATCTTGCCGCTGGCATTTGCCGCGCTATTTTGGCAACGACACCGCAGCATGCTCCTGCCTTGCACCTGCTTGGAGTGACCCTCGCGGAGCGAGGACGGCCTGCGGAAGGTGTGCTGATGGTGGAGCGCGCGCTTGAGCTGGATCGCCGCAATCCTGTATTCCATCTCAGTCACGGCCGGATTTTGATGCGCTGTGGTAATCCGGCCGCCGCCGTCGAAGCCTTCAAAGAATCAGCGCATCTGGATCCGGGTGACCCACGCATACCCCAGCACCTGGTGTTTGCGTTAATCGAGTGCCGCCGGATTCCAGAGGCGGAAGCCGCGGCGCGTGGGGCCCTGGATAAATGGCCGGCGTCGGCGGAATTACTAGATGCCTTAGGCATGGTCCTGATGGCGCAAGGCCAGCCCGACGAGGCCCGTGGGGTTCTGGAACGGGCGCGCGAAGTCGCGCCGGATTACCCCGACGCCTATGGCAATCTGGCGATTCTTCATGAGCAGCGCAACCATCTGGATGCGGCACTGGAAGTCGTGAATGAGGGTTTGAAACGCTGGCCTGCGCACCGCACGCTGCTTTTCATTCATGCCCGCTGTCTGCGTCGTCGCGGTCAATACACCGAGGCAAAACTTGCGTTTCAGGGACTGCTGCAGGGTGAGCTGACCGGCAAGTTGCATTTGGATATTGAATTTGAACTGGGCTGGTGTGCGGATGGCATGGATAATTCCGCGGAAGCTTTCCGGCATTTCACCCAAGCCAATCTCCTTGCCGAGCAACTGCCCTCCTCTAGCACAGCCCAGGGTGCAGATTATCTGCGCATGTTGGCTTCACTCCAGAAGCAGTTTGATCACGGCTGGGTGACTTCATGGCGCCGCCTGCCACCCGCAGGGAAAACGGACGATCCGGTTTTTATCATCGGCTTTCCGCGTTCCGGCACCACGCTGTTGGACACCATGCTGGGCGCGCATCCCGAATTTAAGGTGCTGGAAGAGCAACCGACGGTACAGACCATGTTGGAGCGCCTGGCGACATTTGCGGGTGGTTATCCCGCGGGGCTCGCAACCCTCACGGCGGAACAGCAATTGACATTGCGCACTGCTTATTTTCAGGCGGCTGCGGCGATCATGGACAGGCCCGGACAACAGCGGTTGCTTGACAAGTCACCATTCAATACCGCGCACACCGGCCTGATCCATCGGATATTTCCCGAGGCGTTGCTGATATTTGTCGCCCGGCATCCAGGTGATGTGTGTCTCAGTTGTTTTATGAACAATTTCGAATTGAACTCAGGTACCCGGCATTTCACCCGTCTTGAAACCACGGTCAGGTTGTATTGCCGGGTGATGGCTCTTTGGTTGACCTACGTGGAGTGTTTGCCGCTCCGCTACCAGGTGGTGCGCTATGAGGATCTGGTAAACCAGCCTGAAAATGAATTGCGCCATTTGCTGGATAGCCTCGGGATCTCCTGGTCCGCTGGTGTCCTGCAACATACGACGCATGCGTTGGAGCGCGGGCACATCCCCACACCAAGTTATGCCCAGGTGTATCGCCCTATTTATCATGATGCCTGTTATCGTTGGCGCCGCTATGCGGACTATCTGCAGCCTTTCCTCGGGGATTTGCAGCCGTATATCGAGAGGTTTGGTTATGCCGTCTGAAAATCCTGCGGCATTTTCAAATCGCATCCAAGAACTGATGCAGCAAGCAGTGGCTTGCCATCAACAGCATGATTACAGCAGCGCGGAAGCCGGCTATCGTGAAGTGCTGCGCCTGATACCGGCACACCCTGATGCCACCCATTTCTTGGGGTTACTGGCTCACCAGACCGGCCATGATGAAACGGCATTGACCTTTCTCAAACAATCTGTGGTGCTGGGTCCGGGAAGTGCCCTCTACCGTCACAATCTCGGCGGTGTGTTCAGGGAACTCGGCCGGCACGTCGAGGCGGAGCGATATTACCTTGAAGCGCTCACACTCAAGCCCGATTATGCGGATGCACTCATCGGACTGGCGATGGCGCAGGTGGCGCGCGGCCATTTCGAGGACGCACATTCGAATTATGTGCAGGCATTGGCCATCGACCCACAGAACTTTGAAGCCTGCCTGGGCGGTGGTGGCGCACTGCTGGAACTCACGCGGCGCCGCGAAGCGCTGGATTGCTATCGCGATGCACAAAGGCTTGCTGCGGGAGATGCAGAAAGACTGCAGCGTGTGGGACTGGCCCTGCGCGAGGCCGGCGCCATGCAGGATGCCAAGCAGTGCTTTGAGCGGGCGCTCAAGCTGCGGCCGGACTACGTGGAGGCCCACAACAGTCTGGGTATTACCCTGGGGGATCTGGGGGATTTCACCCATGCCGAAACCCACTACCGCGAAGCCCTGCGTCTGCGTCCTGCCTATGCCAGCGGTTGGCACAATTTCACCAGCATCGTACGTGTTATGCCTGACGACCCCCTGTGGCCGTCGTTGCGGGTGTTCGCGGAGCAGGCGTCAGAGTTGCCGACGGCAGAAGCCGGCATGCTGCAGTTCACTTTGGGCAAGGTGCGCGATGATCGTGGCGAATACTCGCAGGCTTTTGAGCATTATTTGCAAGCCAACCGGCTGAAGCGTGCCGTTGTCGAATACGACGAATCGCGCCAGAAAATATTTTTTCAGAATTTCATGCGTCACTTCAGTGCTACGTTCCTCTCCAAGCATGCCGGCGCAGGAACGGACAGTGAATTACCGGTATTCATCGTCGGCATGTCGCGTTCCGGCACCACCCTGGTGGAACAGGTTCTCGCCAGCCATCCGCAGGTGCACGGGGCCGGTGAGCTGCATTTGCTACGGCGCTGCCTGCGTGTGGAGCTGGGCCCCACGGACAACGATGATGAGTTGCCGGGGAAGCTTGTGACCATGGATGTCGCCGGGTTTCGACGCATTGGCGAACGCTACTGTGCGGAGCTTGCGCAACTTGCACCCGATGCCGCGCGCATCACCGATAAATTGCCCGGCAACATGGCTTTGGTGGGGCTCATCCATATTGCCTTTCCACGCGCCAAAATCATTCATTGTGTGCGTGATCCGCTGGATACCTGCGTATCCTGTTTCTCGAAATTATTCACCACCGGACATGCCTTCAGTTACGAACTGGGTGAACTCGGTCGTTTCTACCGGCTCTACGAAGAATTGATGCAGCATTGGCGCGCAGCACTTCCAGCCGGGCGCATCCTGGAAGTGCGTTATGAAGATATGGTTACCGACCTGGAAACCCATGCACGGCGATTGCTGGAATTTTGCAGTCTGCCCTGGGATGAGGCCTGCCTGCGATTTCATGAACACCGCCGCACCATCAAGACTGCGAGTCTTGCCCAGGTACGCCAGCCGATCTATGCGAGTTCAGTGGGACGCTGGCGGCGCTATGCGCTGTATCTGGAACCGCTCCGGCGGGCCCTGGGAAAGTAAATCCGGGCGCGCAATCTAACGCGGCGGCTGATAGGGAGTGGTTTTGATCGTGGTGCCTGCCGATGGTGCTGAAGTGGCCGCGGTCGAGTGGCCTCCAAGGCATTTGTAGATACCGAAGGTCTGGGTGCCGTTCATGGCTGCCGTCAAGGGTGAAACCGTGTCGCCGCCCTGTGTCCCCGCCTGGTTCATGGCAAGAGTCTGCAAGTCTTTTTCCACATCCGATTGCACGCGGTTGATGAAACCCACCCGGTCGGCAATGGATACCTGTGTCTTGCTAAGCAGTCGGCAGCCGGCCACCCGAGCCTGCGGCAATATCATGATGTCTGCCTGCTTCACCTGTGGGCTGGGCGATACCCAGGTGCAACCCGCGATTGCCGTCAGTGCGCCTGCCATAAACAATGTGCTTAAGCCTTTCATAACACCTCCGCTCGCTAAATTGCCTGGCTTGGATGCACATAGTTTACCGTATGCGCTACAGTGCTGCAGAATCCCTGTACAAACAGCGGGCTTACCCCCTGAATTCCCCTCACCGAATGGAGTCGGTATGAACATAAAATGGATTACCCGGCCAACCACCATCCTGTTGATGCTGGCCGTGACGCCAGCCTTCGCCTGGCGCTGCGATCACGGTTTCGTGAATACCGGTGATGCCGCCAGCCTGGTGCGCAGAAAATGCGGTCAGCCGGATTTCGTATACAACGACACCGGTATTTATCGGCGCGGGCATTTCATCTCGATAGACGAGCACTGGTATTACAATTATGGACCCAGCCACTTACTCCAGGAGCTACGATTCCATAACGGCGTACTGCAGGCTGTGGATACACTGGGCTATGGTTTCAGGCCGGTTTCGCGCCGCTGCACACCGCAGGATATTCGCGTGGGTATGAGTGCCTATGAATTGGCTATGCGTTGCGGTAAGCCCAAAAGCAAACGCAATCGCACTACCCGCATCAGCGGCGCCAAGCATTCCAGCGAAAAAGCGGTGATCCGCCGGGAAGAGTGGACCTATGATTTTGGATCCCAGTACCTGTTACAGGAAGTTACCATTTCCGGTGGACAGGTGCAGAGCCTGGGAACGGCAAGCCGCGTAAAACACCCTGCAAAGCGCCCGCGCTGATAAGCATCAATGGTTGGCGGCGGCGACTGGCACCTCGCGCAAGAAACGCGCAGGCAAATCGTAGAAGCGCAGTTCCATGGGTTTACCAGTGGCATCCAGGTTGAAAGTCACATACTGGTCAAAGGCCTCGTCGTAGAAGCGGTAACGCAGTTTCACGCGGAACGTATTATGGTTCCAGTGAATCAGGTCGCCGGTGAAATCCGGATTACCGAGCCGCAATACCAGATGGCCGTTTTCCAGTGAGAGCCGCGCGTCACCCTCCAGCGGATTGCTGTAAACACCAACGTATTGCTTGAGCGCTAGCGGCGCTGCGCCCGGCACGTAAGCGGCAGCAAGCTTTGTTTGCTCGGCTTTGTCGGTTAGCTCCTGCTGGTGCGCCAGTGTCAGCAGTGCGCCGTTGGTGTTGCGAGGCGGCTTACCCAGGTACTCGTTCAGAATGTGAAAAAGCAGTGCATTGCGGGCATCATCGTGGTCCATGTTGGTGAGCACCACCACGCCCAGGTGCAGATCCGGCAGCATTCCCAGGGCCGAGGCCATGCCGTCGATGTCACCATCGTGCATCACCAGTTTGTGGCCGGCATAGTCTTCAACGATGAAACCCAGTCCGTAGGTGTAAAAATGGCTATCCGGGCTCATGGTATGCAACCAGGTACCGATGCCGCTGTCCTCGGGTATTACCACCTGCGGCGTTTCCATGGCAGCGATGATTTTCGGCGGCAGCACGGTTTTTCCCGCGTAGCTGCCGTTGTTGAGCAGCATCAGCAGCCAGTGGGACATGTCGTTGACGCTGGAATTGATACCGCCCACCGGCGCCATGATGTCGGTATCGTAACGGCGGATCACCGTCACTTTATGATCCACTTCGGCGTGCGGCGCAGCGGCATCCGCGTCGGCACTGACAGCCGCGACGCTGGTGTCGGTGCGATTCATGTCCAGGGGCACGAAAAAATGGGTATGAACGTAGTCTTCCCAGCTTTGTCCGGTAATGGCCGGGATCAGTTGACTGGCCACCAGATACATGGCGTTGTTGTAACAGAAATGCGCGCGGAAACCATAGCTGGGTTTGTCGAAGCGCAGGTGTTGGATGATCTGTTCGCGGCTGAAGTCCGTAGTGAACCACATGAAAATCGGATCGCAGTAGCCGCTGCGATGGGTGAGTAGATCGCGTACGGTCAATGCGCGCGTCACCCAAGGATCGCCGAGTTCGAAACCCTTGAGATACTGTGTTACCGGATCATCCCAGTGGAGTTTGTTCTGGGCTACCAGCGTGCCGAGCGCGGCGGCGGTGAATGCCTTGCTGTTGGAGGCGATGGTGAACAGCGTGTTGGCGTCCACCTTGCCGGGCTTGCCCAGTTCGCGCACCCCATAACCACGCGCCACGACCAGTTTGCCGTCCTTGACCACCGCGACGGCGAGTCCCGGCACTTTCCAGTCCACCATGATCTTTTGCACGTATGCATCAAGATCGCTGAGCGGCGCCACCGGTGGCGCCGCGAACGCAGTGCCGCATAGTGCGCTGATACAAATGATTGACAGCAGGCTGCGCAGTTTGCGCATGGCGCATACTCCGAGATTCAATCAGTTTGTGAAATTCAGCAGCTCTATGTCGAACACCAGCATCCCGTGCGGCGCTCCGGGGCGATTGCGGTTGTCGTAGGCAAGTTTGCCGGGAATCCACACACGGATTTTTTCACCCTTGATCATGAGCGGCAACACTTCTTGCCAGCCTTGGATCAGCTTGTTAAGCGGAAACGTCGCTGGGCTGGTGCTGCCGTCGGGATTGACCGTGCTGTCAAATTTTCTGCCATCCGTGGTCCAGCCGGTATAGTTGACGGTGATCGTGGAAGCCAGCGCCGGATGTTCGCTACCGCTGCCGGGGCTTAGCACCTGGTACGCGAGGCCATCCTGCAGTACGGTCGCTGTGGGTGGCGGTGCCGCCACGTCCGGCGGCGCTTTGTAAGGATTGGTCGTGCATCCGTTGAGCAGCATGAACAGCGCGATGGGAACCAATGGCAGAACGCGGCGGGATGAGATCACAGCAGCACTCCAGCAAATTTCAACGTATTTACTTTAGCAGTTTGTTTCCCAAGATACCGCTGGTCCGGCATTACCAGTTACCGACATTTTCCAAGCAGGCTAACTGAACCTCGTTTGAGCCCCGACCCGGTGCTGCGGGCACTCTGACACCGCTTGAAGATGATAGAGGGGGGGGTGGACTGACTGCCATCAAATACGTGCGCCGGGCTAGTTACCCCGGTGAACTGTTCGATCTAAGGTGTGCTGCGGCGTGCAGAAACGCTGCCGGTGGGAGGCTGGGTAGCATTGACCACCTGACATGAGCATCAAGATGCTGATCAAACCCCTGGACCTGGATCCACGAGTGCAGCACATGGCGCTGCCCATCCTCACAGGCTTGGCCCGACAGCTGGTGACCAGAGGCGGGCAATCCGCCGAAAAAAACCGGAGCCAAGCTCCGGTTTTTGCGGTGCAGTTCAGAAATCTATTTTTTCTTCTTTTTCGCAGCTGCCAACGTGATTTTGGGTTTTCCCGTGCCCAGGTGATGGGGGCGCGATGTGCCATAACTCCCCCGCCAAATCTTGCCGCGCGCGGTCTTTTTGTCACCCTTGCCCATGTCCGTCTCCTTGTACCCTGGTGAATTAAGCTGCCGAATCAGTGGGAATTATAGCGATTGCAGACTCTTCAAGTCAGGAGTCGCGGCCTGGCTGAACCTGTTTCCGCGGGTATTTGCAAGCCAGCCGAACGATTGTGGGCGTACGTCCCCGGCACAACCTGATACGTCCTTAATTATCCGCGGCCAGGAATCCAAGCGGTTCATGCGGGGTGACCTCTCGCGAAGCCGCGTAGGTGAATAACCGCGCTGTATACAGGCCCAGCAACTGGATATCGTTGGCCTCGATGCGCAAGGCGCTGCCTTCACGCAGACCCAGCACCGGAACTTTCGGATTGGCCTGCACGAATTCCCGCAGGCGCTCGGCGCGTGCCTCGCCCTGGAAACCGGGCAAGCGGGCATCGGTATAGTGCGGATTAATCTGAAAAGGAATCAAGTTGAGCGCTTCACAGCGTTCCGGCCATGCCACGGGCATGTCGTTGGTGGTACAGATGGTGGGACAGGCCACGTTGGAGCCTGCGCTCCAACCGATATAGGGCATGCCGGCCAGCACCCGCTGGCGGATGATAGCTATGAGTTTGTTGGTATACAGCGCGTGCAATAATTGAAAGGTATTGCCGCCGCCCACGACCAGCGCTTCGGCTTCATTTATTGCCCGCACTGGATCACCAACGCTATGCAAGCCCGTGACTTCATAGCCGATGGCGGCAAAGTTGGCACGCACACGCGCCAGATAATCATCGTAGCCGTTGGCCACGCGGGCATACGGTACAAACAGCAAAGTGCGCGCCCGCGCATTGAGAAAACTGCGCAGATAGTCGCGGGCATGCTCCAGGTATTCGGTTCCAGCCGTACGCGAGCTACTGAGCAACAACAGGCGGCGTTTATTGCGCGTCATAAGTCTCCATACCTTGGTGATGGTTTTGTGACAGCGACGACCATGATCTGACCGCGCTTGTCAAAACTGACAAACTTTGTCAGTTGCGCTGCTTCCCGGCCAAGCCGCTTGACGAGCCTGCTGGCGATACCAGGCAATGCAATCGCAGATAATTGGCCCCAAACAGGGCGCCGCCGGCCGCGGAGGGGCGGCCGGCGCGCACCTGATTCCCCATCTCCCATATAAGTACAAGCAATCCGGATGCCAATGTCGCAACCACGATGCAGGCCGAACCCCGCCGGCTGTGGCTCAGTCAAGGGGGAATGCGCTTGGCGGCACACCTTTACTGTTTGCCGTACGCGCGAACCGCCGTGCACTGGTTTTGCAGCCTGCGCATCGCCCTACCGCTGTAAACTAGCCACATGACAAACCAGACCGGTGCCGATGGGACTGAACGCCCCATCGGTATCTTCGACTCGGGCGTGGGCGGCTTGACGGTGTTAAGGATTGTGCGCGAACGTCTGCCGCACGAACATTGGCTTTATCTCGGAGATACCGCGCGGCTGCCTTACGGCACCAAAGGACCCGAGACGGTTTCGCGCTACGCGGTGCAAGCGGCATCCCATCTGGTAGAACGCGGTATAAAAATGCTGGTGATTGCCTGCAATACCGCTTCCGCTGTGGGCATGCCGACGCTCACCAAGGAATTCGCACCGTTACCGGTGATCGGCGTGGTGGAAGCGGGCGCCGAGGCGGCGGTGTCTGCATCGAAGAGCGGCCACATCGCGGTACTGGCCACCGAGAGCACCGTAAGCGGCGGTGCCTACGAGCGCGCCATCAAAGCACGCCGTGCCGATGCCCGGGTATTCTCGCAAGCCTGTTCACTGTTCGTGGCGCTGGCGGAGGAAGGTTGGACCAAAGGACCCTTGGTGGAGGCGGTGGCGCGTGAATATCTGCAGCCGCTGCTGGCGGAAAAGAAACGCGACGGTCTCGATTGCCTGGTGCTGGGCTGCACCCATTTCCCGCTGCTGAAAGAAACCATCGCTCACGTGGCCGGGCCGGATGTGGCGTTGGTGGACTCCAGCGAAACAGTGGCGTTGGCCGTAGAAAAAATTCTGCGCAAATCCAAGCTTGCACGCACCGCAGGCCGTGGCGATACAGGCTTTCTCGCGACTGACGGCGCCGAGCGCTTCGCGCGAGTCGGCAGTCTATTTCTGGGTGAGCCCATCACCGTGCAGGATGTGGAACTCGTGGATTTATGAGCACTGTCATGACCAGATTGGATGAGCATGCGGCTGCGCGCTTCGCACGCATGGCACTGGAGAACGTGGCGCGGGAATACCCGAATCACATCACCCACATGTTGAATGGCGATGCGGATGCCATGACGCCGCGTCAGCTGCATCCGACGTTCTACGGCAGTTACGATTGGCACTCTTCGGTTCACAGCCACTGGCTGCTGGTGCGGATATTGCGTTTGTTCCCGCACGCGGGGTTTGCTCCCGAGATCCGCAGGTTGCTGGATAGGCATTTAACCTCGGAGAAGCTGGCGGCGGAACAGGCCTATTTTGAGCGACCGCACCGCGCCACCTTCGAGCGTCCCTATGGCCTTGCCTGGCTGTTGCAACTCGCTGCGGAACTGCACGAATGGCACGTGGCCGAAGCCATGCATTGGCATACGCTGCTGGCGCCACTGGAGAAATTGGCCAAAGCACGGTTTGCCGAATGGTTGCCGAAGCTCACTCATCCGGTGCGTAGCGGCGAGCATTCCCAAACCGCGTTTGCATTGGGAATGACCCTTGACTGCGCTCGAATCACGGGTGATAGGCCGCTGGCAAGCCTGGTGGAATCCCGCAGCCGGGATTTTTACCTGCAGGATATGCACTCAGCCCTCGCGTATGAACCATCCGGCCAAGACTTTCTATCGCCGGTGCTGGCGGAAGCCGACCTGATACGCCGGGTATTGCCGCAAAAAGATTTTGCAATCTGGCTGACTAGTTTTATGCCGCAAATTCCGGTCAATGGTGACATGGACTGGCTGCGGCCGGTGGTGTCAAGAGATCAATCCGATGGCAAGCTTGCCCATCTGGACGGCCTGAATCTCAGCCGCGCGTGGATGTGCGCGGGCATTGCGGGTGCCTTGCCGGAAAACGATAGACGGGGCGCAGCCATGTCCGCGATAGCGACGGCGCACGCCGCAGCGGGACTCGCCGGTATTCGCGAGGAACGTTACGAAGGCAGCCACTGGCTGCCGAGTTTTGCCGTCTATCTGCTCACCCGGCGTAGTATGAAATATGAGTAACAATTACAATCCCACGCCGCCTCCGACCGGTTTTATGCGTCGCTTGGGTTGGCGGGCGCTGACGATTGTATGGTGTTCGTTCCTGGCGACCCTCGTGGGAGTCGGCTTTCGCGGCGTGGTGGATCCGTCCACCACGGCGTTCATGCAGCAGCGTCTGCTGTACCTGCATGCCCACGGCGATGCGCATACACGCCTTGATTACCAATGGGTGGCTTACGAGAGCATCGCGCCTTGCATGCGTCTTGCGGTGGTGGCGTCGGAAGACCAGACCTTTCCCTATAACGATGGTTTCGATTGGCTCGCCATCCAAGAGGCGCTGCGGCACAACCGCATGAGCCGTTACATTCGCGGGGCCAGCACCCTCACCCAGCAGACCGCCAAGAACCTGTATCTCTGGGCCGGACGCAGTTATTTCCGCAAGGCGCTGGAAGCGTATTTCACCGTGCTGCTGAATACGGAATGGTCCAAGCAAAGGATCTTGGAGATGTACCTCAACACCGCCCAGTTCGACAGCAACGTATTCGGCGTGGGCGCCGCGGCGCGCCACCTTTTTGATAAGTCTCCCGCGCAGCTGGCGCCGGATGAAGCGGCGCTACTGGCGGCGGCCCTGCCGGCACCGGATCGTTCCGATGTGGTTGACCCGTCCGACTATTTATTGCGACGCCAAGGTTGGATTCTGGATCAGATGCAGCAGCTCGGCAGCGGTTACCTGAATGGCATAGAGGCGGATGCAGGCGGTTAAATTCGCCAGCTGTTCCCGTTCCCGTATGGTACTGCCGCTCATTGTTCTTCCCGGTGCGCGCGCTCCTGGGATCAGCGCCCCCTATTAGAACCAATTCGTCCAGCATTTGGGCACGCTCCACGATTGGCCAGCTGCGCCTGCCGCGGGCGGCGAGATCCCTGACAATCTTTGCGCCGCGCTCACCCGCAAGCCGGCGGGCAAGGGGATCGTAGAACAGTGCATCGGAACGCTCGCTTTCCAGTGCACGGTACATGGCGACCCAGAGCGTCGTATCGGATACCGACGGATAAGGGGTGGATCGGACATGAAAACTTTTCCCGGGGGTGCGGAAGCCTATCGTGCTGCGATGGGCCTGTAACGTGCGCTGACTTGCGGCGGCGCTTGGAACAGGTGATTATTTGATCTCCGTGGTGGAGACCCTATTCATCGGGAGAATCCTATGCGCCGTGCCGCCGTGCTCTTGCTGTTCCTGTTGCCACTGGCCGCCTGTTCATTGCAGGAGCAACCGGTCCGTACGCTGGTAGCCGTGGTGCCCGCTGCCGGAGTATCGGCAGTGACGCTGGGCGTGAATATCGGCGCGGTCACCATCATGCCCAGCAAGGATGCCGAGGTGCATGTGAGCGTAGGTTTGCGGCCGTCCAACAGCTTTCTCGGCATATTCAGCCTGGGCGGCGAGGATGCTATCAAGGCGGCGGTCATCAATCAGGCAAGCGCTGATGGCGTGCTCAAACTGAGTATGCGGTATCCCGCCAATACCGATGCCAGCGGCGTCAACGAGTATTGGACGGTGGCGGTACCGGCTGGCATGCATGTCAGCAGCGATATCAGCGTGGGCAAGCTGCAGATTAGCGGCATCCGCGGTGGTGTCGAGGCCAATCTGAACGTGGGTAAAGCCACACTGGATGTGCCCAGCGGCGCCATAAAAGTTTCCATTAACGTCGGCAAAATCAATGCCCGGGCCGATACGCTCAATTACGGAAACGTAACCTTGGGCGCTGACGTGGGGGATGCGGAACTGCGGGTCAATGGCATGTCCGCCGGCAATCTGGAGAAAACCGGTTCAGGGACCCGCGTGAGTTTTCAGGGCCACGGCCAGGATGCCATCAGTCTTACGGTCAGCACCGGCAAAATAGCGCTGGCCCTCAACGGGAAGTGATTTTCAGGATTCAGGATTTCGGTGCGCCGGCTTAAAGACAAAACGTCCCGCATGGCGGGATGGTTTGCCGGTGTTGCTTTTAGTGACCGAATTCCTGCAGCGGCAAGGTGTGCAGCGGTGTGGGCAGACTTGAAATATACGCCGCCAGTGCCCGGACTTGGGCATCCGTAAGGGCTTTTGCCTGGGGCGCCATGATGATGTTCTGGCGCTGGCCGTCACGGTATTCCATTAACGCCTGCACCAGGTAATCCCGGTATTGGCCGGCGAGGATCGGCGGCGGGTTGCCCGGCAATGGGATGGGATGGGCGCCATCAGCGCCGTGGCACGAGGAGCAGGTGTCCTTGAAGTGCTGGGCGGCCCAGGCAAGCGTGGCGGGCGGCGTGGAGGTCGTTGATGGATCGGCTAACGCAGCCGTGGTGAACAGCGCCAGACCCAAGCCAAAAATCGCAAGTTGCGATATACGGTTCATTGTTATCGATCCTCTATTTCGATTTGTCCGGAGTCCCCAGGCTCTGGAAATACGCGGCGATATCTTCCATCTGTTGTTCCGTGAGCGAAGAGGCCTGGGCATGCATGCTCTGGTAACTGCGGGCGCCGGACTTATATTCCTGCAGCGCGTGCAAAATATAGGCGGCACTCTGGCCGGCGAGTTCCGGCACACGGTAGGTGGGATAGACACTGGTGTAATCGGGGATACCGTGGCAGCCGAGGCAGGTCTGTGACGCGACTTTGCCCTTGGCGATATCGCCGTCTGCGCGGGCGGCGATGGTGACTGTGAGTGCAGCGCAGGCAAGTATGATGGCAACAATGCGATTCCGCATCGGAGGTCTCCCTTGGGTCCGGTTGACACTTAACTATCGAGATTATCGGGGCGAAAGCGGCGCATAGGGTAGCAGATTGCGGGCCGGATTTCCGCCCGCTGTCCGACAGCTGACGGGAAGATCAGGAGCCATGACGGGCGGTGGCGACTGGTGCATACTCCGGGCGTGATATTTTTCATGACCGCGAAATCTTGGCGGCATTCTGTGACGTGAGGGGCGGCTGCAATCAACCCAGCGGGAGGACAGCATGGCCCAAGGTTTCTTCAATGAGCGTGTCAGCGGCTGGCCGCTGGCGTTATTGCGCATCGCCTTGGGCAGCCTCTGGCTGGTGGCGGTGAGCGGCAAGCTCGCGCACCTTTCCCAATGGCCGGCGGGATTGCACGGGTATCTGGAAGGCTCCCGCAAGACCGCGTTTGGGTTCTACCGCGGTTTTCTCGGCTTCGCCGCGAGTCATTACATGATTTTCGTGTGGTTGGTGCCCCTCGGCGAATTGTGCGTAGGCATTGCCTTGGTGTTGGGTGTGGTCTCGCGCTTGGCCGCGGCGGTGGGCCTCTTCATGGTGCTGAATTTCTGGTTCATGAAAGGTGCGACTTTTTGGGCACCCACCAATCATGACAGCCTGTTCATCATGATCCTGTTTGTGCTGATGTTCACGCAATGCGGACGGGTGCTGGGGCTGGATTATTTCCTGGCCAAAAAGAAACCCAACGGATTGCTGTGGTGAGGCCGGTGGACAAGATACGCAAACCCGATGAAGTCTGGCGTGCCGAACTCACGCCGGAACAATACGCGGTGACACGCAAGCAGGCTACGGAACGCTCCGGCACCGGCGCATATCTGTACAACCATGCCGCGGGCATTTACCGCTGCGTGTGCTGCGGCAATCCGGTGTTCACGTCCGCTGCCAAATTTGAATCCCACTGCGGTTGGCCGAGTTTTTCCGCACCTACCGGCGAGGCAAATCTGGAGCAGCGCGCGGACAGCAGTCATGGAATGCAGCGGGTGGAAGTGGTGTGCGCCCGTTGTGACGCGCACCTGGGGCACGTGTTCGAGGACGGCCCCGCGCCCACGGGACTGCGTTATTGCATCAATTCCGCCGCCCTCAAGTTTGAGCCGACAGGCGACGGCAAGAAGTGACCGAGGAAATTTTTCGCAGCGACGCTTATGCGCGCACCTGCGAGGCAACGGTTTTGGCTGTGGATGAATACGGCGTCCGCTTGGACCGCAGCGTGTTCTATCCGGAAGGCGGCGGTCAGCCGGGCGATACCGGCGTGTTGCGTTTGGCCGATAGGCGTGAATTGCGCATCACCAACACCCGTAAGAGTACATGGCCGGGTGAAATCCTGCACGTGCCGGCGGAAACCGCTGGTTGGTTGCGCCCCGGTTTGAAGGTCACGCTGGAAATCGATTGGGCGCGCCGCCACCGGCTCATGCGCATGCATACCTGTCTGCATCTGCTGTCCGCCATCATCATCGCGCCGGTCACCGGCGGCCAGGTGGGCGATGGTTACGGGCGGCTGGACTTCGATCTGCCGGAGACGCCCGGCAAGGATGAAGTGAACGAGAAACTCAATGCGCTGGTGCGTTCCGACGCACCGGTATCATTCCGCTGGATCACCGACACGGAATTGGATGCGCACCCGGAGCTGGTGAAAACCATGTCGGTGCAACCACCCCGCGGCGTGGGCCGCATACGCCTGGTGAACATCGAAGGCGTGGACCTGCAACCCTGCGGAGGAACGCATGTGGCGCGTATCGGCGAAATCGGCGCCGTGACTATCACAAAGATCGAAAAGAAGGGGCGCCAGAATCGCCGTGTGCGCCTTGAATTTCCGGAAGGCGCGCCCCATGCAGGCTAAGGAAGGTCAAGCGCAGAATGTGATTGTGGGAGCGGCGATATTCGCCGCGATAATTTTGTATCGCGGTCGGGACAACCGCTCCCACAAGAAAATATTATGGCGTCATAAATAGCAGGATATTTTTCAGGAGCACAGCGAAATGACCACAGCGGAAAAGGGCCACGGCATCACCATTGTGGCGTATGTATTGCATCTTCTTGGCGCCATCACCGGCATCCTGAGCATCGTGGCGCTCATCATCAATTACGTGAAGCGTGGCGACGACGGTGCGGTCATGGACAGCCACCATACCTGGATGATCCATACCTTCTGGTGGGCCATCTTGTGGTGCATCATTATCGCCGTCAGTTATTTTCTGCTGGTGGGTTTCATTATCGGCGGCATCGCCTTCCTGAGCGTGTGGATCTGGTATATCTACCGCCACATCCGCGGACTGATCTGTCTCGCCGACGACAAGCCCATGCCCACATGACGCACGAAAATATATCAAGTAACGATTGGATCCTTATTTATCATGGCGCCCGAGACAACAGCATCAGCAGATGGCATTACCAAACTCGTCTTGCGGCTGCTGTGACGGTTCGGTAGTACCAGACGTGAATGTAGGATGCAAACTTCGGTAATTCCGCGCTTGGCTGATTGCGCTTGCTGGAGGGGATGTCATGATATTTCGCACTATTTCGAGCGTCGCTGTCTTGTTGTTGGTAGCCTTGGCATTTACACCGGTACATGCGCTCGGGCAGGGAGACGCGACTAAACAGCAGCAGGCGCCTAAGTTGTATTTCGAATCCATCGCCCAGCTCCAGAGCGAGCTGCGTGCCGGCAAAATCACCTCCGTACAGATCACTCGGAATTTCATCCAACGTATCAAAGCGCTGGACCGCAACGGCCCCAAAGTGAATTCGGTCATTGAGCTGAATCCAGACGCGCTGGAAATCGCTCGCGAGCGTGACCGCGAGCGTAAGGCCGGTCAAGCGCATGGCCAGCTGTTCGGGATTCCGGTCATGGTCAAGGACAACATGGATACCGGTGACCGGATGCAAACTACCGCCGGATCGCTGGCCCTGGCCGGGCCACCGGCGTCGCAGGATGCCACCGTGGTTGCCAAGCTGCGCGCGGCCGGCGCCATCCTGCTCGGCAAAACGAATCTCAGCGAGTGGGCCAATTTCCGTTCCAGCTACTCGACCAGCGGCTGGAGTGGACGGGGCGGATTGACGCGCAATCCCTATGTACTGGACCGCAATGCCTGTGGTTCCAGTTCCGGCTCCGCCGCCGCTGTGTCCGCAGGCTTCGTGACCGTGGCGTTGGGCACTGAAACTGACGGTTCGCTGACCTGTCCGGCGTCGGTTAACGGCATTGTGGACATCAAACCGACGCTTGGCTTGGTGAGCCGTGCGGGTATCGTGCCCATTTCTCACAGCCAGGATGATCCCGGGCCCATGGCGCGCAGCGTCTCCGATGCCGCCGCCGTGCTTACGGTTATTGCCGGCAGCGACCCGCGCGATCCGGCGACGGTGGATGCCGACAAGCATGCGACCGACTACGCGAAGTTTCTGGAGCCCGGCAGCCTGGGTGGCAAGCGCATCGGCGTGGTCTGTGGGCTGGCGGGTTTCGACCCCAACGTGGACCGCATCCTCGACCAGAGTGTCGCAGCACTGCGCGCCGCCGGTGCCACCGTAACCCCGGTGAAGCTGCCGCATCTCCAGGACTATGAAAAAGCGGAAATGACCGTGCTCCTCTATGAGTTCAAACATGACCTCAACGTCTATCTTGCTATGCGCAAAGGCCTCAAGGTGAAGACGCTGGCCGACATCATTGCGTTCAACCGCCGGCATGCGCAGCAGGAGATGCCGTGGTTTGGCCAGGATCTGTTCATCAAAGCCGAAGCGGAAGGGCCGTTGACTGACAGGGGCTATATCGAGGCGCTCGCCAAAGAAAAGCGTTTGACCGGTCCGGAGGGCATTGATGCCGCCTTGAAGGCAGGCAAGCTCGATGCACTCATGGCACCTGCTTCAGGGCCGGCCTGGACCACCGATCTGGTCAATGGAGATCACAGCGGTGGCGGCGGTGACAGCCCGGCAGCGGTGGCGGGCTATCCTTCGATCACCGTGCCGGCCGGCAATGTGCACGGACTGCCGGTAGGCATGGTGTTCTTCGCCGGCAAATGGAGCGAACCGATTTTGATCAGCATCGCGTACGGTTTCGAACAAACCACACGGGCGCGGATCCGGCCGCGGTTTCTGACACTTGCACCCGTTAGCGACGATGTTCCTACACCGGCTGAGTTGAACGGAACAGTTCCAACTGGCGCTTCTTCGGTTACCAATACCTCAACTGTGTCGGCGGTTTGCCCTGTCAGTAACTCGACCTGACGCGCACATGCCGTAAACAAAAAAGGCCGCACATATGCGGCCTTTTTTCTGGAGTCCTGAAATAATACCGTCAGGCGGTCGCGCGCCCGCGGCTCATTTCCCTGAGCACCAGATCAATGCGTTCCACCGCCCAGTCAATCTGTTCGCGGGTAATCACCAGCGGCGGTGCGAGCCGCACCACGGTCTCGTGGGTTTCCTTGCTGAGGATGCCGTGGGCCATCAATCGTTCACAGACTTCGCGCGCCTTGGCTTTGCGCGAGTCAATCTCCACGCCGATGAAAAGTCCTTTACCGCGCAGCGCTTTGATGAGCGGACTCTTGAGTAGGTGGAGTTTATCCAGCAGATAAGCGCCCATCTCGGCGGAGCGTTCCGCGAGTTTTTCTTCCATCAGTACATTGAGGGCTTCCAGGCCCACGGCTGCGGCCAGCGGATTGCCGCCGAAGGTGCTGCCATGATCGCCGGGGGTGAATACATCCATCACCTCGCGACGCGCCAGGAACATGGAGACCGGCAGCAGTCCGCCACCCAGGGCCTTGCCGAGAATCAGGCCGTCCGGCTTCACGTTTTCGTACTGGCAGGCCAGCAGTTTGCCGGTGCGGCCGAGGCCGGTCTGGATTTCGTCGCAAATCAGTAGCACGTTGTGCTTATTACAAAGCTCGGCGCACTTGGCGAGATAGCCAGCAGGCGGCACCACGATGCCGGCTTCGCCCTGGATGGGCTCCACCAGAAACGCGGCGGTGTTCGGCGTGATGGCTTTTTCGAGTGCGGCCGCATCGCCGTAGGGAATCACTTTGAATCCCTCCGAGAACGGGCCGAAGCCATCCTTGTATTGGGCTTCGCTCGACATGCCGACGATGGCGATGGTGCGGCCGTGAAAGTTGCCGGTGCAGGCAATGATCTCGGCCTTGTTCGCCGGAATGCCTTTGACTTTATAGCCCCATTTGCGCGCGGCTTTGAGCGCGGTCTCCACACCTTCGGCGCCGGTGTTCATGGGCAGCGCCACGTCCATGCCCGTGAGTTCGCAGACGCGCTTCAGGAACGGCCCGAGTCTGTCGGTATAAAACGCGCGTGAGCAGATGGCGAGTTGCGCCGCTTGCTGTTGCAGGGCTTTCACCAGACGCGGATGGGCGTGGCCGTGACTCACCGCCGAATAAGCGCTCATCATGTCCAGGTATTTGTTACCGGCGTCGTCCCACACGTACACGCCTTCGCCGCAGGTCAGCACCACTGGCAGCGGATGATAGTTATGCGCGCAATAGCGGTTCTCGAGTTCGATGGTCTTGTTCATGGCGGTGTCTCAGCAGGCGGGGTCGCGCCGGTGTAGTACGGAGCGGCCGGGTAAACCGCTATCATACCAAAATGAAATTTTCCGCCCAAAATAGGCGGCTAAACCGGTTAAGTTTGATTTGTTTTTACGGATTTTATTCCAGCAAGGGAAAATGAATCGTGGCCGCCAGTGAAGCTGTGATTTTTCAGGGTTCTGCAGGCCAATTGGAAGGCCTGCTGGATGCGCCGCTGGATGCAGCGCGCGCCATCGCGGTCGTATGCCATCCGCATCCGCTGCAACAGGGCGCCATGACCAACAAGGTAGCTTACATCCTGGCACGTGCTTTCAACGATCTGGGTGCCGTATGTCTGCGCTTCAATTTCCGTGGCGTCGGCAAGAGTGCCGGCAGTTTTGACGATGGTATCGGCGAAACCGCCGATGCGCTGGCGGCCGTGGACTGGCTGAGCGTCCGCTATCCCGGAACGCCACTGTGGCTCGGCGGTTTTTCCTTCGGCGCTTATGTGGCGCTGCGCGCCCAGAGCGAACGCCCGGTCAAACGCCTGGTGACGGTGGCACCGGCGGTGGAGCGCCTCGATACCGTAGTCCTTAAAATGCCCGTTTGTCCCTGGCTGCTCATCCAGGGCGATGCGGATGAGGTGATCTCGCCGCAAGCGGTGTTTGATTGGGCCAGGAATCTGCCGCAGCCGCCGTCACTCGCCGTGTTGAAAGGCGCGGGGCATTTTTTCCACGGCCGCCTGAATGAATTGCGACAGACGGTAGTAGAGTATTTCTCCAGTGATATGGGCGTTTCCTGAGGGTCTGCTAGACTTTGATACCGCTGCCAAGGCACAACCAAATGGGATTTTAGGGAGAGTCATTATGCGTCGCATCATCTTGGCCTTTGTTCTTTTAGGTCTGACCGGCAGCGCCTTTGCTGGCAACAACATCAATAACCTGCCGGCCTTAACCCAGAGTGAGTTTCATGATTTATCCGCGGACCTGGGCGCCATTCTTTCATTCAAGCAGCTGGAGTCGGCTGCGCCGGAAGGTATCACCGGCTTTGATATAGGATTTGACCTAAGCGCCACCAACCTCGCGCATCCGTCCGACTGGAACACCGCCACCAACGGCAGCGGCGTGACCACCATCCCCATGGCGCGGGTGCGCGTCAGCAAGGGACTGCCGTTCGGTTTCGATGTGGGTGGTTTCTACAGCGGCGCCACCAATTCCAACATCAAGGCTTACGGCGGCGACATCCGTTATGCGATTCTCGACGGCGGTGCGCTGAGTCCGGCGCTGGGAATTCGTGCGGCGTTCAGCCGCCTGGGCGGAGTGAATCAGCTTTCATTTAATACCAAGAGCCTCGATCTAACCCTTTCCAAGGGTTTCGGGCCGTTCACCCCCTACGCCGGCGTCGGCCGCGTATGGATCAACAGCAACCCGGATGTTTCCACGGGGCTGCAGAATGAAAGTTTCTCGGCGGACGAAGGATTCGTGGGTCTGGCCATGAGTTTTGTAGTGGTGCACGTGGCACTCGAGGCCAACCGCACCGCCGGCAACAATACCTACAGCTTCAAGCTCGGCTTCGGCTTCTGAAGCACGGCAGCTTCTCGAGCTGGATATCGCAAGTTGTTTTGACGACCTTCCGTCATCGGTTGAATGGCGGAACAGTTTGCCGTTTTTTGAGTCCAACCCGTCTGTCGGCATTACCCTGCCGGTTGCCGGGGGATCATGATGTTTGCCTCATTTGTGGAGTTCATCGAAAAAAACCTGGGCGAGAATCACCCCGCATCCGGGAGGGATCCGCAGCAGGCGCTGCGGCTGGCCACCGCGGCGTTGTGCGTGGAAATGGCGCGCGCGGACCTGCAGGAAAAACCCGAGGAACTGGAGCGCGCCAAGATGATGCTGGCGCAGCGATTTTCCCTGGACGAGCATCAGGCCCAGGCGTTGATCAGCGCTGGCCGCACGGAATCGGACCAGAGCGTGTCACTCTATCATTTCACCCATTTACTCAATGAGCATCTGGATGAACCGAAAAAGCGGACCTTGATGGAGATGCTGTGGCAGGTGGCTTATGAGGACGGCAGCCTCGACAAGTATGAAGATGCGCTGATGCACAAACTGGCCGAGCTGCTGTATGTGCCGCCGAGGGAGTTGATGCTGGCAAAACACAAAGCGCTGTCGGCGAAGTAAATCGCACTCCCGGCGGGATGCCGGAGACGCTGCGGTGTTCGAAGGATCGGATCGGAGCCGCGTTGCCGCGGCTCCGAATCGAAATGGCTTACTTCACCATGTCCTTCATGGCCTTGAGGGCCTGAATCTTCACCACGTTGCGGGCGGGCTTGGCCTTGAAGATGGTCGGCTGGCCCGTGAACGGGTTGATGCCCTCGCGCGCCTTGGTGGCGGGTTTGCGCACCACGCGCACTTTCATGAGTCCCGGCACCACATAGGCCCCCGGACCTTTCTTGCCAAGGCTCTTGCCGATGAGTCCGGCCAGTCCTTCGAATATCCCTGCCACCTGTTTGCGGCTCAAACCCGTGGTATGGGCCAGATAAGCGTAAGTTTCCGATTTGGTCAGCGGTTTGTCAGCCGAGATAACCGGGGCTTTGGTGGTCTTGGCAACGGTTTTCACCTTCGCCTTGGCCTTGGAAGCGGTATTTTTCATTGCAGCCATTTAGGTCTCCTCTGGATGGCAGTGCAGAACACGCCGCGAAATCTAGCATATGCCGGGGAAAAGTGTGAGGGTTTTCCGCTAAAAACAGGGGATTTGCTGGGGGCTGCTGCGGTTATCCGTCAGCGCAGCGGCCATTGCAAAGGCAGTAGGATGTTCACAACCTGCAGCAGGATTAAAACCACCAAAGGCGATAAATCCAGCCCGCCCAGAGGCGGGATCAGCCTGCGGGCCGGTTGCAGCAGGGGTGCATTGATACTCCAGAGCAAACCCGCGATGGGGTTGCGATGGCTGGGGTTGGTCCAGCTCAGAATGGCTTCCACCAGGATGGTGACGAAATACAGGTTCACCAGCAGGAAGATAACCTTGAGGAGTGCCCACCAGGCCAGTCCCAGCGGGTCTGGGAAGCCGTCCACGATGCCCAGCACCAAAGTCACGTTGAGGATCTGCAGAATCACCACCAGCACCACGGCGGCGAAATCCAAGCCGCGCCAGCCAGGAATGACGCGCCGTAAAGGCAGCAGCGGTGGATTGGTGAGTTTCACGATGGCTTGACAGATGGGGTTATAAAAATCCGCCCGCATCCACTGCAAAAGAAAACGCAGCATGACCGCGGCGGTATATAAACCGAACACGGTGTTTATGAGAAACACGAGCGCATAGAGACCGCGGCTGTTCATGATCCCTCCTTGCCGAATTCATTGGACAGCTCCGCGCCGCGGTCGCGCGCGGCCGTCAGCGCATTCAAAAAAATCTCGCGCAATTTCCCAGCTTCCAGGATTTTGAGAGCCGCCGCGGTAGTGCCCCCCGGAGAAGTGACCTGTTTTCTAAGCGCCGCCGGATCATCCTGGCTTTCAAGCGCCATGCGTGCGGCGCCATAGGCGGTTTGCTGCACGAGTTTGCGCGCGACATCCGCCGGCAATCCCAGTTCACGGGCGGCGGCTTCCATGATTTCCATTATGAGGAAAAAATACGCGGGGCCGCTGCCGGATACGGCGGTTACCGCGTCCATGTGTACTTCATCATCCAGCCAAAGCGCGAGGCCCACAGCCTCGAAAATGTCCTCGGCCAGTGTGCGCTGCGCGCTGCTGACGATAGGATTGGCATATAGCGCCGCCGCGCCTGCGCCAATGAGTGCCGGTGTATTGGGCACAACGCGCACGATGGCGGCATCGTAGCCGAGCCAGCGGCGGATGTTTTTTTCGGGGATGCCGGCGGCGATGGAAATAATGAGGGGCCGGTTTTTCGCGAGCGTGGCGGCCAAGGGACGGGCGGCATCTCGAAATACCTGTGGCTTGACCGCGAACACCACCACTTGGACGTCCCGGACCGCGCTCAGATTGTCGGCATAGGTGTGCAGCGTAATAAATTGCTGACACAGGCGCTCCAGTTGGGAGGCATTCGGGTCCGCGACGTGGATATGGGTTGCGTTCAAGCCTTGATGCAGCAGACCGCCGATGAGGCTGCCCGCCATGTTGCCGCCGCCGATGAATGCGATGTGGGTGTCAGTGAACAAATTGTTCTCCGGAGTTGCCATTAGCATAGCGGCTGCGCATGTTTTCAGGAATGTTTGGATGGGCGCGTCCCGAAAATTGCACTGCCCAGCCGCACCAGTGTTGCACCTTCCAGGATGGCGGCCTCGAAATCACCCGACATGCCCATGGACAGGGTATCAAGTCCATGACCTTGGCGGTTGAGCAAGTCGAGGATCTCCCGCAGCCTATGGAACGCCCTGCATTGTGTCGCCACATCCTCCGCCGGGGGTGGAATGCACATAAGGCCGCGCAGTCGCAGACGCGGCAAAGCCGCTATGTATTCCGCCAGCGCCGGCACCTGTTCAGGCATGACGCCGCCTTTGGCCGGCTCCTCACCAAACCGTACTTCGATACAGGTGTTCAGCGGCGGAAGTACCGCGGGTCGTTGGACGGAGAGACGTTGCGCGATCCGTTCCCGGTCCACGGTATGCACCCAGGCAAAGTGCTCTGCCACCGCTCGGGTCTTGTTGCTTTGCAAGGTTCCAATGAAGTGCCACACCAGCCCCGGGTAATGAGCTAAAACCCGCAGTTTAGGCAGCGCTTCTTGCAGGTAGCTTTCGCCGAATTCCAGCTGCCCGGCTGCGCAGGCCCTGGCAACGGCTGTGGCTGGACAGGCCTTGCTGACTGCCAGCAGCCGGACACTGGCGGGGTCGCGGCCTGCCCGTTCTGCGGCCGCCCGTATGCGCACATGCACGGCGGTCAGGTTTCGGGAGATGGGTTCCAGGGTTGCGCGGGTCATGCCGGTATGGGTATCGTGGACGGCAGGCGGAGCTGCAAACAGTAGCCCCGCAAGGCTCGCTATACTACTTTAAGCGCACTACGGCCGCCGCCAGCGTCTTTCCGCGAAGCGGACGGGCGCCGCACCCAGGGGAGTGATATGGCTTTTGATATTTCCCAGCTACTGGCCTTCAGCGTCAAGAATAAGGCGTCCGACCTGCACTTGTCCGCGGGCGTGCCCCCCATGATCCGCGTGGATGGCGACATGCGCCGCATCAACATGCCGGCCATGGAGCACAAGGACGTGTACGACATGGTTTACGACATCATGAACGACAAGCAGCGCAAAGACTATGAGGAATTCCTGGAATGTGACTTCTCGTTCGAGATCCCGGGCCTGGCGCGTTTCCGCGTCAACGCCTTCAACCAGAATCGCGGCGCGGCCGCCGTGTTCCGCACCATTCCCGAAAAGATATTGACGCTGGATGATCTGAATGCGCCCAAGATATTCATTGACATCGCCAATCAGCCGCGTGGCCTGGTGCTGGTGACGGGTCCTACCGGCTCCGGCAAATCCACGACGCTCGCGGCCATGGTCAACTACATCAACGAAAACGAGTTCGGCCATATCTTGACCATCGAGGATCCCATCGAGTTCGTGCATGAAAGCAAGAAGTGCCTTGTCAATCAGCGCGAGGTGCACCGCCACACCCTGGGATTCAACGAAGCCTTGCGCTCGGCGCTGCGCGAGGATCCGGATACCATCCTGGTGGGCGAGATGCGCGATCTGGAAACCATCCGCCTGGCGCTCACCGGTGCCGAAACCGGCCACCTGGTGTTTGCGACCTTGCACACCAGCTCCGCAGCCAAGACTATTGACCGTGTCGTGGATGTGTTCCCGGCGGCGGAAAAGGATATGGTACGCGCCATGCTTTCGGAATCATTGCGCGCGGTGATCTCCCAGTCGCTGTGCAAAAAGATCGGTGGTGGTCGCATGGCCGTGCATGAGATCATGCTCGGCACACCCGCCATCCGCAACCTGATTCGCGAGAACAAGATCGCGCAGATGTATTCCGCCATTCAAACCGGTCAGTCTTCCGGCATGCAGACGCTTGATCAGAATCTCACGGACTATGTCCGCAAGGGCATGATCAGCAAGGATGAGGCCCGGGTGTACGCGGTAAACAAAGATGCTTTCATCTGAATAGGGGCCCGGGGAGCAGGCAATGGAAAAAGACCAGGCAATCAAATTCATCCAGGATCTGCTGCGAGCCATGGTCTCGCGCAAGGGCTCAGATCTGTTCATAACCGCGGGTTTCCCACCCGCCATCAAGGTGGATGGGCAAATCTCACCCGCCACCGACAAGCCCTTGACGGTCGAGCAGGCGGGGTTGCTGGTGCGCGCCATCATGAACGATCGCCAGACCAAGGAATTCGATTCCACCAAGGAATGCCAGTTCGCCATCAGTCCTCCGGGCATCGGCCGTTTTCGCGTCAGTGCCTTTGTGCAGCAAGGCCGCATGGGCGCCGTGCTGCGGACCCTGAATACCGAGATCCCCGATTTCGACAAGCTGGGCCTGCCGCCGATCCTGAAAGATGTGGTCATGGCCAAGCGCGGCATTGTGATTTTCGTGGGCGCCACCGGCTCGGGTAAATCCACCTCCATCGCCTCGATGATCGGACACCGCAACAAGAATTCCAAGGATCATATTGTCACCATCGAGGATCCCATCGAGTTCGTGCACCCACACATCAATTGCGTCATCACCCAGCGTGAAGTGGGCGTGGATACCGACTCCTGGGACATCGCCCTCAAAAACACCCTGCGTCAGGCGCCGGACGTGATTTTCATCGGCGAAATCCGCGATCGTGACACCATGGATTATGCCGTGGCCTTTGCCGAAACCGGTCACTTGGTGTTGTCCACATTGCATGCCAACAGTACCAATCAGGCGCTCGACCGCATCATCAACTTCTTCCCCCCGGAACGCCGCCAGCAATTGCTCATGGACCTGTCGCTTAATATCCGGGCGCTCATATCCCAACGGCTGGTGAGAAAACAGGGCGGCAAGGGCCGTATACCGGCGGTGGAAATCATGCTCAACTCACCATTGATTTCCGATCTGATCTTCAAAGCCGAAGTGTCCCAGATCAAGGAAATCATGGCGAAATCCACCCAGCTTGGCATGCAGACCTTCGACCAGTCCTTGTTCGAGCTTTTCGAGAAAGGGCTCATCAATTATGAGGACTCAATCCGCAACGCCGACTCCCAGAACGAGTTGCGGCTGCGCATTAAACTGGAAAGCAAACGCGACAAGCGCGCCGTGGATGAAGGTATCGAAGAACTGCGCGTCGTGGATCATGGCCAGGGCAGGAAATTCTGAAGCGTCCTATTGCCTTCAAGAAACCCAATCTAGCGCAGACAAACGATGGATATCAGCCCATACCTCAAACTCATGGTCGAAAAGAAGGCCTCGGATTTGTATTTCACCAGCGATGCCCCCGTGAAGATCAAGATCGAAGGCCGGCAGATGCCGGTGGGCAAGACTGTGCTGACCGCCGAAATGGTCAGGGAAGCCGCCTACGGCATCATGAATGAGAAACAGGCACGCTCCTTCGAGGTAAAGCACGAGTCGGATTTCGCCATCGCCGAGGAAGGCGTGGGGCGCTTCCGCGTCAACGTTTTCCTGCAACGTGGCCACGTAGCCATGGTGCTGCGCTATATTCCTTCCGAGGTACCGCAACTGTCGGAGCTTGGGCTGCCGGATGTGCTCAGGGAACTGATCATGCACAAGCGCGGGCTTCTGTTGGTGGTGGGCGCCACCGGTTCGGGCAAGTCCACTACCATTGCCGCCATGATGCGGCATCGCAATGAAAATGAAGCATCGCACATCCTCACCATCGAGGATCCCATCGAATACAACCACCCCAACGCCCTGTCCATTATCAACCAGCGGGAAATCGGCCAGGACACGTTGTCTTACGCCAACGCTCTCAAACAATCCCTGCGCGAAGCACCGGATATCGTCGTGATCGGCGAGTGCCGCGACCGGGAAACCATGGAAGCCTCGATTCAATTGGCCGGTACCGGCCAGCTTGCTATTTCTACCTTGCACGCCAACAACGCGCACCAGACCATGGACCGCATCATCAACATGTTCCCCGAGCAGATGCATAAGCAGCTGCTCTTGGATCTGTCCATCAATTTGCGGGCGATCGTTTCGCAGCGTTTGGTGATGGGCAAGAATGGCCGGCGGCTGGCGGCGGTGGAAATCATGATGAACACACCGCATATCTCGGACCTGATTCTCAAGGGCCAGATAGATCGGATCCGCGAAGCCATGGAAGAAAGTTCCGAACCCGGCATGCAATCCTTTGATGAGGCATTGCATCGCCTCTACAGGGACAGCAGGATCACGCTTGAGGAAGCCCTGCGATATGCCGATTCCCGCGCTAATTTGGAAGCCAAGATCAATTTTGGATAACCGACGTAGATAGCGATTCTGATTGCAACGTGAAGGCAAAAAACGTGAGCAATAGAAAAAGTTTAAAAGTTTTGACGGCCATGCTGCTGTCAGCAGCGGTTTTTCTAGCCAGCGCACAGGCGGCGCCTCCCGCACCGCCACCAGTACAGGCGTTCTTTTCCTATCCGCAGATATCGGATGTGCAGATATCACCGGATGGCCGCTATCTGGCCATGGTGGTGGCCGATGACAAAACCGGCGAAGACCGCAAAGGTATTGCGATTCTTAACCGTAGTGATCTCAAAGTCACGGCAGGTTTCCATACCATTGGCGATCAGGAAATTTATGATTACTGGTGGGCAAATGACGAACGTTTGCTGGTGGCCACTGCTATCCAAACCGGTAGCCTCGACAGCCCATTGCCCGACGGTAAGCTGTATGGCATCAACGTGGACGACACCCGGCTCAAACTCCTGATGGGTCAGGTGCCGAGTACTGACCAGGAATTCACCCGTGTGCATGCCCAGCATGAAATCCATTTCTTCTTGCGCATGCTGTATATCCCTCCGGATGATGCCAAACAGGTCATCGTCCAAACCGAATCGGATACCGGGTTTCGAAATCAGCCTGACCAAGCTTACTCACTGGATATCTACGATGGCACGCTGAGGAATATTGCCCAGTCGCCGGCCGCAAACGGCACGCTGCTCACTGATAATGCCGGTGCGGTGCGTTTAGCGATCGGGTCCAATACGCTTAACGGACTGGCCAAGTTTTTTTATCGTGCCTCCGGGGATAGTCTTGATTGGAAGGATTTAAGTGTTCTTTACAAGCAGGATGACCCGGCTGATTCTCCATTACGGCCCCTGGGGTTTGATGCAGGCAACAAAAACATTTATTGGCTGGGGCGCACGCCCTCTTCGACACTGGGTTTGTATACGCTTGACCCCAACACCCTCAAAACAACATTGTTGTTTGGCGACCCTGATTTTGATGTAGATGATAATGTGATCTGGTCGTTTGATTGGCGGAAGACTCGCAAGATCATCGCTGTAATGACCATGCCAGGCATGCCTGCCTTGCATATTCTTGATGGCGATTCACTCAAGGCCGGGTATCTGGCCTCGTTGTACGATGCGTTTCCCGGCGAGATTGTGGATATCACCAGCAATTCCCGCGATGGCTCGCTCATGGTGGTCTATGTCTACAGCGACCGTAATCCAGGCTCTTACTACCTTTTTAATGCCAAGAAAAGCAAGGTATCGCTGCTGTTCAATGCCTTGCCGGATATCAATACGCAGAAGATGGCGAATATGCGGCCAGTAACCTTCAAGGCCAGGGATGGCGTGACTTTACACGGCTACCTGACGCTGCCACCCGGGAGCAGCGGCAAAAACCTGCCTTTGATTATCAATCCCCACGGCGGGCCGCACGGCATCCGCGACGAGTGGGGCTGGGATCCGGAAGCACAGTTCTTCGCCGCACACGGCTACGCCTGGATGCAGGTGAACTATCGTGGTTCCGGCGGATATGGCATGCAATTCCAGGATATGGGCTACCGGCATTGGGGCACAACAATGCAATCGGATCTTGCAGATGCAGTGCACTGGGCCGTATCCCAAGGCATCGCTGATCCCAATCGTATGTGCATTTACGGGGCGAGTTACGGTGGCTATGCGGCACTCGAAAACAGCATTGTGTACCCCAATCTGTATAAATGTACCGTGGGTTATGTGGGTGTTTATGACCTGACGCTGCTCGGCAACAGCGATTTTTCCCATTATGCGTTTGGGGACCGTTACCTGAGTGAGGTGTTGGGTGACAATAAATCCACACTCGAAGCTGAGTCTCCTGTTTATCAGGTAGATGAAATCAAGGATCCTTTGTTCATTATCTATGGCGGCGCAGACAGGCGCGTGGTGCCGGAGAACGCCAAGGAATTAATGACGGCTTTGGATAAAGCAGGCAAGAAATATGAAATGATGTATGAGCCCAATGAAGGACATGGTTTCACCAAGCCCGAGGATAATTTTAAGCTTTACACACGCATGCTGCAGTTTTTCGATGAAAATATCGGTCCCGATGCGACCAAGCATTGAGTGACAGTGGGATTGAAACAAACAGGGCGCCCGAGGGCGCCCTGTTTGTTTTTGTATAGAACAGTAATTCAGTCACACGGGAACACGCTGGCGCCCTCGAACACCGGACCGTCCACGCACACGCGCTTCATGGCTGGACCGCCCGATGTATGAATTTCGACCGTGCAGCCGGCGCAACCGCCCACGGCGCAGGCCATGAATTCCTCCAGCGATAGCTGGCTCGGGACGCCCAGTTTCTGAGCAAGATGCGCGGCCGCCTTGAGCATGGGCGTGGGGCCACAGGCGAAGATTTCGACTTCAAGCAAAGATTTTTTATCCAGCGATCCGAGCCAGTAGCGCGCCAGCTCGGTCACATAACCGTCGTAACAGCCGGGATAGCCTTGTTGACTGGCGAGTCGACTGGGGATGTCCCAGTCCTCCATGAGCGGCATGCAGCCGATAACACCGTCCGGCATGCCCGGCAGCAGGATATTGGAGGGCCGCGTCGTGAAAGGGAATGGAATTTCCGAACCCATGAGTACCAACGGTTTCCATTTCATGCGCCTATCGTGTCGTAGCGCATCGGCCAGGAAGATCATGGGCGGAATCCCCACCCCGCCGCCAATCAGCAACGGCCGCGGCCGTTCGGGATGCAGCACAAACGGCTGACCGATGGGCCCCAAGCTGCTTACCCGATCGCCGCGCTGGCGTTGCGCCAGCAGCCGGCTGCCTTCGCCCACGACTTTATACAGGCACTCAACCCAACCCTCATGGCGTGAGACGCGCATGATGGACATGGGTCGGCGCATGGGCAGCACCGCATCGCAGGTGAGATGGATAAAACTGCCGGGTAACGCGCGCGCGGCGCACTCGGGCGCCTTCAGACGCAACAGATACTGTTCGCCGGGGAATTGTTGTTGTTCCAGGATTTCAGCATTTTCCAGAAAGATAGTGCCGCGCTGCGGTTTAATGTGCACGCTGCCTGAGGTTGCAAGCTTCATTGCGCAATCAACGGATGCATGTCATTTCCCCATCAGCGTCGCCATCACTGCCATGCGCACGGCGACGCCGTTTGTTACCTGCTCCCGGATGACGGAGTGCGGCCCGTCGGCAACCTCGGAAGTGATTTCCACGCCGCGATTCATGGGTCCCGGGTGCATGACCAGTACGTCGGGTTTTGCGAGCTTCAAACGTGTGACATTGAGGCCGTAGCGACGCGAATATTCACGTTCATCGGGGATCAAGCCCGCCTGCATGCGTTCCTTTTGGATACGCAGCATCATGATGACGTCAGTACCCTCGATCGCTTTGTCCATATTGGTGAACTTTTCTCCCTCCAGGTCGTCCGGCAGCAGCTCGGCAGGACCGGCAAAGCGGATATCCTGCGTACCGAGCACGGTGAGTGCCTGTACCGCGGAACGCGTCACGCGCGAGTGACGAATGTCTCCCACGATAGCAACCGACAGTTTTTCGAAGTTCTTTTTATGCTGACGAATGGTGAGCGCATCCAGCAGGCCCTGGGTGGGGTGGGAAACGTGGGCTTCGCCGGCGTTGATGATATGCACGAATGGCCGTGAGTGTTGCGCCAAGGTTTCCGGCACGCCCGGTTCCTGGTGGCGTGTCACGAACAAATCCGCGTTCATGGACTCCAGCGTATACAGCGTATCTAACAGCGATTCGCCTTTATTGGTGGAGGAGAAAGCCATATCCAGCGTGAGCACCTGGGCGCCCAGGCGCCGTGCTGCCAACTCAAAGGATGCACGGGTGCGGGTGCTGGCCTCGAAAAACAGATTGACGACGGTCGCGCCGGCCAGCAGATCGTATTCAGGTACCGCTGCACCGGGTTGCGTATGAAATTGTTGAGCGCGATCCAATAACCCCAGCAGGGTTGGACGCGGTAAATCCGCGAGCGTCAGCAGGTGCTGCAGGCGTCCCTGGGCGTCGAACTGGTCATGGCTCATGCAGGCTTCCGCATCGCAGGGTGGTCGTGGGCGTGAAACCAGCTTTCCAGTATCACGCAGGCGGCGACGCAGTCTATATCTCCCCGCCGGATGCGTCGTCGTCCCTGTTGACGCAGTTCCTTGAGGCGCGCTTGCGCTTCATGTGATGACAGACGCTCATCAACAGTATGCACTGGACACGGGTAGCGCTGCTCTAGGTCGCGGGCGAAACTCCGGGCGCGACGGGAAATCTCCTGCTCACTGCCGTCCATAGTATACGGGAGTCCCACCACCAGCAGGTCCGGTTTCCATTCCCTGATAAGACGATCGAGAGCCGCCCAGTCCGGAACCCCATCCAGTGCATTAACCAGACCCAGAGGCGTGGCGCTGCCGGTGATGTTCTGACCCACCGCCACGCCAATACGCCGCAAACCGAAGTCGAAGGCCAGCGCGCCGAGGGCGCTGCCCTCAGGCATGCCCGGAATCCCCCGAGAGTAACGCCAGGTCCACGCCGATGAGCTGCGCGGCCGCCTGCCAGCGTTGTTCGACAGGCGTTTCGAAAATAATGCTGCGGTCCGCGGGGGTGTTCAGCCATGAATTATTGGCCAGCTCGGTTTCCAATTGCCCAGCACCCCAACCCGCGTAACCCAGGGCCACCAAGGAATGCTGCGGACCCCGGCCGCGGGCCATGGAGGCCAGCACATCCCGCGAGCTGGTGACGCCCAGGTGGTTACCCAGTATGAGCGTCGACTCCCAATTGCCGGGGGGCTCGTGAATCACGAACCCGCGCTCCATCTGTACCGGGCCGCCCTGAAATACCGGCTGTTGCCCTACCAGTGGGTCGTCGGCCTGAATGCAGAGCTGCTTGAAGATGTCATGCAACACAATATTGGTGAACCGGTTGATGACAATACCCAGAGCACTTTGGGCGTTGTGTTCGCAGATATACACCACGCTCTGCTGGAAATTGGGGTCCGTGAGCGAAGGCATCGCCACCAGAAACTGATTGATGAGGAAATCCTGGGCCATGATGGGATCAAGTATCCGCAGAGCGTGCGTGCGGCACAAGTTTTATGCCCATCAGCGCGTATCGGCAGGGAGTTCGACACCGCCCCGGCGCGTATCCAGGCGGCCACCATTGAAGCGCCATACATACACGAAGCGCAGCACGTCCGTGTCCTTGCGGAAACTTTCCGGGAATCGCGGGAAGGGCGCCGCCAACCGCACGATTTTGATGGCGGAGTCATCCAACAGTGGATAGGGCGAAGGCTGGCGCAAGATAAGGTCGTGGATACTGCCATCGGCATTCAACGCCACTTCCAATGCCAATGAGCCGGACAGGTGTTGAGCGCGAATCTGCGGCGGGAAATTGAGGTTGCCGATATGCTCCACCTTGCGTCGCCAGGCATCCAAATACTCCGCGTAGCGTGAGGCGCGTGCATTGACGGAAACGAAGGCTTCGCGTGGCGTGGGGCTGGTGGCTTCCGGCAACTGCACCGGGTCGTCGGTGGGCATCAGCGAATCGTCGCCTTGCGTGAGCAGACGCGCCACCAGCACGCGCGGACTGGGGCTGCGGGGTGAGGGTGCGGAGCGGGCATTGGCAAACCGGCGGGTCTCGGCACGGGTGGTTACCACGGCGTCCTGGTCGGCGGCTGCAGCGGTATTTAAACCCTTGTGATCGCTGATTTCGGTTCCGCGTCCGGCATTGGTTGCCACATCCTCACCGTCCGGTAGACCAGGATTGTTCACCGCCGAAGGCATGGATAATGGGCTCTGCGGACGCACCAGCTTCCGGGTGTTGCCATCGCCCTGCTGATTCACCTGCGCGATGTAATCCGCCTGTGACGGCGGCACCACGCTGCGCGACTGCACTAACGTGACCTCCAGCGTCGAGCCACCACCCGGTTTACCGGGTGTAAAGGTAATGCCGAGGATAATGATGGCATGAACGAGCACCGCAAAAAATAATGTGGTCACCAGCCGGTCGCGGGAGCTGATGCGAGGCGCGCGTTGCACGGCCGCGTTCACGTACGCCGCCTTTGCGATAATTTGTGCGCAATCACGGCCATAAATTGGTCAGCGATGTCGAGGCCATATAGTTTGTCCAGCTCACGTGCACAGGTGGGGCTGGTGACGTTGATTTCGGTCAAATAATCCCCGATTACGTCCAGGCCTACGAACAAAAGCCCCTTGTCCTGTAACGCCGCCGCTACTTGCGTGCAAATCCAGCGATCGCGGGCGGTGAGCGGTACACCCACACCGCTACCACCGGCCGCGAGATTGCCACGAGATTCGCCCGGCGCCGGTATGCGTGCCAATGCGTAAGGAACCGGTTGGCCGTCAATCAGCAGGATGCGTTTATCGCCCTCACTGATTTCTGGGAGATATTTCTGCGCGATCGTAAGCCGGCTGCCGCGTTCAGTGAGAGTTTCGAGTACCACTGAAAGGTTGGGGTCACTTTTGGCGAGCACGAACACCAAGGTGCCGCCCATGCCCTCGAGTGGCTTGACCACGATTTTTCCATGCGCGGCAAGAAAATCACGGATACGGCTCATGTCACGCGTCATTAGAGTCGGCGGGCAGCACTGGGGGAACCAGGCGGTATAGGCCTTTTCGTTGGCGTCCCGCAGGGCCTGCGGACGGTTGACGATCAGCGCGCCCGCCTGCTCGGCTCGTTCCAGCAGGTAAGTGCTGTAGATGTATTCCATATCAAAGGGCGGGTCCTTGCGCATCAGAATCACATCCAGTGAGCCGAGCCCCAGGTCCCGTTCTTCACCGAAGGAAAACCAGTCCTGGGCGGTATTCCTGACGTTGAGTTGCCGGGTCCGCCCGCGTGCCTCGCCGTCCCGTAAATACAGGTCCGGCTGCTCCAGATAATGCAGCGTCCAGCCGCGTGCCTGTGCGGCCAGCAGCATCGCTAAAGTCGTATCTTTGGCGGGTTTGATGGAGCCGATGGGGTCCATGACCACGCCAAGCTTGATGGCCGCCTGGGGCATGACTGGGATCAGAACCTCCGGTTTGATGGGAACGCTTGAATCATGCGAAGTCTTATTGCTTTCAATGGATTAAGCATGGATATTATGCTAAAACCTTCAATATAACCGTTACCCGCAGGGGTGGCGTGAAGCATTTTAACGGACCCAGCGGTCCCGGTGGGAGTGCCGTGGGTCGAGGGGTCTAGGGCGTCCAGCAGGTTAAGATGGCGCCGCCAAACGGCTCCAGAGCAAACTTGGCAGAGGAGTCAATGGGTGGTGGAGGTTAGCGTGGCCAGCAAACAAGCCGATGGTGATCTCAAAGGCCTGAAGGTTCTTGTTATTGACGACAGCAAGACCATCCGCCGCACCGCCGAGACCCTGCTCTCGAAAGAAGGCTGCGAGGTGCTTACGGCCGTGGATGGTTTCGAGGCGCTTTCCAAAATCGCCGATCATAAACCCGACATCATTTTTGTGGACATCATGATGCCGCGGCTCGATGGTTACCAGACCTGCGCTTTGATTAAGCACAACCATACTTTCAAAACCACGCCGGTAATCATGCTGTCGAGCAAGGACGGGCTGTTCGATCGTGCCCGAGGCCGCATCGTCGGTTCAGAGCAATACCTGACGAAACCGTTCACCAAGGACGAATTGGTAGACGCAATCCAGCACCATGTGCATAAAACCGCAGACCCGGCACACGTTCCCGGTAAAGATTGATCTGGAGGATACCCCAAGATGGCTACCGTACTGATCATTGATGACTCCCCGACGGAAATCCATGTGCTTAAAACATGGCTGGAAAAAAACGGTTTTGAAACCTTGACCGCCGAGAGCGGTGAGGAAGGTATACAGAAGGCGCGCAGCCAAAAACCCGACGCCATCATCATGGATGTGGTCATGCCCGGCATGAGCGGTTTCCAGGCTACGCGGCAACTTTCCAAGGATCCCGAAACCTCTGCAATTCCGGTGGTGATGGTGACCACCAAGGATCAAGAGACCGACAAGATCTGGGGCATGCGCCAGGGCGCAGTCGCTTATCTGCCCAAACCGGTCACCGAGAGGCAAGTAGTGGACAAAATTCGCGAAGTGACGCACAGCTGACATGGCTGCGGCACTTAGAGACCTTCGCGCCCGGCCTTTTGAGCTCCTTCAGGAGCTCGAACGCCGTAGTCGGGTAGCGGCGTCCGGCCGCGGCCGCGAAACGGCGCAACAGGAAGAATGGGTGGGTGTAGGTTTCCGCGTGGCCAATATTTATCTGGTGGCCGCGCGCGAGGAAGTGCGCGAGGTGATGCCATTCCCCGGCGTCACCAAGCTGCCGGGTGCGAAGCCCTGGCTGCTGGGGCTCGCCAACGTGCGCGGTCAGCTGTTCCCAATTACGGATTTGAATCTTTTTTTTGGTGGCGCGCCCACGGACATCAGCCGCATGACACGCGTACTCATGGTGAATCATGCCGATATTCCGGCGGGTTTACTGGTGGATGAGGTGCGCGGCTTCCGGCGTTTCGTGGTTTCAGAACGGGTGGAAACGATGCCGGAAATGCTGCCGGGGATGACGCCGTTCATCGCGGGCGCTTATAGCGCAGGTGATGAGCTTTGGGGGGTGCTGGGTATGCCGGGACTGGTAGAAAGCCCGATGTTCTTGGCGGCCGCCCGTTAAGCAGGCGGCAAACGGCCACCGAGGCCTAATTTGAAACCGACTTTTTAGGGTGACCAACATGGCAGAGATGCAGAAACGTTCCAACAAAGCCTTGTATCTGTTGCTGATACTTGCGCTGATTTTGATCGGATTGGCGGTCTGGGATTTGGCGGCAGTGGCGCGCAACTCGTCCCATGACAACGAGTTCCTGTCGCTGAACGCCGAGCAATCCTTGCTCTCCCAGACGCTGGCGCGGTCCGCTGACCAGGCGGTGGCGGGCAAAGATGATGCCTTCCAGGCGTTGCTCACTGCGCGCAATCAGTTTGATAGTTCCATCAATCTCATGGGCAACGGTGATCCCCGAACCCTGATGCCCGCGGCCGGTGGCGAAATATTGTCAGAGGTCAACGTGCTGCAGGGGCAGTGGAATCAGGCGCGTACTGCGGTGCAGACCATTCTTGGTGCGCATGACTCGATCCTGGCGGCCAATCAGGCGGCGGCTGGTATCAACCAAATCATGCCGGGCCTGATCCAGTCATGGAATGATTTTATCAGTGAGTTTGCCAAACACGGCACTGGCCGTAACGCGCTGGTGTATGCCGCCAAACAACCCTACAACGGCCAAATCATTCAACGCGATGTGAACCTGCTGGTGACCGGAGGGCACGCTGACACCACGTTTGTGGGGCAACAATTGCCGGCTGCTATTCAGGATTTCACCCGCATCACCCGCGGCATGCTGGACGGTGACGTGCAGCTCGGCATCACCGCAATCACCGATCCGGGTCTTTTGACACCCTTACACGGCATTAATCAACAATTCGGCAAGCTCAATAACAATCTCAATTCCATCGCGCCGCTGTTTAATTTGCTGGTGAACGTGCAGAAAGCCAATCAGACGATTCACAGTCTCAGCGATCAAATGCTGACCACCACCCAAGCCATCAACACCAGCTATCAGCAGCAGATCGGCAGCCGCCTGTTCCGGCCAATCGTGGCCTATGTATTGGGCGCCGTCGGTCTGTTACTGCTGCTCCTCATTCTTTGGATTTATGTCCTCGGCGGCGATGCACGCCGTGCCGTGAACATGCAGCGTGATCAGAACGAACGTAACCAACAGGCGATTCTGCGGCTTCTGGATGAACTCGGCTCCCTGGCCGACGGCGACCTGACGGTCCAGGCAACTGTCAGCGAAGATATCACCGGCGCCATCGCGGACTCCATCAACTACGCGCTCGAGGCGTTGCGCGGTCTGGTGCGCACCATCAATGACACCGCCGTGCAGGTAGACGCCGCTGCCCGCCAGACCCAGGCCACCGCCACGCATCTGGCGGAAGCTTCCAAGAACCAGAGCAAGCAGATTAATACCGCCTCCACCTCCATCACCCAGATGGCGCATTCCATTGAGCAGGTGTCCCTGAACGCCGACCGTTCTGCGAAAGTGGCGCAGCAATCCGTGGACATCGCCCACAAGGGCGGCGAAGCGGTGCGCCGCACCATCGATGGCATGAACAACATCCGTGAAACCATTCAGGAGACGTCAAAACGCATCAAGCGGCTGGGCGAATCCTCCCAGGAAATCGGCGACATCGTGGAGCTGATTAACGACATTGCTGAACAGACCAATATCCTGGCCTTGAACGCCGCCATCCAGGCATCCATGGCCGGTGAAGCAGGCCGTGGTTTTGCCGTGGTGGCGGACGAAGTGCAACGCCTCGCCGAACGTTCCGCCAACGCCACGCGCCAGATTGAAGCGCTGGTGAAGACCATTCAGACTGACACCAACGAAGCAGTGATTTCCATGGAACAGTCCACTGCGGGTGTGGTGAGCGGGGCGCAACTCGCCGAAAACGCCGGTACCTCGTTGGATGAGATCGAAAAAGTGGCCAACAACATCGCCACCCTAGTGCAGAGCATCTCCAACTCCGCGCGTCAGCAGGCTCAAACCGCCGGTGAGATGACGCGTACCATGAACGTGATTCGCGAGATCACCGCCCAGACCACCGAGGGCACCATGACCACGGCCCAGTCCATCGGCAAGCTCGCAGCCTTGGCCACGGAAATGCGCAAATCAGTCGCTGGCTTCAAGCTGCCGGGCGGCGGCAATCAGGAAACGTTGGTTATCGCTCCGCCCCGGCAGATGCAGGGCAACGCGGCGTGACCACCGTATAGAGGCTGGATGGGGCAGGTATGAGCCAAGTCGCTTCCGACTCGTTGCTGTGGATCAAGAACGAACTTGACCACACTTTGGCGCGGGCGCGGCAAGCGCTCGAAGCCTACGTTGAGCATCCGGACGGCGATGAAGCGCTTAATCAGTGCCTGGAGCTTCTGCATCAGGTGCAGGGCACTTTGCGCATCGTCGAAGTATATGGCGCCGCCATGCTGGCCGAGGAAATGGAATCGGTGGTGCGTGGCCTCAAATCCGGCGAGCTGCAACGCAGCGATGCGGCCTTTGAGGTGCTCATGCGCGCCATGCTGCAACTCCCTGATTACCTGGAACGGGTCATCGGCGGGCGGCGCGACATGCCGCTGGCGCTGCTGTCATTGCTGAATGATCTGCGTTCGGTACGCGGCCAGCCGCTGTTGTCCGAGAGTGCCTTGTTCGCCTACAACCTGGCGGGACGCTCAGCGAGTGTCGTCGGCCGGGCGCCTTCAACCAAGGCGGTGGACATCAAGAGCCTCGCCGGCAGGATGCGCCCCAAATTCCAGATGGCGCTGCTCGGCTGGTACAAGGGCGATCAGGAGGGGAAGCATCTTGCAGTGCTGGCCGATACCGCCGAGAAACTCGAGCAGGTCGCCACCACACCCGCGGTTTTTGAACTCTGGTGGATCGTGGGCGGCATCCTTGAAGGTCTGCGCGAGGGCGGCATCCAGGCCGACGTGAGTCTCAAGCAGTTACTCGGCCAGGTTGACCGGCAGGTCAAACGGCTCATGGATCAGGGCGAAGTGCAGGTGGCGGAAGATCCCGCCAAAGAGCTGGTGAACAACCTGCTTTATTACATCGGTCGTGCCACCACCAATGGTGAACGCATTGCGGCCATCAAGGACTCTTTCAAACTCGGTGAACTGCTGCCCGTGGGCAGCGAGTTTGAGGACACCGGTGAGAAGATTTCCGGACCCAATATCAATTTGATGCGCACCGTATCCGGTGCCATCCAGGAAGACATTACACGCATCAAAGACACGCTCGATATCTTTGTGCGGATGGGCAAAGCCGAAACGGCCGAACTGGCACCGCTGGACGCATTGCTCAAGAAAGTGGCAGATACCTTGAGCGTGCTGGGACTTCCCAAGCTGCGTGCAGCACTCGAGATCGAGCGCCGGCATCTCAAGGACATTCTCGAGGGTCGGCGCGCGGCGGATGAGGGCGCAACCATGGAGATTGCCAGCGGTATCGTGCGCGTCGAGAGCCAACTCGACGAGGCCATGATGGGCTTGGTTACGCCCGCGGGCAGCGAGCAAGCTGCCGGCACCCCGGGCGGCGAGCGCGCTGGGCTGCGTGAGGTTCAGAGCGCGGTTATTCGTGAGTCCATTATCAACCTGGCGCGCATCAAGGAAGCGATTGTCGAATTCGTGAACGACCCATCCCATGTGGACAGTTTGCAGCCACTGCCGCAACGCATACGCGAAATTCAGGCGAGTTTGCGTTTCCTGCAAATGGAGCGCGTGGTGATGCTGCTGGAAAGCATGCGCCAGTTCATCCGTCAGCGTCTGTTGTCCGGCACGAGTATGCCTACGCAGAATGAACTGGATCGCATGGCAGATGCCATTGTCAGTGTTGAATTTTATCTCGAAGCCATCCAGCAGGGCCGCGGCAATCCGCTGTCGATGCTCGACAATGCCGAAGCCTGCGTCGTCAACCTTGGGTTTCCTGTAGGCAAGGAGTATAGGGATGAAGCTGTAGGAACCGACGCGAACCATGAACGCGTATCGACAGCCGGCCTTGTATCCTCGGTGGCGGAGGCTGAAAACATTGTCATCGAGCCCGCATCCACCGTCGCGGTAGAGGATATTGTGCCGTTGCCGGTGGTAACAGAGTCAGCGTCGGTTCCTCCGCTGCCGCCGCCGGTGTCCGTATCAGCATCAACCTTACCTTTTGAGGCGCCTGCCAAACCGTCACGGCCTTCGGCCGCGGGGCCCGCCGTGGTGCCTATGGGCGAAGTGGATCCGGAAATTCTCGAGATCTTCCTGGAAGAAGCCCAGGAAGAAATGCACTCACTGCGCGAGAATTTTCCGCGCTGGCGTTCCAATGCCACCGATCGCGAGGCACTGGCTACGGTGCGGCGCTCGTTGCATACCCTGAAAGGCAGTGGCCGCATGGTGGGCGCACGGCTCATCGGCGAGTTCGCCTGGTCCTTCGAGAACATGCTGAATCGGGTTATCGATCAGACCATCGAACCCACGGATGACATGTTTGCTTTGCTGGAGCGCGGTATCTCGGCGCTGCCGGAACTGGTGGAACAACTGGAAGTCGGTACGGCGCCGCACAGTGATATCCAAGCGCTCATGGAAGCGGCCATCGCTTTCAGTCGCGGTGAGCAGCCGTCACTGCCACCGGTTGCGACCGGCGCACAGGTTTACGCAACTGAAACTCATCCACCGCCGTCCAAAAGGAAGAAGCGCTTGCCGACGGCAGCCGAGAAATTGCCGCCCACCGGTCCGGGCATGGATTCCCGTTTGCACGATATCTTTACCCGTGAAGCTGAGGGGCACCTGGGGGTGCTGGCGGCGTTCCTCGATCAAGCTCAAGCCATGCCGGATAAACGCGTACCTGATGAAGACCTGGTGCGTGCCATGCACACCCTGCATGGCAGTGCCTCCATGGCGGGCATTGCCAACATGGCGACGCTGACGGAACCGGTACAACGCTATCTTATGGATCTCAGCGCTCGAGATGTTCCGATCCCTGAAGCTGCCTTAGCGGTACTGGCCGAGGTGCTGGCTTCAGCGCGCGCCGCGGTCAAGGCGCTCGATAGCGGTCACGATGTTGCGTTCCTCGATGATGGATTGCTCAAGCGGATCAGTGTGCAACTACAACCGGCTGCCGGAGAAGGGCAGGAGGCTGTGACTATTAAACGCGCAGTCACCCCGCAGCCGGAACGCCCGCTTCGCTATGTGCAACTCTCTGAACTCAAGGATTTTGATCCGGATCTGGCGGTGATTTTTTTCGAGGAAGCCACCGAACTTCTGGACTCCACCGGCGCCACACTCAACCAGTGGGCGCAGAAACGCGACGATCCCCAGTTGGTGATGCAATTACAGCGCAACCTGCATACTCTCAAGGGTGGAGCGCGTATGGCGGGCTTGACCCCGATGGGCGACCTGAGCCATGAACTGGAAACAGTGCTTACTGATGTGGTGGATGGGCGCATTGCCGTATCCACGGAACTTTTGGCACTGCTCAACCGTTCGGTAGACCGCCTGCACCGCATGCTTGAACAGAGTTATACCAGCAAACCCATCGTGGATGCCGCCGATCTGGTGGCGAACTTGCGTCAAATGCATGGTCACACCGTGGATGAGGAATTGGAGCCGGAGCGCCCCGAGGAGCGGTTTGAAACGCGAGCGTCGCCATTGCCGCCACCGCCGGCCAAGGAATTCCGTCCGCCAGTGAACGAAGTTGAAGCCGAAGCGGAAGGCGATGCTGAAGAGCCGGCGGAAGCGGCGGAAGCTGCATTGGGTGGTGCTGCTGAACGCCGCACTGGCTCGCGCATCCAGCACGAATTGGTGCGGGTGCGCGCGGATCTGTTGGAAAGCGCGCTCAACTATGCCGGTGAAGTGGGCATTTACCGCTCACGCCTGGAACAGCAGGTGCACTCCATCAATTTCAACCTCGGCGAACTGGAGCAGACAGTGGTGCGTCTGCGTGACCAGTTGCGCAAACTTGAAATCGAAACCGAGGCGCAGATTCTTTATCAGTTTCAGCAGGAGAGTGGCAAACTTGACTACCCGGAATTTGATCCGCTGGAGCTGGACCGTTATTCCCTGTTGCAGCAGCTGTCGCGTGCGTTAGGCGAATCCACCAGCGACTTGGTGAGCCTGCAAGGCTTGCTGCTCAACCAGGCGCGTGAAGCCGAGACGCTGTTATTGCAGCAATCGCGCGTCACCACCGAACTCCAGGACGGTCTCATGCGCACGCGCATGGTGCCGTTTGCGCGGCACGCGCAACGCCTGCGACGTGTGGTGCGTCAGACCGCCGAGGAAGCGCACAAACAGGTTGAAATAAGATTGCTCGGTGCCGAAGGCGAGATGGACCGGCAACTGCTGGAACGCGTGCTGGCGCCGCTTGAGCATATGTTGCGCAATTCCGTGGTGCACGGTATCGAAACACCGGAAGTGCGCAAGCAGCGCCACAAGCCGCCCGTGGGTGCCGTCACCATAACGCTCAGCCGTGAAGGTTCCGAAGTGGTCATGGAGGTGATGGATGATGGCGGCGGCCTGGACCTGCCTGCCATTCGCAGCAAGGCCGAGGAAATGGGCCTGACGCCGAAGCATGCAAAACTCAGCGAACGCGAAATCATGGCCCTTATTCTGGAGCCGGGCTTTTCCACCGCCACCCAGGTTACCCAATCGGCCGGCCGCGGCGTAGGCATGGACGTGGTGGCGAATGAGATTAAGCAACTCGGCGGCACCTTGCGGATTGATTCCTCCGCCGGCCAGGGCGCGAAATTCATCGTGCGTTTGCCATTCACTCTCGCCATTACCCAGGCGCTGCTGGTCACCATGGCGGAACAGCCCTATGCCATTCCTTTGCCGAGTATCGAGGGTATCGCGCGCATCCCGCGCGCCGAGCTCGAGCGGTTAATGGCGAACGAGAATCCCGCTTATCTTTATGGCGGGCGCCCTTACCAATTGCAACACCTATCGACGCTGCTGGGCATCGGTGCACCTCAGTTCCCGGAGGAACTCACTACGGTGCCGCTGCTGCTGGTGCACGGCACTGACGCGAACATCGCGCTGATCACCGAAGGCATGCAAGGCAGCCGCGAAGTAGTGGTGAAATCCGTGGGCCCCCAGGTGAGCAGCATCCGCGGCATTTCCGGCGCCACGATTCTGGGGGACGGGAGTATCCTGCTGATCCTGGATGTCACGGTCCTGACGCGCAGCATGGCTCAAGCTGCTGAGGACACGCTCGAAGTTCTGGAGCGTGAAGCACCCAAGAAAGATACGCGTATCTTCGCCATGGTGGTGGACGATTCGATTACCGTGCGCCGTGTAACCCAGCGCCTGCTGGAACGCTATGGTATGCGCGTGCTCACCGCCAAGGACGGCGTCGACGCGCTGGCGCTTTTGCAGGAAAATCTGCCCGATGTCATGTTGCTGGATATTGAGATGCCGCGCATGGACGGCTACGAACTGGCGCAGCACATGCGCAATGACGAACGCTTCAAGAAAATTCCCATTATCATGATCACCTCGCGCACCGGCGAGAAACATCGCAACCGCGCCATGGAGATCGGCGTGAATAAATATATGGGCAAGCCCTATCAGGAAACCGAGTTGCTGGAGCACATCCAGGAATTAGTCGGTAATTTTCATCCACTGCATACCCGTTGGGAATGAGCCGTCATGCCACAGACGCCGGAAGAGGTCTATAGCCTGTTGATTCCATTCGCGGGCGGCAAGCTTATCCTGCCGCGCCTGTCGGTGGCGGAAGTCATGGGTTACACGCGCCCGCGACCGGTGCGTGGTGCACCCCAATGGCTGCTGGGACTCATCAACTGGCAGAGCCAGGAAATCCCGCTGATTTCCTTCGAGGGTCTGTGCAGCCGCAAAATACCCGAGCGCGCCAACCGCACGCGCATCGCCATCATGTTCACCATCAGCGGGCAAATGGATCCGCCGGTATTCGCCTTGATGACACAAGGCTATCCCTATCTGGTACGCGTGAATGCCACGGTGTTGAGCGTGGATCCCGAGAATGCCTTCAGCGAGGACGCGCCGGTCCTGAACCGCCTGCGCATGGCCAATGAACGGCCGGTGATCCCGGATCTGGAGGCCATCGAAGACAAGCTCCTGGAAGCCATGCCTCACCGGCGGGCAGCCGGCTGATTCCCGTTCGATTGATTCTTTTGCAAAACGTGCAACCCCGGCTGTTTTACGGGAGGCGCTTCAGCGGGTGGCCCTCGGTGTTGAAAACCACCTTGTTGAAAATCAGCGTCTGCGGCGGTGCGAACAACAGGTAAAAATACTTGAAGGTTTCGGCGAACACATAACTTTCCATGGCATCGCGCTTCCGTTTCGTGATCACGCTCTTGAGCGCCGCGTAACCGCCGTCGGTGCGGCAGTATTTCACGAAGTCATCGAACATCTCCTGCCCGCGCAGCCGATATTCCGGGTCATGCGTGAAGTGATACAGGTAATAGGTGGATTCCACGATCTCCGGGCGCAATTCATAACCGGGGGACACGACCTTCATGCTGCGGTAGTTCAGCACTTCCGGTTCGATACCGTACAAATCCCACATCCGGTACGACGATGCCTGTAACCGCTGGGCGCGCTCCAGATCGCCCGAAAATGCCAGCACCGCCGGGAAGTAGGCATCCAGTGCGCCGTATTCGGTGGCGGTACGTTTGCCGGTGTTCATGTCGGCGTGACCGTACCAGAGCGAGCCGTCAACTTCGTCGGGAAGGTATTTATTGACCGCGGCGATACTGCTGTGCCACATGGCGAGACAGTCCTTGTCACCGAACAGCTTCCAGCACTTCCACAGGTATTCATAATAGGAATCAATGCCGCCGCTGATGTGGGAGTCAGTGTCGATCCATTTGCCGGTCCGGATATTAATTTCGTCGCCTACTAGGCCGATGGGCGAACGGCGCTGGTAGGTCGCTACCAGTGCCCGCTTGGCCTTCGCGTAGAACACCGGGTTGCCGGTGAGTTTGCTGAGCGTACCGAATTCCAGGATCAGCGTGCCGGTTTCCGCCGGATTGGAATCGACTCCTCGCACCGCACCGGTGCGCAGGTTCACGTAGCGGTAAGGCAGGCCGGTGGGCGAGTTGAAGGCCGGCAGCAGGCGCTTGCCGAGATCATCCGCCAGCGCCAGCAAGCGCGGGTCGCCGGTCAATTCGTAAGCCGACAACAAACCGCCCAGCAGGCGAATGTTGATCTCGAACACCTTGACGTAAATGTTCTTGTCGAACGACAACTTAGTATCGATCAGCTTCCGATCGCGGTCGGCCTGCGGTTTCAAGCCCATCAGCACCAGTGTGTCGAGTGCGTCCACCGGCGTCATCAGCAGCGACTGGCCGTACCAATCGCGGGGCTTTTTGCTGAGTGGTTTGAGTTCATCGTGTCCCCAGGCATAGCGCACGTAGTTGTTCCAGGCGTGCAGGAACTGCTGCTTGACGCGGGCGGCCATCATGGGTGCATTGACCGCGGCGGGTTCCGCAACCGCGTGACCCGCGGCTATGCCCGTGACCGGCAACCACGTCGTCAACAAGACGATGACGCGAAACAGGGTTGGAGCTTTCATGTATGGCTACCCGATGCTTGACGATGTGTACGATAGTCCCGATGCGAAACGTTGCGCTGACGCTTCATGTGCGCGGCGCTGGAAACGAGGGGGGCGCATCGGCGGGATCGGCACCCCAGCGGATGTTGGGTTTCGTGCCAAGCGTGAACCGAAGGTGCCCGCCATGCTCGACGAAATCCGCCGGCAACCACGGGCGGTGGCAGGCCTTGCCGTTGACAGTTAGCGCTTGCACGTAAGGCGTGTCGGCTCCCGCATCGGGTGCGGCGATCACGATGTCGCCGCCGGCACGGTGCACGATGATGTGCGGGAACAGCGGGCTGCCCAGCAGCAGCTCGGCGCGACCGGGAATTTCCGGATACAGACCCAGCGCTGCCCACACATACCAGGACGACATCTCACCGAGATCATCGTTGCCGGGGATGCCATCGGGCGCGTTCTTCCACAGGGTGTCGACCACCCTGCGCACCGCCTTCTGGGTTTTCCAGGGTTGCCCGGCGTAATCGTACAGCCAGGGGGTGGCGACCGACGGTTCGTTGTCCAACTCGGCGTGCAACGGGCCGGCGTTGGTCAGCGCCCAGCGGCCGTCGGCATGATGGAAGAATGCATCCAGGCGCGCCACGACCTGCTCACGGCCCCCGAGCGCCTCGAACAGACCGTGAATGTCGAAGGGCACCATCCACAGGTAAACCGCGGCGCTGGCCTCCACGAAGCCGTCGTCGCTGGCGGGGGTGAACGCCGGCCAGCGGCCGTCAGCGTTGCGGTTCTGGATATAACCGCCGTGCGCCGTCGCCTTGGGGTTGAACAGGTTGCGCCAGTAGCCGGCGCGTGTCAGGAAGTAACGGTAGTCACGATTCTTGCCGAGGCGCTCAGCCAACTGCGCCAGGGCGAAATCATCAGTGGCGTCTTCCAGGGTCTCGGCGGCGCCACCCCAGGCATTGGAGTGGGTCGCGATATAGTGCAGCTTCAGCCATTGATCCAGGGACGGGCGCTCGCCCACGCATTCGACGTTGCAGCCGGCATCGCTGAGATCGTGGGCGGTGGGAACGGTGGCGGCGCGCTTCAGCGAGGCATAGGCAGCGCGCAGATCGAACCGGCCCCCGCCGAAGGCGGCGATATCCGCCAGCGCCGGCACCGACGGGTCGCCACTCATGACGTGGGTGCCGCCGGAATTGTGCGTCCAGCGGTCCCATTCGCCGTGATTCTGGCGCGCCTGGTTGTAAAGGGATTGCGCAATGTCGCTGCCCACCTGCGGCATCATCCAGGTGACCAGCTGCAATTGTGAACGATACACGTCCCAGCCGGAAAAGTTGGCGTACTGCGCTTTCTGCGTGCCCTCGATCTGGTGCATCTTCTGATCGAAACCGCGGTACTCGCCGTTGACATCACTGTAGACCGTGGGTTGCAGCAGCACGTGGTAGAGCGCGGTGTAGAACACGCTGCGTTGATCCGGTGTGCCGCCGTCAATTTTAATGCTGTCGAGTGCTTTGTCCCAGGCGTTGTGGGCATGTCGCCGCACCTGCGCCAAGCGGGTACCTTCGGGGATTTCATCCGCCAGGTTGGCGCTTGCATTGGCGAGGCTCACGTACGAGATGCCGACCCGCACAACCACATGACGGGCCTGCTGGCCGGCGAAACTTACCCAGGCGCCAGAGCCTGTGTCAGGCGGCGGAAATCCTTTGGCTCCGTAGGTGGTGCCGCCATGGGCGGACAGGCCGCCGGGATGCACGGCGGCATCGTGCCAAGTGCCGGTCGCGGTGAACGGCTGATTGAATTCGGCCACGAAATACAGTGTGTAGTAGCTGCGCCGATCAGCCTTGGCCAGGTAACCGCAGAAGTTGCCGCTGGTGACCGAGCCGGTAATGGTGCGCGTGCGGTCATCGACATGGACTTCGGCAGCACTGCTGCCGACCTCCGAATCGGAAACCCGGACCAGTAGGTTCGCGGGCTTGCCCGCGGGAAAACCGAAGCGTGCGATGCCGCTGTGCAGTGCCGCACTGAGTTGTACCGTGACGCCATTGGCCAGGCGTACACGGTAGTCGCCGGCCGTGGCGCGTTCGTCGGCATGACGGAAATCGCTGGCATAGTAATGGTCGGTGCTGTCGGCGGAGGGCGAACGAATGATCGGAACCGTCACCGGCATGAACGGCACATCGCCGCTGGCGCCGGCGCAGCCGGTACCCGATAAATGGGTCAGGCTGAAGCCGCGGATACGCGTGGCGTCATACCGGTAACCGCCCGGCGCGGCGCTACGGTTGTGTTTGCCGCGGGTGTTCTCGGGGCTCCATTGCAACATCCCGAACGGCAGCGTGGCGCCTGGAAAGGTGTTGCCACCGTGAAGGCTGCCGATCAGCGGATTCACCGCGTTCGCGGGTGAATATTCAGCGTCCTGCGCCGCGCTGATGCCGCTGAGCGTGATTAGAGTCGCCAGCAGAGCCAGATGAATAAAGTTATTACCACGGCTCAACATGGGGATTTCCCTTGATTCGGATGGCTTCGATTCGCCCCGAACTTCCGGCAACCAGCGCTTGTGGATGCGGTCATCATTATGGTGGAGATTAGCGCTCCGTCACCACCTGGAGTACCTCGTAACACGCGCCCATGGTGTGGTAGTCCACCTTGCCGGCGGGGCTTTTTTCATCGCTGTATTTGCGGTTCTCCCGGTCCAGGATGCGGTACCAGCCGCCGTGTTGGTGATCCACAAAATAGCGCCAGGCATACGACCAGAGCGCGTCATACGAACTCCAGTATTTTCCCTCGCCGGTGCGCGCCGCCAGCAACGCCGCGGTGGCGAGGGTTTCCGCCTGTACCCAGAAATATTTGTCCGTGTCGCAGGGGCTGCCGTCAGGCGCGAATCCGTAATACATGCCTTCATATTGAATATCCCAGGCGCGCGCCAGTGCGGTATCGAACAGATGCTGCGCGGTGGGTAGCAACCATGCATCGGGCCGATGTCGTTCCAGTATCAACAGCAGCTTGGCCCACTCGGTCTGGTGCCCGGCCTGAAATCCCCACGGCCGGAACAAATGCTTGGGATTGTCACGGTTGTACTCCCAGTCCGGTTGCCATTCGCGGTCGTAGTGTTCCCACACCAGTCCGCCGGTTTCCTGTGCCTGGCGCCGCGTCATGTGATCGGCCAATGTATAGGCGCGGTCCAGATAACGCGGCGCGCCGCTGGCCTCGAAGGCCGCGAGCATGGCCTCGCACAGGTGCATGTTGGCGTTCTGGCCGCGGTAATCCGTGAATACCCAGCCGGGTGATGCTTCATCCCGGTACAGACCGGCAGTCGCATCCCAGAAATATTTCTCCAGCAGCATCCAGGTTTCATCCATCCAGCCGGCGGCTTCGGCCATGCCGGCTTTGAATGCACTCGCATAGGCCAGCAATACGAACGCGACACCATAACAGTGATTGGTACGATCCTCGGCACGGCCATCGCAAAGGGTCCAGGCATAGCCGCCGCTGGCGGCATCCCGGTGTACTTCCCGCAGGTAGCGCACGCCATGGCGCACGGCATGCAGATAGGATGGATCGCCGAATTCGCGGTATGCCATGGCGTAGTTGAAGACGAAACGCGTGCTACTCACCAGATGCCGGTGGCTGGCGTCGTATACCGCGCCGTCATCCTTGAAATACTGGTAGAACCCGCCCTTGGGATCGAGGGCGCGCGGGTGGTAGAACGCCATGGTGTGGGCGATATGCGCACGCAGGAAGTCCGGCGAGCGGAAATCCGGCAGCGTGTTCACGGATGTTCCCGCAGGAATTGTTGTACTTCGGCTAAGGCAGGCATGGCCTCGAAAGCGCCGTGACGCATCACCGCCAGCGCTCCGCAGGCTGCGGCGAAGCGCAAGGCGGTATCCACGCGCGCAGCGTCGTCCAGGAATCCCGTTAACGTGTCTGCATTCACGCCTGCACGCACCAGCCAGCTCAGCATGCCGCCCACAAAGGCGTCGCCGGCGGCGGTGGTATTCACGGTCTGCACGTGGAATGCGGGTAACGTACCCCGTCCGGATCGCGTGAAATGCCGAAGCGTGGCGGCGCCGTCAGTCACCCACAGCCATTGCGTCCGGCCGCGCCACAGTGTTGTCAGCACCTGCTGCTCGCCGCCCAGGGGTCCGGCCAGGAACGCCAGCTCCGCCGCGCTGAGCTTCACCAGCGCTGCTTCGTGCAGTGCACGCCAGATACGTGCCCGCGGGTCCACACCCTTCGCCCACAGATTGGCCCTCAGGTTCATGTCGAAGCTCACCAGCGCGCCGGCCGCGTGCGCGCGGTGCATGCCGTCGAAGGTGGCATCGGCAATCCCGTCGTCCGTGAGGCTGTTGGAGCAGGTATGGAAGATCGCCGCGTCGCTGAAACACGCAGCATTGAAGTGCTGCGGCCGGAACAACAGATCCGCTGCCGGCGGACGGTAGAAACTGAAGCAGCGTTCGCCGTGCATATCCAGCGACACGAATGCCAGCGCCGTTTTGGCGGCGTCAGTGCGTACCACGTGGGCGGTGGATACGCCCGCCGCACCGAGACGTTCCAAGAGGAAATCGCCGAACATATCCCGACCCAGCATGCCCGCGAATACCGACGGCGTGCCGAGGCGCGCCACCGCCACGGCCACGTTCGCCGGCGCGCCGCCGGCATGGCGCACGAAATGCTGCGGCGCCTGCGGGTCCTTAATAGGTTCAGCCAGGAAATCGATCAGGGCTTCGCCGAAACACACCACACTACGCATCGGCGCGTGATCCTGCCGGCACCATCGGCGCCACGTCGAGTCTTGAACCCTTGAAACCGTAGAACACGATGTACAAGTAGCACAAAAGTGGCAGGATGAAAGCGCGATGCACGCCGAAGCGATCCGCCAACATGCCCTGCAGCACCGGGATCACCGCGCCGCCGACGATGGCCATGACCAGCAAGCTGGAAGCGCGGCCGGTCAGGGGACCGAGCCCTTCGATGCCGAGGGTAAAGATGTTGGGAAACATGATGGAGTTGAACAGACCGATCGCCACCACGCTCCACACCGCCAGCATCCCGCTGGAAAGCATGGTGGTCGTCACCAGGATCGCCGCCACGCAGGCAAATAGACCCAACAATCTGCGTGGGTTGGCACGTTGTAATAGCGCCGAGCCGATGAAGCGCCCGATCATGGCGCCGCCCCAGTACAGCGATACGAAACCCGCGGCTTTCACTTCCGGCATATTCCCGATGCCTGGCAGTGAGATGTAATTGATCATGAAACTGCCGATAGAGACTTCCGCGCCCACATACACGAAGATGCCGATCACACCGAAGAACAGGTGACGGTGTCGCAATGCAGAACGGAACGGATGCGCGACTTCCGCGGCATGTTCTTCTACAGCGGTTATCACTGGCAGATGGAAAAGATAAACGACCGCAGCCAATGCAAACAGCGTGATGGCGATACCGATATACGGTAGTTGCACCATATGTGCTTGTTGCGTGCGGTAGATCGTTTGATGTGCTTCATCTAGTTTTGCGAATGCTGCTGCACTCATTACGACACCAGACAAGATCAAAGGGCCAAACCACTTTGGCGCTATCGTAGTGCCGAGCGAATTGAGTGCCTGGGACAAGTTCAGGCGGCTGGATGCCGTGCGTTCCTCGCCTAACAGACTGACATAGGGATTAGCCGCTACCTGCAACAAGGTGATGCCAGTGGCCAGCACGAATAAAGCAGCGAGAAACATCCCATAGGACGGGATTGCGGCGGCCGGATAAAACAGCAATGCACCGATGCCAGAAATACAAAGACCGACAATGATACTGTTCTTGTAACCGAACAGTGACATTACTTTTCCAGACGGCAGAGCCATCAGAAAATAAGTTCCGAAAAACGTGAACTGGATCAGCATGATTTGGGTGTAATCGAGCGAGAACACCGATTTCAGATGCGGTACCAGCACGTCGTTGAGTGCGGTGATGAAGCCCCACATGAAGAACACGGCAGTGACCACGCCAAAGGCCAGTCGGTTTTTGTTCATGTGTATGCCGGTCCCGGTGTAGTTTTTGAAGAACGGCCTGAAGGGCCCGCAGCACTATATTATGATTACACCCTGTTTCAAACCCTCGCCAGGACGCGGATTCAAAGAGGACCCGATCATGCGTATGCACATCTCATCTCTAGTTTTATTGGGCATCGCGGTACTCTCCATCATCGCGATGCAGCCGGCGCATGCGGCGGACGGTGCTGATAAGGCCTATGCGTCCGTCGATCCTTTCATCGGCACCGCCGGGGGCGGCCATACTTTTCCTGGCGCCACCGTGCCCTTCGGTATGGTGCAGGTGAGCCCCGATACCCAGATTCTCGATTTTCATAAAAGCTACGGCTGGGCGGCGGGTTATCGCTACGAGGACAAGACCATCCTGGGGTTTTCCCAGACGCATTTCTCCGGCACCGGCCACTCGGACCTGGGCGACGTGCTGGTGATGCCCATCGCCGGCGAGGTGAAACTTGATCCGGGCGACGCCGACAAACCGCACAGCGGCTACCGCTCGGCTTTCAACCATGCCAGCGAGGTGGCACAGCCGGGTTACTACGCGGTAACGCTCGCCGATTACGGCATCCGGGTGGAGCTGACCGCCAGCCGGCGTGTGGGCCTGGAACGCTATCACTTCCCGTCGGACAAACCCGCCCATGTGCTGGTGGATTTGCGTTCCAGCATCTACAACTATCCGGGCAAGGTGCTGTGGTCACGAATCCGCATGCGCCGCGACGGCACCATCACCGGCTATCGCATCACCCGCGGCTGGGCCCCGGGCCGGCAGTTGTATTTCGCTATGCGGTTTTCCCAGCCCCTGTCCGGTCATGAACTGTATGACCGGGAAGGCCCGATTGACTACAAAGGATTTGCGCCGCCCGCCGCCAATGATCCCGCGGAACGCGCCCAGATCCAAGGCCGTGGCCTGGTGGGGGTATTCGATTTCGGCGTGCTCAAGAACCCGTTGTTGCTGGTGAAAGTGTCCATTTCATCCGTGAGCGAGGCCAACGCCATCAAAAACCTGGACACGGAGATGCCCGGCTGGAATTTTGACGCGACCCGGGCGGCCGCGCGCGCGGCCTGGACCAAGGCACTGTCGGTGTTTGATGTGGATGCCGCGCCGGATATGCGGAAGAGTTTTTATACCGCGTTGTACCACACCATGATCGCGCCCAATCTGTCCATGGACGTGGACGGCCGCTATCGCGGTCCCGATAACGCCGTGCACCGGGCCAAGGGCTTCGATTTCTATTCCACCTTCTCGCTGTGGGATACCTTCCGCGCCGAGCATCCGCTGCTGACGCTGATCCAGCCGCCGCGGCGCACCGACGACATCATCCGTTCCATGCTCGCATTCCAGCAGGAAAGCCCTTACGGAATGTTGCCGGTCTGGTCATACCAGGGACTCGAAACCTGGTGCATGATCGGTTATCACGCGGTGGCGGTGATCGCCGATGCCTACATGAAAGGCATACGCGGATATTCCGCGAATGCGGCGCTTAAAGCGATGGTGACTACCGCCACTTATGGCCCCTACGGCGGACTCCAGTACTACATGAAACTCGGTTATGTGCCCATCGACAAGGAACCGGAGGCCGCTTCCAAGACGCTGGAATATGCTTTTGACGATTGGACCATCGCACGCATGGCCCAGGCCATGGGCCGCAAGCATATCGCCGCCGAGTTTTACAAGCGCGCCGGTTACTGGCGTAACGAATTTGATCCCAAGACCGGTTTTGCACGCGCGCGCCTCAGTAACGGCCAGTTCCGGAGGCCGTTTGATCCGGCCGCCGCCGGTTATGGCAGCGATTACACCGAGGGCGACGCCTGGCAGTATTCCTGGTACGAACCCCAGGACATCGGCGGTCTGATTCATGAGCTGGGTGGCGATCAGGGGCTTATCAATAAACTCAACGCAGTGTTTGATACCAAGGTGAATCCGAAGGAATTCGCCAACGTGCAGGACATCACCGGCCTCATCGGCTATTACGCCCATGGCAATGAGCCCAGCCACCACATCGCCTATCTGTATGACTACGCCGGCGAACCCTGGAAAACCCAGCAACGTCTGCAGCAGATCATGGACAGCCAGTACGCCCCCACGCCTGATGGCCTGGTGGGCAACGACGACTGCGGCCAGATGTCCGCCTGGTTCATTTTTACGGCGCTGGGGTTCTACCCGGTGGCGCCGGCCAGCAATGAATATGTCATCGGCCGGCCATTCGTGAACCGTGCAGTACTAAGGCTGCCCAATGGTCGGCATTTCACCGTGGTGGCAGAGCACCTCAGCGATGCCAATCCGTATGTGGGTTCAGTCACGCTGAACGGCAAGCCACTGAATCGCGTGTATATCCGCCAGCAGGAAATTATGGCCGGGGGCGTGTTGCGCTTCGTGATGCAGCCGCAACCCAACAAGCGTTGGGGAACTTCGCCCGCGGGTCGGCCCTATTCCATGAGTGCTTATGAATAGGCTCGGGGCGGCTGCCTAAATTCCGCCGAGGTCGCCCCACCGGCCCTGCAATAAACTCAAGGCCACGAGCGCGGCGGTTTCCGTGCGCAGGATGCGCGGACCCAGTTGCACGCTCTGGAATCCGGCCCGAAGTGCCGCGCTGCGCTCGACCCCGCTGAATCCGCCTTCCGCTCCCACCAGCAGCAGGACAGGTTCATTCAGCGGTCGGGCAAGGGTGCGTAGCGAGTTTTGCGCTTCCGGATCCAGCAGCAATTTCATGGCGCTGAGCTGCCGGGAAAACAGTGTGTCCAATGATAACGGCGGCTGCACAACCGGTATGCGTACCCGCCCGCTTTGCTCGCAGGCGCTGATGACGAGTTGCTGCCAATGCTGTTGTTTGCGAATCGCATGCTTCTGGTCCAGGCGCACCACGCTGCGCTCGGTCACAAGCGGTAGAATTTCAGCGACCCCCAGTTCCACCGCCTTTTGCAGGGTGTAATCCATGCGCTCGCTACGGGAAATCCCCTGCGCCAGGATGATTTGGAGCGGAGATTCGGTGCGGCTCGGCAGCTCGGCTTTGATCAGCACGCGGGCACGACGGTCCTCTGCGGCCTCAAGGCAGGCTTGGAACTCGCGGCCGGAGCCGTCGAAGAGCGTCAGCGGCGCGCCGGGTTTGAGCCGCAATACCGCAAGTAGATGCTTGGAAGCCGGCGGCTCCAGCAATACTGATTGTCCGAGCGCAAGCGGCTGGGATGAGTAAATGCGTGGAATGCGCATGCCTCACGCCTCCCGTGTGGCGAGATCAATGCCCTCGGCCGCTACCCGGGCCATCAGCTCAATTTCTGATTCTTTAATTATGTACGGCGGCATGAAATACACCACATTGCCCACGGGCCTCAGCAGCACGCCGCGCTGCAGCGCATGCTGATAGACCGTGAGACCGCGACGCTCCTGCCAGGGATAAGGCTGACGTTTGTGTTTGTTCTTCACCATTTCCATGGCCAGGATCATGCCGTGCTGCCGGACTTCCGCCACCTGCGGATGATCGGCAAGTTGCACCACGCTCCTGCCCATGTGCGCAGCGAGTGCGCGGTTTTGCGCGATGACGTCGTCGTCGCGGAAGATATCCAGGGTCGCCAGCGCCGCGCGGCAGGCCAGGGCGTTGCCGGTGTAACTGTGGGAGTGCAGGAAGGCCCGCAGCGTGGCGTAATCGTCGTAGAAAGCCTGGTAGATTTCCTCGCGGGTCACCACCACCGACAGCGGCAGGTAGCCGCCGGTGAGCCCTTTGGACAGCAGCATGAAGTCCGGCGCGATGCCCGCCTGCTCGCAGGCGAACAGGGTGCCGGTGCGGCCGAAGCCCGCGGCGATTTCATCGGCGATCAAATGCACGCCATAGCGGTCACAGGCCTCGCGCAACAGTTCGAGATACACCGGATGGTACATGCGCATGTTGCCGGCGCACTGCACCAGCGGCTCAATGATGACGGCGCACACCTGATCATGATGCTGCTCCAGCGCCCGCTCCATGTGCGCGAACATCTTGCGTGTATGCGATTCCCAGCTCTCGCCCGCTTCCCGCGCATAACAATCGGGACTGGTTACGGAAATCACGTCCATCAGCAAGGGCCGATAGGTTTCCTTGTAGAGCGCCACGTTGCCCACGGCCAGCGCACCCAGAGTCTCGCCGTGGTAACTGTTGGTGAGGGTGATGAAGCGGGTTTTTTGGGTTTTGCCACAGTTGCGCCAATAATGAAAACTCATCTTCACCGCCACTTCCACCGCCGAGGAGCCGTTGTCGGCGTAGAAACAGCGGGTCAGCCCCGGGGGCGTGATTTTCACCAGCCGTTCCGAGAGTTCCACCACCGCTTGGTGAGTGAAGCCCGCCAGGATCACATGCTCCAGTTCCTGCAATTGACGGCCGAGAGCCGTGTTGATGCGCGGGTTGGCATGGCCGAACAGGTTCACCCACCAGGAGCTGATGGCATCCAGGTAGCGCTTGCCGTCGAAATCCTCCAGCCATACGCCCTGGCCGCGGCGGATGGGTATGAGCGGCAGCCATTCGTGATCCTTCATTTGCGTGCAGGGATGCCATACGGCGGCCAGGTCCCGTTTGACGAAGTCGCTGTTGGCGTTCATGACGCGGAAGTTCCCGTTGATCAAGCAGGCGGACACGCAGTACGCGGCATTTTGCGCATTTGTTTCATTCCCGGCAACATAACCGCATGCAATCTCCAACTCATGGCATGACCGGCATGGCGCACCAAGTGGACCCCGTCACTGGCCTTATCAGCGGTGCCAGGCAGTTGTCCTCACCCCATTGCGACGAACGGCCGACCGGCACCCGCATTGACTTGCTGGTCATCCACGGCATCAGCCTGCCACCGGGCGAGTTCGGCGGAGCCTGGATTGAACATCTGTTCCTAGGAACCCTGTCGCCGGACGCCCATCCCTATTTCGCCTCGGTTCAGGGTTTGCGCGTATCCGCGCACCTGCTGATACGCCGCGACGGCGAACTGGTGCAATTCGTGCCTTTCCAGCGCCGCGCCTGGCATGCGGGTGTATCGGTCTATCAAGGACGTGAAGCCTGTAATGATTTCTCCATCGGCATTGAATTGGAGGGCTGTGAAGACGTCACTTATACCCGTGCGCAATATGCCGAACTTGCAGCCGTGGCCCGCGCCACTATGACGGCTTATCCGGGCGTTACTCCGGCGCGTATCGTAGGTCATTCCGATATCGCACCGGGGCGCAAGACCGATCCGGGACCGGCCTTCGATTGGGCGCATTTCCGCGCGCGGCTTGCATAACCCGGCGCGGACGGCTTTACTACGCAACCATGAGCTTCCTCGCACTCCTGTTGAGCCTGCTGCTTGACCAAGCGCTGCGTCATCTGGAATCCCTGCGCGGGCCGCGTTGGTTCCACGCCTATTTCGAGAGTCTGCGGTTTTTTGCCCACAGCCCTGGTTTCTGGCGCGCCGGCATCGGGGTGGTGGTGATCGTATTGGTGCCCACGGTGGTGACCTTGTTCATCGGCCATCTGCTGGATCACATCTGGAGCGCGTTCGGCTTTGCATTTTCAGTGCTGTTGCTGCTGCTGACGCTGGGGCCGCGGGATCTGCATGCCCAGGTCGGAGACTATATCGAGGCCACCCAGTCCGGCGACGCACGCCGGTCTGAACAGTTGGCGCGCGAGCTGCTGGGTGCCGAACCGCCGGCGGATGCGGCCGCGCGTTCGGAAGCGGTCACGCAGGCAGTGCTGGCGGAGGCCAATGACCGCCTGTTCGGAATATTTTTCTGGTTCGCACTGCTGGGACCCGCCGGTGCGGTGTTGTTTCGCAGCACCGATTTCCTGCGGCGTCTGCCTGCCGAGGAAGTCCGTTCCAGCGAATTTGTGGATGCCGTCACCCGCCTGTACGGGATACTGGCCTGGGTTCCCGCGCATCTCGCCGCCTTGGGTTATGCCTTAGCCGGCAGTTTTGAGGATGCGGTTTCGGACCTCAAGGCTTTTTACGCGAACTGCAGCGCGCACTTTTTCCAGGTGAACAACGACGTACTGGTGTGCGCGGGGCTTGGTGCACTGCGGGCCAGCGCTGAGGAGCCGGGCACCGGGCGGCTGCGCTCGGCCCTGTTGCTGGTGCGGCGCACGGTCATCATCTGGCTGGTGGTTTACGCACTCATAACGCTGTTTGGCTGGGCCTGGTGAGATTTTGTCTGGGTGTGCCCGACAAAGTGAAAGATCATGTTTTGCGTTCTTTCTTGATTCCCTCTCCCTGGGCGGGAGAGGGCGGGGGTGAGGGGGATCGTAGGTCTTTTTTAAACGTCTTATCAAATAATCCAAACACCTGGCGCAGAAAATCGTGGTCGCGTTTCGCATCGGCTTTCCGCCGAATTTCCGTTACAGGTTTATGGTTGCTTCTGCCGCTTACGGCGTCTGCGGCTATCACCGTCACCGGAGCCGACAGCCAGGCCATCACACTGGCCGCGCCGGCGCAACGCATCGTGAGTCTCGCGCCGGATCTCACCGAACTTGCGTATGCCGCGGGCGCCGGCGCGGATATGGTGGGTACCAGCAGCTACAGTAACTATCCTGCCGCCGCGGAAAAGCTGCCACGCATCGGTGATGCCTTTCGTGTGGACCTGGAACGGGTGGTGACGCTCCAACCGGACCTCATCCTTGCCTGGCAGGGCGGCACACCGGCCGCGGTGATTGAACGCCTGCGGGCACTCAAATTGCAGGTGCTGGTGATCGGTACCAGACAACTCACGGATATCGCACACAACCTGGAACTCATCGGCCAGGTCACCGGCCACGAGGCCGAGGCCCACGCCGCTGCGCAGAAATTCCTGGAAGGGCTCGCAACCTTACGCCGGCAATATGCGGGACGCGCGCCGGTGCGGGTGCTCTATGAGATTTCCAGCAGGCCGCTTTACACCGTCGGCGGCCGGCAGAGCATCAGCCGCATGATCGAGCTCTGCGGCGGCCGTAATATTTTCAGCGACTTGACGGTACTGGCCGCCCCCGTGAGTTTTGAAACCGTGCTGGCGCGTGATCCCCAGGCCGTGGTCACCGGCAGCGACAAAGGTGCGGCCACGCGGCTTAAGGAATGGCAACGCTGGCCGCTGGTGAGTGCAGTACGGAATAAGACACTATTCGTGATTTCCGGCGATTTGATTGCCCGTGCCACACCCAGGATTCTGCAAGGCGGCAAGCAACTGTGTGAGGATTTAGAGAAAGTGCGACAGCGCCACAAGAAGACTTCCGGCGAAACTTCAACCCAATGACCACAACCGAAGCTGCCCTTCAGAGCGCCCGGTAGTAGTCAGTCTGACTTCAATGAGGCGTACAACCGCGTCCCCGGACCGGACGGCAGCGCCCCAGTCTAAGGCGGCCCTGCCTGTTTGCTAAGCCATTGCTGGTATTAAGGTCAGCGGTCAATTATAATAGATTCACTATATTGACCCGGACCCAAGGGATGACATCCGACTTCGAAACAGTACATGCATTGCGGCGTGACGTCGCGCTTCAGATTGCGCGTCACACGCAGCGGCTCGGCATCAGTCAGCAAGCCGCCGCAAAGCAGCTGGATGTGCCGCAGCCTACACTCAGCAAGATCGTCAATGGGCACACCTCCGATGTTTCGCTTGAGCTGCTGCTGCGAATTGCAGTACGCGCTGGATTGCGCATTACGCTACAGACCGGACTTATCCCGCAGGAAGCCGGAGCTTTCGTTTCTGCCGGCCGGTCTTCATCGGCCCGGGCGATCCCGTCGAAAATCGCCTCCGGTAGTCATGCTTTGCTGAGAGAATCCCTCCGGGAACTGACTCCCGCGCATAGACTCGAGGCTTTTCTCGAGCACAATCAGTTGGTAAGCGAGTTGCGTGAGGCGGGTCGTGCGGCTCAAGCACCGCGCTTGCCGCATGCGTCGTTCAAGCGGTGAGAACACGTAAAGGCGGGCAGTCCGCCCTGTTACTCCTCGATGTGGTCGAGATTTTGCGACGCGAGAGGGTTGACTACGCGGTTATCGGCGCCTTCGCTCTTGCAGTACTTGGAGTGGTACGCGCGACCATGGATGTTGATGTTTTACTTTTTACTCAACCTGGCCGTCTGGCGAAGCTTGAAAAACCATTTAAACAGGCGGGCTTCAACACGGAGCTCCGCACCGCTGAGGCAGACGACCCGGTCTCCGGGATGCTCATCCTGAGTGATGGATTCGGCAATCACGTGGAGCTCCTGGGTGGTCTTCGCAACATGGATCCGGAGATCTTCTCCCGGACTCTGGAGGTCGAGTTCCGAAACGAGAGACTCCGCATCGTCGGACGCGAGGATTTCATTGCGATGAAGTGCTTCGCAGGCGGCCCGCAGGACCTCCTCGACGCCCAGTCGGCCTACCAGGCAGCCTCAGGTCCCCTTGATCTGGATCTACTGCGCACTGTAACCCGCCGATTCGGGCGCGAGGCCGCGGACAGACTCGAAGAGATCCTGGCCGGTTGACCCGCAGTCCACAGTGGTCCGGGCGCGGTGCAGGCGCTTTTCCTGCCGCGTGCGCGGATTCACCGCCCGATACTATGGTGTTTTGCCCCTGATATTTCATACCGCCTCTGTTGCATGGGATAACTTAGCAACGGTAGGCGCATTACCGTCCGCACAAAATCAGCCAAGTGTTTGATCGGCCATAAGATTTGTCCGTTTGACAGCTGCCCGCACACGCCGGATGATTCCGTTACCGCCCCAGTTTTGGGGCAGAATAGTAGTTAGACACTCATGGCCGCAAAATCCACAAGAACCGTGAAACACACAGAGCCAAGTCCTAGCAGGGCCAAGCTCGTTGAGGCCATTAACACACCACTAGGCTTTTTCGTGCTTGCGTTACTCATCGTTGAGGCATTTCTCGCTACGGTTTTGCTTGGCGCGGAGCTGCCAGCCGATCAGAAATTTACCTGTGTGCTGATAGGCGTGGGCCTGTTCATATTCGTGGTGGCAGTTGTCGGCATTTTTGTGTGGTTTAAGCCACTTCACTCGGACAGCTGCTTCCACCACCCACATAATAATAGGGGACAGACCACGGTTTCTCAACGAAGGGAAGCCGCCAATCATCGAGTAGCAAATAAACCGTGGCCTGTCCCCTATTATTTTCAGCTCGGCATTCAGCGATCTGCGTGGACCAGCTTCGGAATCTTCTTGACTGTGGTTTTCAAGGTCTGTTCTGCGCGCCAAAGGTCATACTGGGTCTGCATGTTGAGCCAGATCTCAGCCCCCGTGTTCAACCACTTGCCCAGCCGCACCGCCATCTCTGCACTGACTGCGGACTTGCCGTTCAGCACCCGCGATAACGCGACGCGGGTTACACCCAATGCCTTCGCAGCATCGGTAACGGTCACCTCGCCCGTCGAAAATACCCCATCCCTCAGGACTTCGCCGGGATGAGCAGGCTTGTGCATACGAATCATAGTCAGATTTCCTAGTGGTAGTCTTGGTAATCCACCAAGACAGCATTTTGCCCTTCAAATAAAAACGTCAATCGCCAATTACCGTTCACTGTGACCGATCAATGCCCTGCCAGGGTGCCTGTCAGTCGATGTAATCGCCATCCGGGGAGATTCATGCTTTGAGGGTTCACAGAAGCCTCGAGAGCCGTCAATTGCAGCCGAAGACGCTTGGCATGAGCAGGTTGAATACCTGCCTTGTTGCCCGTTCGGAAGAATGCCTCCAGTCCCTTGTGACGGAATGTCTTGATCACCCGAGGAGTGTATAGCTATGCTATACGCCCGTCAAGTAGCATCGCTTACCGGCTTTAAACGAAAATAAGACTGGACGACCGCGTTTCGCCGTAAGCAGACGTTGAGTGAACGCCAGATCGATAAGCTAATTCTTTTTGCGCTCATGTTTCCAGAGCACTTCCGAGCCGCTGTTTTGTCGCGCAACGACACGCGCTATCACGAACAACAAATCCGATAGCCGGTTCAAGTATTTAATGCTCTCTGGATTCTGGGGGTGTTGCTTGTGCAGCGTCCAGGCGCGGCGCTCGGCACGCCGGCAGACGGTGCGGGTCAAGTGACACAGCGCTGCGGCACGGCTGCCGCCTGGCAGGATGAATTCCTTCAAGGGCGGCAGAGTTTCATTGAACCTGTCGAGGGTATCTTCAAGACGCTGCACGTGCTCCGCAGTGATGGCAGTATACCCCGGCAGACAGAATTCGCTGCCCAAATCAAAAAGTTCGTGCTGGATGGGTTGCAGCACGTCTGCAATGTCAGGCGGTAATTTTTCCGCTAGCAATAGGCCCAAAACACTGTTTAATTCGTCCAGTGTGCCGTAGGCCTCCACGCGGGCATCGTCTTTCGCCACGCGCGTACCATCCCCGAGGCCGGTGGTGCCGTCATCGCCGGTGCGGGTGTAAATTTTGGACAGCCGGTTACCCATGGGCTTCATCATCCGGAATCGTTTTCATGATAAACCTTGCTAGGGGTTTATTCACGAGCAGAAGGAATGAGCCCAACGATGCTTGCAGGATCGCCCAGATGATGAGTTGGTATATCACACCAATGAGTAGCGATTCGAAATACTTCAGTGGGCCAACAGCAAGCAGGAAAGCTATTAAAACCATAATCAGGCATATACACGCGAATGCAAGATTCACAACTGCGTAAGCACGTATCAAAATCCTAATTTGCGTGTTTAATTTCATTGATGTCCTACCATGTTTTCAGTCGAAGCCTTTTCTCAATAGTAACGGAAATAAAGTCAGGTCTGGCATTTCGGACAGTAATAGGTACTGCGCTGGCCGGTGACGCGCGCAGCGATAGCATTTCCGCAGCGTATGCAGGGCTTGCCTGCGCGGCCATAGACCCGCAAGTGCTGCCGGAAATAGCCGGGTTCACCGTCCGCGCGACTGAAATCCCGCAGCGTGGTGCCGCCGGCTTGGATGGCGGCATTGAGAACTTTCCGGATCGCCTTTGCGAGAGCCTGATACCTTTCCCGCGAAACTTTTCCGGCGGCGCGCTGCGGATGGATGCGCGCCAGAAACAGGGCTTCGCTGGCGTAGATGTTGCCGACGCCCACCACGATGTGGCTGTTCATGATGAAGTTCTTGATGGCCACTTTGCGTCTACGGGCTTTGGCAAACAGATAATCGCCGTCAAAATTGTCACCCAAGGGTTCCGGGCCCAGCATTCGCAACAGCTTGTGGCGTCCGGGATCGCTCGTGGTCCAGAGCAGCGTGCCGAAACGGCGCGGATCCCGCAGCCGCAACGCGCGGCCGCTGTCCAGCACAATGTCCAGGTGATCATGTTTTTCCGCCGGCGTGTCCGCCGGCAACACCCGCAAGCTGCCGGACATGCCGAGATGCAGGAGCGCGGTGCCCGCGGGAGTATGCAGCAACAGATATTTTCCGCGGCGGGTGACGGATTCGATGCGCTGCCCCGGCAGGGTTTCGATCAGCGCACGCGGTACCGGCCAGCGCAGGCGTTTGTCACGCACCACCACCGCACTGACCGTGCGGTTGAGAAGATGCGGCTCAATTCCGCGGCGCGCGGTTTCCACTTCCGGCAGTTCGGGCACGCGGTGTTGCCTTATAGAGGTACGGGCAGATGAATGCCCAACGGCCATTAGTTTAATGGACAGGGCTGCCTGCTGGCTGATGACGGGGCAACTTAGCAGGTTTGTTCGCGGGGGTGGAAGATGTGTTACTGGATTTCAGCTCCAGCAAGCCGGGGCGCTGCCCGCTATCGAGTTCGTATTCCAAGCCGAGATCCGGGCGGGCGAGTATCAGAAAATCGGGGTCCTGGAGGATGGCGAAACGCAACGGTTGGCGGTTGCCCGCCAGTTCAATGGCCACCTCGCCTTGTGATTTGCCGGTACCTATTTTGGCCGTGCCGATGGCTTGGGTGTTTTTCCAGTTGTCCACCAGGGTCTGGATGGCATCGGAGGAAATGGCCGGATTCGCAGGCGCCAGTTGCCATTTGCCATTCTTGAGCGTCAAAGTCGTATTCGGCAATTGCAGGCCGATAACGTGTGCGCCTTCCGGCAGCAAGCGTTTGCTGGCCCACCACAGGGGCGTGTGGTTGCTGCGGTAGTACAGCAGACTGTCGGTCAAAAGTACGGTGTCGCCGCTTTTTACGTAACGATTGTTGTGGATGGGCTCCGTATCACCGAAATCGAATTCGGTGGTGTCCAGCCATAAACGCAGACGCGGAGGATCAAGGCCGTATTTACCCAGGTTGGTCTGTATTGCCGGGAAACTGCTGCTGACATCCGTATGCAGGCTGCCCAGCAGGGCTTTCACCAAATATTGGTCTGCCCGAAGTTTCAGCGGTGCGGTCATTTGCCAGCCGCTGCCGGTGCGCGCCAGTTCCACGGCGGGCATACCGGTACGCTCAATCTTGATGGAGTTGATATCGGCGGCTTGAAGCGTCGTGAGAATGGCCGATGGCCTGGGTTTGTGGATACCCGGTTTGAAATATGCGAAAGCCGCCAGCACCGCAATGCCGACCAGCAGCACCAGGTTGAGCCACAAACGGGATTTCATGGTGTTTGCAGCAACTTCACGCGCGCCGCCGCCGCGCCCAGATGAGCAGTCCAGTGACGATCAGCAACAACGGCAGTGCAAACAGAAAGCCCAGGCTGATCAGAGCCTGGTCAGTATGAGACAAGGTCAAGGTCCTGTCCGGCGCAGACTCGGGATTGATGTTGATGAAGCTGTCATCGTGGGAAAGCCAATTGAGGATATTAAGACCGAGCACCAGGTTGCCGCCGTTATTAAGATAGGCGTTGGAAAGAAAATCCCCGTCGCCGGTTACGACGACACGCTGTTCCACACTTTTCTGATTCGATTCACTGGTTTTGTTTTTGTCATCCGCCGCAGTTTTAACTTCGCGTGTCAAACTTACGCCGATCGCCAGCGGCCCGGGTTTGTCGCCGTGTTTCGGGTCGTATTTGATTTCACCCTGCAATTTTCCGGTCGCCAGCCAGCTGTGCGGCAGGCTCTTGAGAAACGCCTGCGCCTGCCAGCCGCCGGTTGCACTCGTCTCGATGGCGGTGGCGCCGGCAAACAGGGTGGCGGTGTTGAAGTCCCGGGTGATGGCATTGTAAGGCTCGTATTTGGCCACCAGGATGACGCTGGGGTTGGTGATACCGTAGAGCTGTGAATCCGGATCAACAATCGTACCTTTGTCAAAAGTGATGCCGAGTCCCTGAGCCAGCGGCTCGAGGCCGTAGAGCGGTCCCGGATCGCCCAGCCACAAAAGGTTGCCGCCGCGTTTCACGTAGCCGCCGATGATATTGACCACACCCGGCAGCAGATTGGCCTGGGGTCCGGCAATCACCAGCACCGCGGTATTGGTGGGGATGGTGGGGGTGGCGGCGAGGTTCAGGGTCTCGATCTTGAAACCCTTGTCCTGCAATTGCTTGCCGAAGTCGCCGAGATCGAAGTTGTGCTGGCCGAGGGGATCGCGCTCGCCATCACCGCTCAGAAACACCACGTAGCGATCCGCGGCACGCGCGATGCCTTCAATGGCATTGCTGACATTGACCTCGTTGATCTGTGTGACTTTCTGCGTGCGCCCCTGGTAACTGATGACCAGTTCACCGTCAGCGGTGATGCCCTGGCTGCGGGTTTCCTGAGGATTGGTTTCTGGATTCACGAAACTCAAGCGGGTATTGGGTTTTACCTGCCGGTATTTATCCACGAAGCGGCGTATAGCGTCGCGCAAAGGCTGGTTGTCGCTCACGAACGCGGTAAAGCGGAGCGGATTCTTGAGGGTCCTCAGGAGTTGCACGCTCGCCGGAGAAAGGGAATTGCGATGGCCATAGGTCCAATCGGCTCGATACACGTAGCGGGTACTCAGCCAGGCGAGCAAACCGATGGTGACCAGAAACAGGATCACGAAGCTCCAGTTCTGGGCGCGGATTTGCAGACGGGATTTGCGGGTGACGCGCATGCTGGTTCAGTGTTGCAGACGATAAGCATCCAGCCGGCGGATGCTGAGTACCAGGAAAGTGATGATGAACAGTACGTAATACAGAACATCCGCGGTGTTGAAGGAGCCGCGTAGCAGCGAGGCATAATGATCCAGCAGCGAGAGATAATGGAACGTAGGACTGAAGCGTGCGTCGCCGCTGCCGGCCCAACTGATTATCCATAGCAACAGCAGTAAGCCGAAACTGCTGACCGCAGCCACCACTGGCTGCTTGGTGAGCGTGGACATGAAGAGTCCCGCGGCGGCAAAGGCACCGAGTACCAGTGCCAGTCCCAGCACGCCGGAAAACAGCTTGCCGTAATCAAGGTGCGTGCCGATCGCCAGCGACAGCGGCATGAGGGTAATAAGCCCCAGCATGATGAGCAGGAAAATCAACAGGCCGAGATATTTGCCCAGCACGATCTCGGTCATGTTCACCGGCGCCGACAATAGCAGGCTCAAGGTTCCGCTACGGCGTTCTTCGGCGACCAGCCGCATACTCATGATGGGCACCACTAGCAACATCACCACGCTGGCGGTGCTGAAAATCGGCGCCGCTATCGCGTCGGTCACGCCTGGGGCGCTGGCCATGCCGGCCAGCGTCGGCGCAAATTTTAGGAAGTTGTCCACTTGGACCAAAAACATCCAGGCAGTTATGAATTGAATTACCGCCAGCACGCACCAGGCAAGCGGCGACAGGAACAGGTGTCTGAGTTCGCGCCCGGCAATGGTGAAAACTATCATGCGGCGCGCTCCTGAAGCGGTGTCGCGCCGCCGGTTTCATCGGCTGTCGTCAGATCCACGAAAATTTGCTCCAGGGATTTATGTTCTGGAGTCAGTTCCAGAAGTCCCCAACCGCGTTTCAGCACTTCCGCCGCGACAATTTCGGCGGGGTTGCTGTCCGCGTTGAAATGTACACGCAGATGATGGTTGTCCAGCGGCTGAACATCATTCACGCCAGGCAAGGCTTTGATGACCGCCTGCTCCGGGGCCTGCCGACAGGCGAGCATCAAGCTGGTGGATTGCATGCGCTGCGTAAGACCGGTGAGAGTGTCATTGAATACCAGACGGCCTTTGTGAATGATCTGAACGCGGCTGCAGACCGTCTGCACTTCCGGCAGGATGTGAGTGGAGAGAATCACACCGTGTTCCTGGCCGAGTTCAACGATGAGCGCGCGGATTTCACGAATCTGTATGGGATCGAGCCCCACGGTGGGTTCATCGAGAATCACGACAGCGGGCGAATGGATGATGGCCTGCGCGATACCGACGCGTTGCCGATAGCCTTTGGAGAGATTGCCGATGAGCTTATGGCCCATGTCCTTTAGACCGCAGCGCTCCTTGGCAAGGTCGCGGGCTGCCTGCAACTTGCTTCGCGGCAGACGATTCAGAGCTGCGCAATAGGTCAGGTATTCATCTACCGTAAGATCGATATACAGTGGCGGCTGCTCCGGCAGATAACCGATGTTGGCCTTGGCGCGCTTTGGTTCGTCCAGAATATCAACGCCATTGATCAGAATCTGGCCGGTGCTGGGGGCGAGATTTCCCGACAAAATTTGCATGGTGGTGGATTTGCCGGCGCCGTTCGGTCCCAGGAAGCCCAGGATTTCGCCTTTGCGCAACTCGAAGTTAAGATTTTGCACCGCACAGTGATCGTCATAATAACGATACAAATTTTCGACTTTCACGAGCAGATCGTTGTTACTCATGACATAAATTACATGATCGGGTGGGTGGAAAATGCAACAGCGGATGTACCACGTTGATTATGCCGACGCCTTTAGTCGCGCCTCCGCCGGTAAAGTTCCCGTGTGCCGGCGCAGTTTTACGATCTTGGAACTCAATTGCAAGCCCGCAACTCCGTACACCGGCCCGTGGTGGACGACATATGGTTAAATCCTATAGAATGATTCGCTGATCTTTGCGCTTAATCCTGAGGTGATGCCATTGTTTTTGATTCACGGTTTCCTGGGACTGCCTGTCTGGGCCTTGTTTATCGTGGCTCCGGTCTTTATTCATCTCACGATCGTGGCGGTCACACTGTTCCTGCATCGTGATCAGACCCACCGTGGCCTGGAATTGCACCCGGTTGTCAGGCACTTCTTCCGCTTCTGGCTATGGTTGACCACCGGCATGGTGACACGCGAGTGGGTGGCAGTGCACCGCAAACACCATGCCCATTGTGAAACTGAAAACGATCCTCACAGCCCGCAAGTGAAAGGCCTGCTCAAAGTACTGCTGGAAGGTGCCGAGCTGTATCGCGAAGAAGCAAAACAACAGGACACGATAGCGAAATACGGCCGCGGCACCGTGGATGATTGGATGGAACGCCATCTCTATAGCCGGCACCCCATATTGGGGGTAAGCCTGATGCTTATCCTTGACGTGCTGCTCTTGGGTCTCCCGGGCATCACAATCTGGGCGGTACAGATGCTGGCCATTCCAGTGTTGGCCGCCGGTGTGGTCAACGGCGTGGGGCATTATTCCGGTTACCGGAATTTCGAATGCAAGGATGCCGCCACCAATGTACTCCCTTGGGGTTTTATAGTCGGCGGCGAGGAGCTGCATAATAATCATCACGCGTTTCCGAGTTCCGCAAAATTCGCCCAGCGGCCTTGGGAAGTGGACTTGGGCTGGTGGTATATCCGTGCCTTGGAATTCTTCCACCTCGCCACGGTGCGGCGGGTGGCGCCGGAACCCGTGATTTCAGCACGCGGGGGTCGTGTGGATTTAGGCACGGTGCAGGCGGTGATTGTCAATCGCATGCATGTGCTGCGTAACTACTGTCACGATGTTATCCGACCGGCGGTGGCAACGGAAAAACAGATAGCGGGTGCTGCGAGCCGTGGATTGTTTGCCAAGGCGCGCCGCTTGTTGACCCGCGATGAGACCTTGTTGGATGCGCGCAGCCGTATGTGTTTGCAGGAGACGCTGGCGCACAGCCCGACATTGCGTACCGTGTATGAATTCCGCCAGCGTCTGCAAGCGCTCTGGGAAAACAGCACGCTTTCCAATGAAAGGCTGCTACAACAGTTCAAGGACTGGTGCGCACAAGCGGAAGCTACCGGTATCGCCACCTTGCGGGAGTTTGCCCTGCAACTCAGGGGCTATACCCTGCAACCAGCCAGAGCATAACCAAACTGCAAACAAAAACCCCGCCGTACGGCGGGGTTTTTGTTTGTATCATGAGGTGGTTTGCAGTCGCGATTTCTACTTAATCTTCGTTTCCTTGTAGGTTACATGTTTGCGTGCCACCGGATCGAACTTCTGCACCTCCATCTTGTCCGGGTGCAGACGCCGGTTCTTGGTGGTTGTGTAATAGTGGCCGGTATCAGCGGTGGAAACCAGTTTGATCTTTTCGCGCATAGGTTAATCCTTAGAGCTTTTCGCCGTGGGCACGCAAGTCCGCAACCACCTGTTCAATGCCGAGTTTGTCGATAATGCGCATGCCTTTGGAGGAGACACGCAGGCGCACGAAGCGATGCTCGTTATCCAGCCAAAACCGGTGGGTATGCAGGTTCGGCAGAAACCGCCGGCGGGTTTTGTTGTTGGCGTGCGAGACCGTGTTCCCGGTGACTGGGCCCTTGCCCGTGACCTGACAGACTCTCGACATGGTGAAATCCTTCGGTTAAATAGCACGCGCTCTAACTGCGCGAAAGGGCGGGTATTTTAGCAGCCAGGCCCCATTTGGCAAGTCGCGGCCTTACAAAAAGCCGCGTTCCGCGAACGACTCTGCATCTCCGTCGCCCACCACGAAATGATCGAGCACCCGGATATCCACCAGGGCCAGGGCGTCTTTGAGGCGTCGGGTGAGCCGTCGGTCGGCATCGCTTGGTTCGGCTACGCCGCTCGGATGATTATGGGCAAATATCAGCGCTGCAGCATTGTGGGCCAGTGCCTTGCGCAGCACCTCCCGCGGGTGGACGCTGGCACCATCCAGGGTACCGTGGAACAGCTCCTCAAAAGCAATGACGCGGTGGCGATTATCCAGGTACAGACAACAGAATACCTCCTGGGGCAAATCCCGTAGACGGGTAATAAGGTAGCGTCGGGTGACCGCAGGATCCGTAAGCGGGCGGCCGCGTTGCAAGGCTTCCCCCAGGTGGCGGTGGGCCATTTCCAGCACTGCCTGCAGCTGGGCGTATTTGGCCGGACCCAGGCCCGTGGCTGCGCACACGCGGTTGCGTCCGGCGGCGAACAGACCCCGCAGCCCCCCGAATTCCGCGAGTAATTCTCTGGCCAGATCCACAGCGGTTTTGCCGCGGATACCCGTGCGCAAAAAAATGGCCAGGAGTTCCGCATCCGATAGGGCTTGGGGCCCCTGGGTCAGAAGCTTCTCCCGGGGCCGCTCGGCCAAAGGCCAGTCGTTGATCGCCATCCATAGCGCCTTTTGTGTACTAACACCGTTCAGAGTGTGCCTAAACGCGCCGGCCAGGTAAATGTAGGATGACAAAAGCAGCTTTTTTCAGATGTTGACTAGCGCATCTGTCAAGTCTTGACCAAGGGAAACCCGCCAGTACAATGGCGCTTCCTCGCTGGTCTGAAGGCAAGCGGCGAGGGGAAATTCCTTCAAATTCCGTTGACCCGCCATTAGTGACCTGTATAATGGTCGGTCTGCCTGGAGTATTTCCCAGGCCCGCTCTTTAACAGCATAATCAAGTAACTTGTGTGGGCGCTCGCGTCAGGGTTTGAGTATGCAAACCTTTGAAGACGATGAGTTGCTCAAAATCGAGAACAGTAGTTCAAAGATTTAGGGTTCAACTCGATGATCGCTAGTTTTACTAGCTTTAATTGAAGAGTTTGATCCTGGCTCAGATTGAACGCTGGCGGCATGCCTAACACATGCAAGTCGAACGGCAGCACAGTGTGTAGCAATACACATGGGTGGCGAGTGGCGGACGGGTGAGTAATGCATAGGAATCTGCCCAGTAGCGGGGGACAACCCGGAGAAATCCGGGCTAATACCGCATACGCCCTACGGGGGAAAGCGGGGGACCGAAAGGCCTCGCACTATTGGATGAGCCTATGTCGGATTAGCTAGTTGGTAGGGTAACGGCCTACCAAGGCGACGATCCGTAGCTGGTCTGAGAGGACGATCAGCCACACCGGAACTGAGACACGGTCCGGACTCCTACGGGAGGCAGCAGTGGGGAATATTGGACAATGGGGGCAACCCTGATCCAGCAATGCCGCGTGTGTGAAGAAGGCCTGCGGGTTGTAAAGCACTTTCGGTGGGGACAAAAAGTGGCGGGATAACACCCTGCTATCTTGATTTAACCCATAGAAGAAGCACCGGCTAACTCTGTGCCAGCAGCCGCGGTAATACAGAGGGTGCAAGCGTTAATCGGAATTACTGGGCGTAAAGCGCACGTAGGCGGCGTGATAAGTTGGATGTGAAATCCCCGGGCTTAACTTGGGAATTGCATTCAAGACTGTCGCGCTAGAGTATGGGAGAGAGAAGTGGAATTCCAGGTGTAGCGGTGAAATGCGTAGATATCTGGAGGAACATCAGTGGCGAAGGCGGCTTCTTGGCCCAATACTGACGCTGAGGTGCGAAAGCGTGGGGATCAAACAGGATTAGATACCCTGGTAGTCCACGCTGTAAACGATGAGAACTAGACGTTGGAAGGATCTGCCTTTCAGTGTCGCAGCTAACGCGATAAGTTCTCCGCCTGGGGAGTACGGCCGCAAGGTTGAAACTCAAAGGAATTGACGGGGGCCCGCACAAGCGGTGGAGTATGTGGTTTAATTCGATGCAACGCGAAGAACCTTACCTGGTCTTGACATCCTCGGAATCCTGCAGAGATGCGGGAGTGCCTTCGGGAACTGAGAGACAGGTGCTGCATGGCTGTCGTCAGCTCGTGTCGTGAGATGTTGGGTTAAG
>JADEYI010000332.1_pt1 | contig 73628 bp, 65 predicted proteins | sample 8542331 | NCBI WGS metagenome assembly JADEYI01 (sample SAMN16510988, study PRJNA670497) | mine drainage metagenome | isolation source: biofilm near Copperflume 1 | place: Germany: Marsberg coppermine Kilianstollen | collected 2018-02 | reverse complement strand
GACCCATGCGCTGCGCTCAGGGTGACAGCAGAGCCTGGTGCAGAGGTTCCCTAGTTGACGTGTTCCCAGGCGTGGTAGGAACTGCGCACCAGTGGTCCCGATTCGACGTGGCGAAAGCCCATCGCGCGCCCCGCGACGCCGATTTCGGCGAACTCCGCCGGGGTAACGTAGCGCGCCACCGGCAGATGCTCCTGCGACGGCCGCAGGTATTGCCCGAGCGTCAAAATATCGCATTCGACGGCCCGCAGATCGGCCAGCACGGTCATCAACTCGTCGCGCTCTTCGCCCAGCCCGAGCATCACGCCCGCCTTGGTCAGCACCTCGCGTCCGCGCGCCCGTGCCGCCGCCTTGGCGTGGCGCAGCACGCCGAGCGAGACCTCGTAGCGGCCGCCCGGCCGGCATTTGCGGTAGAGGCTCGGCACCGTCTCGATATTATGGTTGTAGATGTCGACCGCCGCGTCGATCACGGTTTCGACCGCCGGTTCGTCGCCCTTGAAGTCGGGCACCAGGACTTCCACGCGCGTCGCCGGACGGATCGCCTTGATCGCGCGCGCGGTCGCCGCAAAATGGGCCGCGCCGCCGTCGGCCAGGTCGTCGCGATCGACCGAGGTCACCACCACGTGCTGCAACTCGAGCCGCGCGACCGCGTCGGCGATGCGCCGCGGCTCGTCGGGATCGAGCGGACGCGCGCGGCCGTGCGCCACCGCGCAATACGGGCAGTTGCGCGTGCATACGTCGCCCATCAGCATGAAGGTCGCCGTGCGATGCGAAAAGCATTCGCCGATATTCGGGCAGCAGGCCTCCTGGCACACGGTGTGGAGCTTGAGCTCGGTAAGCAGCGCGCGCGTGCGGAAGTACTCCGGCGAAGTTGGCGCGCGCACCTTGATCCAGTCGGGATGTTTTCGTTCGGCCATAATCTAGCTTCGCATCGCGCCGCCCTTCGCTGGAGAGAAGGCCGCCTGCGATCGAGCTTCGCAGCCGCTGGCCGCCGGATCAAGCAGGCTCCAGAGTTGCGCGGCCGACACCTCGACGAGGATCGTATGGCCGAACAGCGCCGCGAAGCGCTGCGCGATCGCCCCGCCGATCGCGTCGAGCGTGATCTCCGGGCGGCCGAGCGCGGCGACCGAGGTCATCTGGCAGCCGTCGATTCCGCACGGCACGATCGCGTCGAACCAGGCGAGGTCGGTCGCGACGTTGAGCGCGAAGCCGTGCAGCGTGACCCAGCGGCGGATTCCGACGCCGATCGACGCGAGCTTGCGCGGATTCATCACTACGCCGGAAGCCCATACGCCGGTCATCCGGTCGCGCCGCCCGGCCGCGATATCGAAACGCGCCAGCGCATCGATGATCGCCTGCTCGATCTTGCGCAGATAGCGCAGCACGTCGCGCTCGGCGCCTTCGAGCTTGATTATGGGATAGCCGACGATCTGGCCGGGGCCGTGATAGGTAACCTGTCCGCCGCGCGACACGCGATGCACCGCGACGCCCGGTACGTGCCGCGTGATGAAGTTCGCGTCGGCGCCGCGACCCAGCGTGAAGACGTGCGGATGCTCGAGCAGCATGATCGTATCGCCGATCGCGCCGGCGAGACGCGCCGCAACCATCGCCTGCTGTAGCGCGAGCGCTTCGGCGTAATCTACGATGCCGAGCCGCGCAACGCTCAACGTGTTGGCGCCGTCGCTCACCCGTTCATAATCCTGTCGCCTCGCCGATGCGCCGCGTCACGATCGCACCGGGTCAGAAGTTGATCGCTTCGCCTTCCGCCGCGAGCGCCGCTTCCATGATCGTTTCCGACAGCGTGGGATGCGGATGGACGCTGCGGCCGAGTTCCGCCGTGGTGGTTTCGAGCGTGCGGCCGAGCACGATTTCCGAAATCAGGTCGGTCGCGTGATAGCCGATGATCTGGCATCCGATGACCTCGCTGTATTCCTTGGTCGCGACGATCTTGACGAAGCCCTCGGTCTGATTGATTGCGATCGCCTTGCCGTTGGCGCGAAACGGAATCTTGCCGACCTTGACCTCGATACCGCGGGCCTTGGCGTCGGCCTCGCTCAGCCCGACCATCGCCACCTCCGGCTCGCAGTAGATGCATCCGGGGAGCGACAGCAGGTCGAAGCCCGGCTCGCGCACGCCCGCCATGATTTCGACCGCCGCGACGCCCTCGGCCGAGGCCTTGTGCGCGAGCAGCGGCGGCCGCCCGACGTCGCCGATCGCGTAGATGCTCGGGCATGTGGTGCGGAACGAGTCGTCGATCTTGATAAAGCCGCCGCGCTCGAGTTCGATGCCCGCCTGCTCGAGCCCGAGGTCGCGGCTGAGCGGACCGCGTCCGACCGCGACCAGCACCGCCTCGGCCTCGATCGATTTGGCGGTGCCGGCGGCGTCGAGCGCGATCGTCCAGCGCGCCGCCGCGCCGCTACCCTTGCGCGCCATCGATTTGTAGCCGTGGCCGAGCATCAGGTTGACGCCGCGCTTGACGAATGACTTGCGCAGCTCTTCGGCGACTTCGGCGTCGAAGCCGGGCAGCATCTGCTTTTCTAGCTCGACAATCGTGACCTTGGCGCCAAACGCCTGGTAGAAGTAGCCGAACTCGGCGCCGATCGCGCCCGCGCCGATGATCACGATCGACTCGGGCACCCGATCGTAAATCAGCGCCTCGCGGCTGGTCATCACGCCGTCGCCCAGCGTCATGCCGGGGAAGAGCTTCTCGCCCGATCCTGTGGCGAGCAGAATGCGTTCGGCTTCGATCGCTTCGGCCGGCGGCGCCGGCTTGCCCGCCGCCGGGCGCAGCGCCACGGTATGCGGTCCGGCGATCGCCGCGGCGGCCTCGAGATAATCGATCTTGTTCTTGCGCAGCAGGAAGCGCACGCCCTTGGAGAGCTTGTCGGCGGCCTCGCGGCTGCGCGCGATCACGCGCTTGAAGTCGAAGGTCACGTCGCCGACCTGGATCCCGTGCTCCTTGCCCGCCCCGCGGATCGACTCCATCGTGTCGGCCGAATTGAGCAGCGCCTTGGACGGGATACAGCCCCAGTTGAGGCATACGCCGCCGGGCTGATCGCGCTCGATCACCGCCACCCGCATCTTGAGCTGGCTCGCGCGGATCGCCGCGGTGTAGCCGCCCGGTCCCGCACCGATCACCACCAGGTCGTACCTTGCGTTAGCCAAGTGTAACTCCTTCACCCGGCGCGCGGGCGCGCGCCGCCGCGCGGCGGACGCGTCTTGCGCCGTTCATCGTCAGACCAGCAGGCTGGCCGGATTTTCGAGGAAGCGTTTGATCTCGTTGAGGAACCGCGCGCCGATCACGCCGTCGATTATGCGATGGTCGCAGGCCACCGTCATCATCATGGTTTTGCCCACGGCCAGTTGGCCGTTGCGCACCACCGGCCGATCCTTGATCGCGCTCACCGCCAGGATCGCGGCCTGCGGCGGCACGATCACGGCCGCGAAATGCTCGACCCCGAGCATCCCCATGTTGGAGATCGTAAAGGTCGCGCCCGACAGATCCTCCGAGGTGAAGCCGCCGCGGGCCGCCTTGGTTACCAGGCGATGCGCCGCACCGGCGATCTGCGGCAGCGTCAGCCGCTCGCATTCGTGGATCACCGGCACGATCAGCCCGTCCTCGACCGCCACCGCCATGCCGATATTGATATGCGGAAAGATCACGATACCGTCGTCCTGGTAGCTCGCGTTCATCCGCGTGTAGCGGCTCAGCGCCAGCGCCGTCGCCTTGACCACGATATCGTTGTACGTGATATCCTCTTCGAACAGCTCGGTCGCTTCCAGCGAGCTCTTGAGCTTGACCGCCTCCTCCATGTCGATTTCGACCGTCACGTAGAAGTGCGGAATCTCGCGCTTGGACTGGGCCATCCGGAGCGCGATCGTCTTGCGCATTTTCGAGAGTTCTTCGCGGGTTCCCGGCATGCCTTCGCGCGGGGCGATCAGCCGGCGGAACTTGAAGAGTTGCTGCTCGCGCACGTAGGTGTCGACGTCGCGCTTGGTGACGCGCCCGTCGGGGCCGGAGCCGGTCACCTGGCCGAGGTCGATGCCGACCTCTTCGGCCGCGCGGCGCGCCAGCGGGGACGCGCGCAACTTGCCGCCCTCGCCATGCGTGGCCGGCACCGCGGCCGTCGGCGCCGCGACGGCCAGCTCGCGCGCAGGCGGCGGCGCGGGAATCGAGGTCGGTCCGGCCGATCGCACGCCGCTCAGGGCGGGATGGAATTCGTTTGATGGTGCGCCGACGTTATCGACGATCGGGCCCGCCCCGGCGCGTGCGCCGTCCGCCTCGCCATCATCTGAATCTTGTGAATCTTGCGCATCTTCCGCCTCGGCCGACGACTTCGACGACGGCCGATTGATGCGCCCGGCCTTCGCCGCCGCGTCCGCACCGCCGTTGGCGCCCCGGCGGCGCCGCGCCGCCGGCCGCAGCATGGTCGCGCGGCCACCCGCGTCACCGGTCGCGGCGTCGCCCACGCCAGTCGCGCCCGACGCGTCGGCGGCCTCGCCCGCTGCGCTGGCACGATGCTCCTCGGCCGGCATCACCGGAGTCACCGGCGTTGCGGCGGCGACCGCCGCGTCGTCCGCGTCGTGGCCGTTGGCCGCGTCAAGCGGCGCAGCCGGGGCGCCGCGCGAGACCGCGCCGCCCGCCGCCGCGCCCTTGGCGCGCAACACCGCGATCACCGCGCCGACCTTCGCGCTCTCGCCTTCCTTGAGCATGATCGCGTCGAGCACGCCCTCGTCGAACGATTCCATCACCATGTCGGCCTTATCGGTCTCGACTTCCGCGATCGCATCGCCGTGGTGGACTTCGTCGCCCGGATGCTTAAGCCAGCGCAGGATTTTGCCCTCCTCCATCGTGTCGGAGAGCTTGGGCATGGTGATTTCGTTACTCATCGCAGAGACCCTTTGCGTGTATCACTCGCGCACGCGCAACATTTGGCAACGACGCTCCAGGGAGCCGGCCGTGGCCGCCTGGGATACTGAGGCGAACCCGCCGCTCAGACCATGCGTTCGGCGACCTTGACAATATCCGCCGCGCTCGGCAGCGCCGCCTTTTCGAGCTTGGCGTTATAGGGAATCGGCGTGTCGAGCGTGGCCACGCGCTCGACCGGGGCGTCCAGATCGTCGAACGCCGCCTCATAGATCTGCGCCGCGATCTCGGCGCCCGCGCCGCCCGTGCGCCAGCCCTCGTAAACCACCATCGCCTTGCCGGTCTTCTTGACCGATTCGATAACCGTTGTGATATCGAGCGGATTGAGCGTGCGCAGATCGATCACCTCGGCGTCGATGCCCTCGTTCTCGAGCGCCTCGGCCGCCGCCATCGCGTCGTACACGCACTTCGAGTACGAGACGATCGTCACGTCCTTGCCCTCGCGCGCCACGCGCGCCTTGCCGAGCGGCACCAGATGCTCGCCGTCGGGCACTTCGCCCTTCACTCCGTAGAGCGATTCGTGCTCGAGGAAAATCACCGGGTTGTCCTGCCGGATACAGCTCTTGAGCAGCCCCTTGGCGTCGGCCGGGGTCGCCGGAATCGCGACGTAAAGGCCCGGACAATGCAAAAAGTAGGCTTCGAGGCTCTGGCTGTGCTGCGCGCCGAGCTGATGGCCGGCGCCCTGCGGCGCGCGAATCACCAGCGGCACCTTGGCGTGGCCGCCGAACATGTAATGGATCTTGGCCGCATGGTTCACGATCTGGTCGAGCGCCAGCAGGCCAAAGTTGATCGTCATCAGCTCGACAATCGGCTTGAGCCCGCCCATCGCGGCGCCCACCCCCGCGCCGACGATCGTCAGCTCGGCGATCGGCGTATCGCGCACGCGCTTTTCGCCGTAGACCGCCAGCAGTCCGTCGGTCACCTTGAAGGCGCCGCCGAAGTAGCCGACCTCTTCGCCCATGATGAACACGCGCTCGTCGCGATCGAGCTCTTCACGCAGCGCCTGGTTGAGCGCCTCGCGATAGGTTATCAGCGCCATCAGCGCGCCCCCAGATTGTCGGCGTAGACGTATTTGCCGAGCTCGTCGATTGACGGCTCGGGACTCTCCTCGGCGTACTTCACCGCGTCGTCGATAATCGCCGTGACCTCGACCTCGGCCGCGTCGAGCTGGGCCTCGGTGGCGCGCCCGTCGCGCGTCAGCTTGCGCCGCAGGCTCTTGATCGGATCGCGCTCCTGCCAGATACGCTCCTCGCGCTTGGATCGGTATTCGGCCGGGTCGGACATCGAATGGCCGCGGAAGCGATAGGTCACCGCCTCGATCAGCGAGGGGCCGTCGCCCTCGCGCGCGCGCGCCGCCGCCTCGAGCGTCGCCGAATGGACCTCGAGCACGTCCATCCCGTCGACCCGCACACCGGGCATCTTGTAGGGCTCGGCGAACTTGTACAGCTCTTCCTGGCAGATCGCGTTCTGCACCAGCGTGCCCATGCCGTAAAAATTATTCTCGCAGATGAAAATTACCGGCAGCTTCCATAGCGAGGCCATGTTGAGGCTCTCGTGGAACGCGCCCTGCGGCAGCGCGCCGTCGCCGAAGAAGCAGCAGACCACCTCGGGGTCGCCCTTGTAACGCACCGACAGGCCGAGACCCGCGGCCAGCGGCAGGCCGCCGCCGACGATCGCATAGCCGCCCATGAAGCGCAGGTTGGCGTCGAACAGATGCATCGAGCCGCCATGCCCGCGCGACAGTCCGGTCGCCTTGCCGAACAGCTCCGCCATCACCGCGCGCGGCGACACACCCTTGGCCAGGCAATGGCCGTGCTCGCGGTAGGTCGAGAGCACGTAATCCTTGTCGTACAGCGCGCTGATTGCGCCAACCGCGACCGCCTCTTCGCCGGCGTACAGATGACAGAAGCCGGTGATCTTGCCGCGGCTGTACATCTCGGCGACCTTGTCCTCGAAACGCCGAATCAGGACCATCCGCCGATACAGATCGAGCAGTTGGCTCTCGGTCATGGTCAACCGTGCCCGCTCGGCGATAAGTTTGTCTCGTTCCAGGGCCATCAATTACACCCTCCGCGCCCGCGCGGCGCCAATAATCAATAAAACACTAACGCAATAATCGCGATAGGGTAAGCGCGCTCCGCCCGATGCATCCACACGATCACGCGCGGCCGGGCTATGGGCGCCTGCCTGTGCGGCACGTGGCGTACGATCGCGCGCCGCGGGCGCCGCAAAATAATTTATTCTGCGCCGCCTGGCTGCTACGCGCGCTGGCGATGACTTGCCGCAGTGAGTATTTCATTGGCGATCGACCGCATGGTAGCGCGCGGCGACCGCCGTCCAATCGATATGATCGAGAAACGCGGCGACGTAATGATCGCGATCCTGGTAGTCGATCGACCAGGCGTGATCGGCGACGGCGCAAACCACCAGCGGATTCGCGCCGGCCCAGCCGCCCGCGTCGTGGTCGTCCATCGCCACGTTATGCCAGCGGTCGTCGTAAGGATCGTAGACCAGTGCCGCCCACGCTCCGGCAACCCGCGCGCAGGCGGCAAAATCCTCGCGCCAGCTCGCCAGCGATCCCATGTGTTCGTGCAAGTTGGCCATGACGTAGCGTGGCGGAGCGCCGGGTGCGGGCGCCAGATTGCGGAAAAAGAATTCGTGCAGCAACACGGAATTGGCGGCCGCTACCTGCCGGCGTCTTAAGTCCGCATAGACGCTGGCCTGCGCGGCATCGCGCGGCGCGCTGCGCAGCGCGGTCTCGGCCGCGATCAACTCGGCCAAGGCCGCGCGATAGACCGCATAATTTTTCGCCATCTGCACCGCCGAGATAAAGCCCGCAATCTCCGCATGGGGGAGCGGGGCGAGCGTGCGCGGCTGAAAGCCCGGCAGGCCCTTGAGCAATCCCTCGAAGGACAGGCCACTCTCGCGCGGCGCGTCCGCCGCCCACGCTCCGCCGCGTGGCCAAAGTGCAAGCCCGGCCAGGGCCGCCGCCCCCAGCGCGCGAACGGCGGTGCGCAGTAACGCGCGCCGGCTGCCCCGCGCGGCATGCGAGCGCTTCAGATCGTCGGGTGTGTCCATCCAGCGATCTTGCGCGTTCGCGCAAGCCGCGGCCAGCCGCGGCGTCAAAATAATTTGCTCTGCGCCACCTGCCGCACCGGCGCGAACGATCGCCGATGAATCGGCGTCGGTCCGCGCGCCGCCAGCGCCGCAAAATGCTCGGCCGTGCAGTAGCCCTTATGCTGCGCGAAGCCGTAGCCCGGGTATTGCTCCTCGTACTCGAACATCAGGCGGTCGCGCGTGACCTTCGCGATAATCGACGCCGCCGCGATACAAAAACTTTTGCGGTCGCCGCCGACGATCCGGGTCTGCGCCAGCTTGAGCCCCGGAATCCGCCGCCCGTCGACCAGCACGTGATCGGGCACCCGCCCGAGCGCCGCCACCGCGCGCTCGCTCGCCATCATCGCGGCCCAATAGATATTGAGTTCGTCGATCTCGCCCGGCCCGGCGACGCCGACGCCGACCGCCAGCGCGCGCTCGCGAATCAAAGGATAGAGCGCCTCGCGCCGTTCATGGGTCAATTGCTTGGAATCGTGGACGCCCTTAATGAACGCCTCGGGCGCGAAGATCACCGCCGCCGCGACCACCGGCCCGGCCATCGGACCGACGCCGGCCTCGTCGACTCCGGCAATCGCCGCGAGCCCGCTCTTCCACAGGCGCCGCTCATAGCGCAAGTCCGGCCGCTTGGTCATCCACCCCCCGCCAATCCCGCGACGCGCCGCTGCGCGATCGCACTCGCATGCGCGCGCGGCGCGCCGCACGATCTTACGCCAGTCGTTTCAGGCGCGCCTGCCGCAGCATCTCGGCCACCCGATCGGGATCGGGAATGTCCATCATCCGAATCATGAAGTCGGCGCTCGCCGCCGACGCGATCCCGACGTTGCCCAGCCCCAGAATTCGCTGCATCAGGCTGCGCTCGACTTCGATCGATCGCACGTCGGCCAACTCCATTTCGCGCCGCCGGCTGGCGAGCAGCCCGCGCCGCTCGATCAGCCGGTCCGAGGTCAGGCTCCAGGTGATGCAACGCCGCCGCACCTGGATCAGTCCGAGCAGCGCGGCGGCGGCCGCCAGCGTGAGCAATCCGTAGCGCGGCGTGCCATGCGGCGCGCCCAACTCCGCCAGCCCGACGATAATGATCCCACCGACCACGAACAGACCGCCCGCGAAATGCCACCACGACGGCAGAATCCGCGTGAGCGCATACTCATGCTTCGCCTCGGGCCGCGGTGTATTCATGCGCGTACCGCAGCGCGCGCAAAAGGCCGCGCCCTGGGCCGCCTCGAATCCGCATTGTGGGCATCTCATCGCCGTTCGCTCTGCGCCGCCGCTAGGCTTTCGATCTTCGCGCCCGTAGCGGTACGCGACCGGTCACGTTGCGCCGCCGATCACGCCACGCGCGGGCTGGCGCGATTATGGAGAACCTCCGCATCACGGTCAATTCGCGCCGCCGTGCGTCGACGATCGCGCGGGTCCCGGCGGCTGCTCGCGCGCCGGCCGCGCGCGCGTGGGCGAGGCCGGCGGCATTACCGGCCGGGGCCGGATTCATGCTAATTCTCGCGCTATGAAATTTGGACTCTTCGGCATCAATACCGGTCCCTGTGCTAAGCCGGCCACCGCCGCTGCCGCCGCGCGCGCGGCCGAGGCGGCCGGCTTCGACAGCATATGGACCGGCGAGCATATCGTGCTGCCCGATCCGCAGGCCCCGCCGTCGCCAGTGCCGCCCGAGACCCCGTTCATCGATTCAGCCATTTCGCTGGCCTTCGTCGCCGCCCATACCACGACCATCCGGCTGGGCACCGGCATCATTATCTTGCCGCAGCGCAATCCGGTGGTGCTGGCCAAGGAGCTCGCGTCGGTCGACGTGCTCTCGGCCGGCCGCCTGATCTTCGGCATCGGTATCGGCTACTTAAAGCCCGAGTTTGCCGCGATCGGCGCGCCCTTCGATCATAAGGGTCCGCGCAGCGAAGAATTCCTGGCCGCGATGATCGCCCTATGGACCATGGATCAGCCCGAGTACGAGGGCCGCTTCGTCTCCTTCAGCGGGATTAACGCGATGCCTCGCCCGGTGCAAAAGCCCTATCCCGAAGTGGTCTTCGGCGGCCATACCACCCAGGCCTACGACCGTGCCGCGCGGCTGGCCCGCGGATGGTTCGGGTTTGCCCTCGACCTCGAGGCGACCGCGCAATGCGTGACCGGCCTGCGCGCAGCGTGCGCCACCTGGCAGCGCCCGCTCGACGACCTCGAAGTGAGCGTCGCCCCGCGCGGCAGGCTGGACGGGGATACCGTCAAACGCTTTGCCGAGGCCGGTGTCCAGCGTCTGATCCTGCTCCATCGCGCGCGCGACGAGCGCGAGCTGCTCGAGTTCATCGCGACGACCGGGCGCGAATTAATCAGCAAATCCTGAGCGCCCCGGCATCTCCCCGGCGGCGTTTGAGCCCTCGAGGCGGCGCGGAAGCATCGCCGAGGTTGTGGCGATGCGTCATCGGTGCGTCGCGGCCACAGGCGGCGTCCAATCGCCCAGCTTCGTCTTGATATCCCCCGCATCGATGTGCCTCGGATGTTTGATCGGCAAGGGAGGAGTGTTCCGCTTCCTGCTGAAATAGGCTTCGGTCAATGGTCAATGAGGAATAGCAATGAAAATCGGTGCCGTTTATGAAGGAAGGAATTACATTTTACAAAGAAGATATTGAACAAAGGAGAGGACTGACCAGTGTAAGTTACTTTGGCAAAGCAAGATCGACTGTTGCACAAGTGCTCACGAGAGCACGTATTCATAGCAAGGTTGAAACGGGCAGTGAGCACTTCTGCACCGCCACAGCACGCTGATACGAGTCCAGATTTGGGCGAACGTCAAAATCCGGACGCTGGAATAATGGCAATCAAAGCGAAAGTTGCCCAATTGTGCTCATCGATGGCGGTTTGTCATCATCGGCACGTGACTTGCTCCAAGGATGATATAGTCCAACTCGGGACGTTCTAGGAAAATAGGGAGGTCAATCGCCAAATGAAACTTGACAACAGCCGGGTAATGACGGTTAAGGAATTGTCTGACTATCTGAAAGTCCACCCCTCGACGGTCTACCGTCAGCTCAAGCGCGGTCAACTCCCCGCGTTCAAAGTAGGCAGCGACTGGCGCTTCAACGTCGAGTCAATCGATCGCTGGCGGCTCGAGCAGGACAGCTTCGGTGCCGCCGCCGAGACCTCCTGATCGCCTGATCGAGCGAGCGCGTACTCGACCGATCGCGTGATCGCGGCCCGCATGCCGGATGACACCGGGGTAACCGGGCGCCCATCCTAAACCGGGCGCGCGCTAACCGCGAGCGTCACCGGCCTGCGGGACGCCGGGTGCCAAATAATCGAAAGTGAGCCAGCCGCGAATCGGCTCAACCCGGGCGATTTGGACGATGATTCGCGCTTGGCTCGAAAGATTGGGCGCGCCATGCAGCGTGCCGCGCACCGCGTAGGCGTCGAGTTCGGCACTGGCGCCGTCGCGCAGTGCGATCGCCTCGAGCGGACGGCCGATCGCGGTGCGCTCGAGGTAGCGTAGGATCCAGAAGCGCTTGGCTCGGCGCTCGAGTTCCTTGCCCTCGGCTTCGGCCGCCTCCGCATTGGCCATCACCCCCAGCAGATCCTCCGCCTGATAAGCGCTGACCCCTTCGCGTCCGGTAAATGCGGCGAGCAATTGCCGCTGCAGCACCAGATCCATGTAACGGCGCAGCGGCGAGCTCAACTGCGCGTAGTATTCAAGTCCGATTCCGGCATGAAAATCCGGATGGATCGACAGATGCGGCCGCTGCGTCGCCGGCTCGCCGCCGACTCCCGGCTGCACCCGATAGATGATCGGTATCCGATTGTCCGCCGCATAGCGCGCCGCCGCATAGTTGTTCATCACCATGAACTCGGCGACTAACTGCCGGCTTGGCGAGGCGTTGTCGATCAGCTTGAATTCGATCTCGCCGCCCGCGCCGACCTTGATCTTGGGCTCGCGCCGCGTCACCAGCAGGGCGCCCGCCGCGCGCCGCCGCTCGCGCATCTTGAGCGACGCCTCGTACAGCCGCCGCACCATCACGCCCCGCGGGGTGGCGTCTTCGCTCGCCACGAAGGCGTCGCAATCGTCGTAGCTGAGCCGCGCCGCGATCGCGATACGCGAGGGGTAGATCGTGTAGCCGAGCAATTCGCCGGTCGGCGACAGGCGCAGATCGGTCGTCAGCACGTGGCGCGGACGGCCGGGGCTGAGGCTCGCCAGATCGCATCCGACCCGCTCGGGCAGCATCCAGATGGTCGCTTCGGGCAGATAGACGGTGGTCGCGCGGGCCGCGGCCTCGCGATCGATCGGGCCGTCGCGGGCGACGAAATCCGCCACCAGCGCGATATGCACGCGCACCCGCAGATTGCCGTCGGGGAGCGGCTCGCACGACAGCGCGTCGTCGACTTCGAGGGTCTCGTCGTCGTCGATCGTGACGGCGTTGAGGTCGTCGCCGGCCGGGCGCTCCGGCGCGATAATCGCCGCGGCCTCGCTCAGCGCGGCGGCCGGGAATTTCGTCCGGATGCCGCCGACCACCACGAAGCGTGGTCCAGGTGGCGGCGCGCCGAGCCGCTCGAGGATTTCGTAGGCCGCCTCGACCGGCGTGATATCGCTCACCGTCGCGGCGAAGATCGCCGTCAGATCGGCGCTCCGGGTGAACGGGTTCTCGACGTAGGTGCGCAGCGTGTCGGCGAGCAGGGTGGCCTCGGCCGGCGGCGGCAGGCGCCCGTCTTCGAGGATCGCGTGGATCGTTTCGCGCAGATTGCGGCTGGCGTCGCTGCGCAGCCGCACCTTGTCGTTCTGGATCCGCAGGCGCTCGACCTGGTCCGCACTGCGCGCGACAAATTCCATGTGGCGGCGCACGAAGTACAGCCGGTCGCCGAACAGCGCCTCGAGCATCACCGAAGTCGCCGCCGCCGCGCGCCGCCCGAAGAACAGCTCGGCCAGCTCCTCGGCGGTATAGCTGCGGCCATGCTCCTGGACCACTTCCCAGAGCAGGTTCAGATCGAGTTCGGCGGATAGCGCCGCGCGCTCGGCATCGAGCGTGGCGACTTCATGCGCCAGGTTGTCGCGCGTCGCCCGCACTTCGGGATAGCGCACCATCACCAGGTTGCGCGCGATCGATCGCTCGCGTCCGCCGGCCTCGACCACTGCCACCTGGGCCGCCTGCTCGCGCACTACCAGTCCGCGCCGCAAGCGCCCCTCGTCGAGATAATCCACCAGCGCACCGAGGTACTTGCCGTCGGTCGAGATCATCACAACCATTTTGACCTGCGCGGGCGCGCAAGACTATATGGATTAGCTATCATGGACGACCGACGCATCATTCTCGACCTGCCCGCGGAGCTGTGGGACGACCTCGCGCGGGTCGCCACGGCGCTCGAACTGGGCGCGCCCGAGTCGGCCGCGCTCTACGGACTCGCCGAATGGATCGCGCAGCGCAAGTCCGACATCGCCGATCGCGATCCGGCCGAGCGCTATTTTATCAACCAGGCGCTCGACGACCTGGCCGCGCGCCGCAAGCCGTGACCCGGCGGCGCCGCCGGACGGCTACTTCAACTGCTGGCTGATAACCTCGGTGTTGCCGGTCTCGGAATCGACCAGTAGAAGCTGGATCTGTTTGTAGTCGCCCTTGGGAAAGAACACGTAGCCGCTGACCGTGAAATCCTGGCGCACGTCCTGCGCCGGCAGGGCCAGCGCCGACATCTGGATATTGGCCTGCTGGTCGGCCTTGGCCTGCCCCAATGGCGCACCCTGCACGGCGCCCTCACCCGCGCCGATCGCGCCGCCCAGCGCGGCCCCGGTTCCCGCGCCATGGATCAGCGAACCGGCGATCGCGCCAAGTCCCGCGCCGAGGATGCCGCCCATCGCGCCACTGGCCGCGGCACTGGTCAATGCGGCCTTGAGTTCGCCCGCGCCGCCCGCCTGGCGCGCGGCCTCGGTCGGCGGCAGGGGCGCGACCCGGCTGCCGGCGTCGTCGAGGGCGAAGACCTGGCTCGGCACCACCGCGCGCGGGGCGTCGGTGCCGTTGGCAATCGAGACGTAGATCGGCAGCACGTCGCCGATCGGATGGCTCGGCTGTGAGCTCACGGTGAGTTGGCCGGGGGCCGGCGTCGCGACGATTAGCGGCGTGTTCTGCAGCGGCGCGGAGGCTACCGCGCAGCCACCCAGCGTCAATGCGAGCAACGCGGCGGCGCTAGCGGCGCCGCCCGTGCCGCGCGGAGAATGCCTCAGCTTGCGATCGTCGTAAATCCTGCGCATGGTGGCTACCCGCCCTCACTTTATCACCACAATGATGCGCTCGCGGCGGCGATTAGCCAAATGGCACGATCGGCGCGTCGGCCGCGCGGATTATGTCGCCACGCGGTGTCGAGTGCGCGGCCGCGGATCGGCTATTCTTCGATCGGCGCACCGTGCTGCAGGCAGGTCGCATGCGCCGTACGCCGGGGTGGTGGAATGGCAGACACAGAGGACTTAAAATCCTCTGGAGCGCAAGCTCCGTGCGGGTTCGAGTCCCGCCCCCGGCACCAAGTCTCGCAACGGCGATGCGGTCGTGTGGACACTCGCCGCATTGGCTGTCAGGCGATCAAAGAGGCGCTTTTCGCGCCCAATTGGCAGCATTTATAATGTTCACCGGTGCCGACCGTCAATTGGCAGGCGCTTCGGCAGCTAATTTCAAATTCATCGCCACTCGCGATGTTTATATCAATGAGGGTTGGCGGCGTATCCTGACCCTGGATTTTCTTCGCCACCCGGCAACTTTTTCTTGCGAAATCTCGTCCCCGCCAACGCTCGCCATAGGGTAATTCAGCATATCAACAACTAATGTTTTGGCTCTTGTGCCCGATAAACCACGCCATCGGAACTGTGACAGCATCCTGGAAGCATTTCTGAATCTGTGCCCATGCAAAACCTTCCTATGGAAAAATTTATTTACATAATTAAAAATGCTCGCCATATAATAATTCAGCGTATCACCGATAAGGGATGCCTTCCTGTTTTCATCAATACAAAGAGCGATTGAGCGTTGGCGAATGCCTAAAAGCGTTCCTCATACTGTTTTTCCCTCAAAGATTTTGCTACTGAATGAAGCGAAAGGTTCGAGCCGTGATGTGATGTTGTTCCGCTCTGGCTCAAATCGCGGTCAGTAGCGGCCATGGAGAAACTCAGCAATCTCACATGGGATGGCGGAAGCACAACTTGTTTAGATGAATCCGCGGATCGCATGTAGTAGACGCGGCCCCGGACGGTCAAGGACATCCGGTGAGCGGACTAGCGATTGCGGCGCGTAACCCTGCAACAAAAGTCTTAATGCCATGGCGGATTGTGCGCACTCAGCATTGCGCAGCACCGCAATTGCTGCGGAGCTACTCACAGCCTCGATAATTCTGATCGTTATCTCTCACTCCTTCCGAACAAACTCGCGAATGGGGCTTGGTGGTGTGTGCAAGATCACGATCGCCGGCGTGCACGAACTGACAAAGTACGGAGTGCGGAATCTTAGTATGACGCGATCTCGCGGAGAGTTGATGTCTACCGGGTTAAAGTTATCGATGAAGGGCTAAGGCGGCCGACAGCCGAGCAATCGGCCGGGGTAGGGCGAACCGCCGAGGACAAGCATGAGGGTTCTGGCGAGTGAGTCGCGCGCAGTTACGGACCGCATTGTGCGGTTGTCTGAGCGTAGCCGGCTTTTAATATATGAATTAATTTCGGGGCAACGCGAAGTGCCATAAACGGAGGTGTCGTCATGACACGGAAACTATTGGGTACGATGATCGCGAGTTTATTCCTGCTAGCGACCGCGACGCCGGTGCTCTGCGCCGACGTGGTTGGAATGGTATCAGACCTTCGGGGTAATCCTGTTCCGGGGGTTCAGATCGCGGCAAAAACAGTGGCGGGCAAAGTGGTAGAGCGAGCGCTTACGACGGCCGACGGAAAGTATAAACTTCCGGGGCTTGATACGGGCACGTATGACTATGAGCTCAACCCGCTTCAGACAGGCTTCAAAGGCGGCGACGCTGTATCCTATCTTGATTCCAAGGGGATCACGATCAATTGGAAACTATCGGACGCGAGCAACGCGGTCGCACTGGCGACGCAAGGCGCCGGGGAGACGCTTGCAGGGGATCCGTTCGGTCTTACAATGGGAGAATTCGCCTCCGTAGTTGTGCTCGGAACAGCAGCGGCCGCGGCTGGTGCGGTTGGCGGCTATGGCGCGGCAGGGGGATTCTCGAGCGACACTGCCCATCCGACAAGTTCTTCACTGTGACAACGAGGATTGCCGGCAGCGGATCGCCATGAACGCGCCGGCTGACCGCAAATAGTCACGCAGCAGAATCCCTCAACCGCGTCGGTAGTGTGCGAGTTCTGAGTATACGCCTGGCGTTCACGGTGTTTACTGCCAGGCGACCTCATTGAAAAATCTTCAGGGCGGGTGTCAATCGGCGGCCCCGCCGCTAGCAGCGTATCCATGATTTGCCGGCTCATCCGGCGATCGCCATCCTCAAGCTCGCGCTCACGGAGCGTTGTCGCGTAAGTGTTGCGGAACAGGTCACAGCCATACGGTTATGTCATGCAAGTGAGACGCAAAAGCAGCATTGCCTTGATCGTACTTTTTCTATCCGGGTGTACCGCTTCTTCCGACTCGGCGGTGACTCCCTCATCCGGACCCGCCGCCGTGTCGAGTGTCGCGACCACTTCTGATCAGGATATTTCTGGCGCTGACAATGCTAACGACCGTCGGCTCGCACAGATTTGGCAAGAGCGGAGCGTAAAACTGGACGACTTTCCGATTGGCCCCGGCGATTTATTAGAGATTTCAGTGCCTGGGATCGACCAATTGCAGGACCGCATGGCGCGCGTGGGTGGCGATGGCCATATATATTTGCCGCTCGCCGGCGATCTTTCAGTTGCGGGTGAAACCGAGGGAAGCATTAGAGAGCAGCTCAATCAGCGGATGGAGAAATATCTTTACCATCCGCAAACCAGCATCTTTGTCAAAAGCTACGCTAGTCGCCAGGTCGCGGTGGTGGGTGCGGTGGGTCGTCCGGGCATGTACGTGCTCAACGGTCCCGAAGATACGGTACGGGCGCTGCTCGAGCGCGCCGGAGGGATCGACGATCATGCCGCTCGTGAAATCGTGCTCATGCCATCTGGCGCAGGACAGCAAAGTATAATACCTCGAGAACCACAGTTGGCCGATCTGCGCGGGTCGGATGCCACAGCGGACATCGCGCTGAACCATTCCTCATCGGAGGGGCCGGTGGACGCTCAAATGGGCGACACTTCCCAATTCCGGCCGATCGATAACCTTGCACCTCCCGTCAGGAACGCCGAATCAATCGTAATCAATCTTGCAGCGGGAAATGATGAAGCCCGTTATGCAGATCTACCGGTGCGACCAGGCGATACGATAAATGTTCCCACCGCCGGCAGCGTCACGATCGTGGGTTGGGTCTACACCCCGAAAACCATCCCAATCACCCCTGGCCTGACAGTGCTGGGCGCGGTATCGGCAGCCGGCGGCGCGTTGTTTGCGGGCGACATCAAAGCGGTCAAGCTAATCCGGCAAAATGCCAGTGGACAATCTGAGACTTTCATTGAGAACCTGGATAAGGTTCAGAAACATGAAGCGTCCAATACTCCGGTCGAAGCCAATGACATAGTGGAAGTTCCCTACACCGCGATCCGCCTGCCGGGCTATGCGGTCTATTATGTGACGCTCGGCATTTTACAATACGGGCCGATGGCGGCAATGAGCGGGTTCTAAGATGAAAGAGCCATTGCCATATATTCTCGAGCCTGCCGGATCGGTTGCCAGGCCGGCCAGGGAAACTCCTTATATAGTTATCGGCGACGATGATATCGCCAGAGTGGATCTGCGGCAATACTGGCGCATCATTCGAAAGCATTTGTGGCTGGCATTGGCGGTTCCGCTGGTGTTTGTGATGCTGACCGCGACTCATGACTTGATGGCCACGCGCCTGTATACGGCACGGGCCACTATTTTGATCAAGAACAACGCGCCGCAGATATATGAATATACGTCCATGGATTCCGCGCCGGGCGCCGGTGAAACCGGGGCTGCCCAATGGAGTATCAACAACAAGACGGAATACGCACTGCTGGAATCCCGCAACCTCACGAATCGAGTGATATTAGCGGAAGGACTCTTCGCCAATCCCTTGTTTGCCGGTGCACGTCCCAACGGTGCACTGGCCGGAGGGGGAGAAGATTCTGGCGACGAAGCGGCATTCGGCAGCGAGTTTAACGAGTTGGCGCCCGATTGGCTAATCAGCCGGTATTTGGCCGACCTTAAGGTGACACCCCTGGACGAGACCGAGCTTGTAGCCGTGAGTTTTACGACGCCCGACCCGGCATTGTCGGCGCGGGTGGCCAATGCGCATGTGCGGGAATTCATACGCCAGGGCGTCGAACTAAATTCACAGGCTAGCGAACAGGCCGCGCAGTTTTTGGAGAAAAAGCTGGCCGAGCTGAAGCGCGGGGTTGAGGAATCGGAACTCGCGCTTAACAGTTACCGCCGCGACAAGGGCATCATTCCCGGATTGATTTCGGTTAACGGGAACGAGGACGTGGTGTTGGGACGGCTCGACAAACTGAGTGATCGGGTACAGCAGGCGCATCTGGCAAATCTTAATCTGGAGACACAAATAGCCCTGGTCAAACAAGGGCACGCCGATGCGCTGCCGGCGGTGATCGACAGCAAAATCGTACAAGGTTTGAGAGAGAATCTTGATACTCTGCAAGCGCAGTACGCATCGATGTCAGGAGAGTATAAGCCTGACTATCTGCCGATGGCTGAACTGACCGCGAAAATTAATGGCACGCGGGACGCCCTCAAGCGCGAAATCACGAGCATTGTCGCGAGCATCGAAAACCAGTATGCGGCGAGCCTGGAGGACGAGGATGCGCTCAACCAGGAACTAAAGCACGAAAAGGAGTTCGCTCTCGGGCTGAATGATGCGGCAGTAAAATACGCGATCCTGCAGCGCGAAGCCGACACCAACAAGCAACTGTACAACGCGGTGCTGACGCGGATGAAGGATGTGGAGGTTACCGCCGACCTGCACGCGTCCAACATCTCCATCGTCGATCGCGCGACACCGCCGCCCGCGCCTTCCAGCCCACGCCTGGTGCGCGATCTGTTGGCGGCGGGATTGTTGGGCCTCATGGGGGGGGTGGGGCTGACGTTTTTGCTCGAGCGACACGATGACACCTTCAAAGACGCCAAGGAAATTGAGAGTTATTTGCGGGTGCCGCGACTAGGAACGATACCGGGTTTTCAGCAATTCGCCGGCATTACCACTGGTACAGGTGGAGCGTTAAGACAAGTCCCGACGCGAGCATCAGCGTCGCTATCATATGAAAATCATTCACCGGTCGGGGAAGCATACCGAATGCTCCGGACGGCACTATTGCTTTCGCGGGCAGGAGCACCGCCGAAGATCGCGCTGGTGTCGAGTGCGATACCGGGGGAGGGAAAGACCACCACGGCGGCCAATCTTTCAATCGTGCTCGCCGGCACCAACAAAAAAGTCCTGCTGATCGACGCGGATTTGCGCCGGCCGAGCTGCCACCGGGTGTTTGGCCTCCCCAACTGTTTCGGTCTCGCCGAGGCGCTGACTGGGGTGAGCGAAGTCGAAGAACTAATCCGTCCCACGGAAATTAAGAATGTGTATCTATTGACTTCCGGCACCGTGCCGCCGGATCCGAGCGAACTGCTTGGATCCGACAAGATGCGGGAGATTCTCGATAACCTCCGTGGTCAATTCGACTGCATAATAGTAGATACGGCGCCAATAATATTGGTCACGGACGCCGTGATTCTGTCGAGCATGGTTGACGGCGTTCTGATGGTGGCTCATAAGCGGACTGCGAGGCAACAAGTCAAAGCGGCGCTTGCGCGTCTAGAATTTGTGCAGGCCAGAATATTCGGGGTAGTGCTGAACGGCGTGGATCTCAATAGTTTCGGTTACGACGGATACACGAGTCACTATTACACAAATGGATACGGCCCGAATAACGCTTCCCGCGGCGATACCGCCGGCAAATAGAGTAAATGGGCGGAGCGCGGCAGTTTGAAGGTGGCCACCGTGGCTATCCGGCGAGCGGGCGAACGAAGCCGCTCGACCGTATTCTGACGGTGGTGGTCATCATACTTGTGGGATTCGCGCCATTCGCTATCGGCGGAGTATATCCATGGCCGGCAGCGCTGATACAGATCGGCGTTTACGTCCTTGTAATTATATGGGTGGCGAAAATCGTGCTCGCGGCGGAAACTCCGGGTGCGGTTTCGTTGCCAAGAATTTTCCCCTTGGTTCCACCGGTTTTGATGTTGGCGGGGCTACTTATATTCCAGTTGATCCCGTTGCCTCCTCGCGTGGTGCGTGTCCTTTCCTCTTCCACGTATGAGCTTTATGCAAAGACCCTTCCGGGTTGGCCGCGTATAGCGCCATATTTGGATAAGGCTTATTACGCAGGTTCACCGGCAACGGCGATTACATCAGAAAGCGTACTGCTCCCGACCGTACAGGATATACAACGAGGGGTCCCTGTGCCGTTCGCGAAGTCAGAATCGCGCCGCGGCGATTCACCGCGTTCGGCTGAAAGTACGGTCAAGAGATCCCACAACTTCGTCTGGAAGCTGTCGCGTGGTCTACCCGCGACCTGGTATCCACTGGCTATAGCGCCTTCTTTAACGCGAACCGCGCTGCTCAGGTTTGCCGCGTATGCCGGATTGTTCTTTGTGATCGTCGGCTATCCGTTTGCGGAAGGTGCCGAGGGCGAAAGACGCTTCTACCGCCTGGTGCTCACCGCGATTGTGATCACGGGTGTGTTGGTCGCTGCGGTTGGATTGGTCGAGCGAGTCTATTGGAACGGCAAGATTTTGTGGTTGTTCGTTCCCATGGACTGGGGAGCACCCTTTCCAGGTACATTCCCTAGGGCAACCGGCCCCTATGTAAATCCTGACCATTTCGCGAATTATCTGACGATGGTGTTTCCCTTGGTGTTGGCCGGAGCCTTTTATGAACTATATTCCACGTCAAGCCGTACCAGCAGTGCTATCCGCCTGCTATGCGCCGCCGGTGCCCTCATAATATTCACGGCGATTCTGCTCAGTCTTTCGCGGGCGGCGTGGATTGAAGCGACCGCCAGCGCGATGGTCTTCTCGCTGCTGTGGGCCAACAGTGAATGGGCGAAGTGGAAAGACAAATATCCAAGCAAGACGACATCGTCGCGGCGCCGCCACACACGGCTGGATGGCGAACGTTACGGCACAGCGCGGCCCGCTGCCGGATTGTCAAAGCCCGCGATCGCGGGAATAGGGCTGGCCGCATTTCTGCTGTTGGTGCTGATAACTCTATTGATTGTAGGTCCGCAAGGCCGCACGCAATCGGACGTGAGACTGGGACAAACGATTGCGAATGGAGGGGGCCTTGGCATCCGGCCTATAGTCTGGAGAGATTCCCTGGACATGGTGCGGGATTATCCGCTGTTTGGCGTGGGGCTAGGTGGCTGGCCCGAAATTTTCCCGCATTATCAGACGGGACCCTGGAATGAGTACTATTTCCGGGAAGCGCATAATGATTATCTCCAATATATTACTGAAACCGGACTACTGGGTGTCGTCGCGCTGATCTGGTTTTTTGGTCTGGCGGCAAGGAAATGTTTGAGCTCGCGTCATAGTATTTTGCCGACAGATTGGCCGGTTGTTTTCGCGCTGGCCCTGGCATTAGCGGCTATGGCGTTTCACGAACTGGTCGATTTCTGCCTGCATATTCCGGCCAATGCGTTGTTGTTCACGCTACTGTTTGCGCTCGCGGTGCGGTTAGCAATAGTCAGAAAAGAGGGCGGGTTGATTACGATTGTTGCTCATCGAAGTAGGCTTCGCGTAGCGGCCGGTCTTGCGGTGGTGGGCAGCGCGATGCTGATTGGTTTTGCCCTCACGCAGAACGGTCTTGCATACCCCTACGACATTGCATGGGCGTCCATTCCGGTCCAGGCGCGGGAAGTCGTAATCGAGCATCCGGCGAGCGCCCGCGCTCATATGTCGCTACTTGAGATCGCCGGAACAAATCTGACGCCTGGCATGCGTCTCGATGAACTGGCCACAGCGACTTGGCTCGATCCTACGGACCCCTCGATACGAGATATGTATGCGGAAACACTCGCTCAGGCCGGCAAGGAAAAAGAATCATTAAACGAAGTTGCCGAGTCGGTGTTCAACTCTCCCGCGTCCGGAACACATTCTTATTTGGACGCGCGGCTAATCTCGTGGCTTTTGCCGGCCGAGCAACGGGCGATAAGCAAGGGTTTCGAGCAGGCCGCGGCGGCGGGCTATCCTGGAGCGATTGGCGGACTCGGCGCGTTCGACGATACCTTGGGCGATTTCTCCGATGAGTTGCAACTGTACATTGAAGCCGCGCGCCGGGCACGCACAAATAGTGAACGAGCTGCATATTTTACGGACGCCGGTGAAGTAGCTATCAGAGCTGTCAACGAGAACCTGGCGGAGACCTTATTCCATCAAGCGATTCGGGCCGTGCCTTCGTCTCCGGAACCCTACGTAAATCTGCTTGTACAGATTTATGGACCGGCCAAGAATACGGGCGCGGCCCAATCAATCACGATCGAGGGTATTAGGAACGGGGCGGACGCACCGCGCCTGTATACCGCTCTTTCAACAGCCGCACAGATGAGCGGAAATCCGGAGTTGGCCGAGAGCGCTTTGCTGAGAGCGCTTCGCTATGACCCTTCGTTTGGCATGATCATGCAGATTGCGCAGCTTTACCTGCAGAACAACAAAATTGAACGGGCGGCCGCCATGCTGCGGAATGCAACCGAGGTAAATCCGGCCTCAGCTGACGCATACTACCTGCTCGGCGTGGCGGAAGAGAAGGATTACCAATACTCCGACGCGGACGAGGCGTACGCCCGCGCGGCGATTCTTGCACCGCGGCAGTTTCGTCCAGTTTATTCCGCATTTCGCCGCCGCATGGATAGCGCCAAGGGCGCCGGCTGAACGTTGTATCCAACTCCGTCTGGAGGACCATAGTCATGAAAGTGGTGATTCTGGCGGGTGGTCTGGGTACCCGTCTGCGCGAAGAGACCGAGTACCGGCCGAAGCCGATGGTGCAGATCGGCGGACGGCCGCTGCTCTGGCATATAATGAAGATTTATTCGCATTACGGGTATGCCGAATTCGTGCTTTGCCTGGGCTATAAGGGAGAAGTGATTCGCGACTATTTTCTCAACTACGAGACGCGCAACCGCGACCTGACGGTCACGCTTGGTTCAGGCAAGTTGGAGATTAAAGGCAATCATTCCGAGGACGGATGGCGGGTAACACTGGCCGACACCGGCGAACGGACCATGACCGGGGGCCGGATCAAGCGGGTCCAGAAATATCTCGGCGGCAACGCTTTTTTGGTGACCTATGGTGACGGCGTAGCCGATATCGATATCGCATCGCTGGTTGCTTTTCATCGCCGGCAATGCCGGCTCGCCACAGTTACGGCGGTGCGTCCTTCGTCACGCTTCGGGGAACTGGCTATTGAAGAAGGCCGGGTGACTCTATTCAGGGAAAAACCGCAGGTTGCGGAGGGCTGGATCAACGGCGGCTTTCTGGTCATGGAACCGGAGGTCTTTGATTTTATTGAAGGGGACGGCGATACCCTTGAGACTGGACTCCTGGCACGGCTGGTCGAACGCCAGCAATTGGCGGTTTATCAGCACGAGGGCTTCTGGCAATGCATGGATACGTTTCGTGAGATGCAGCAGCTCGAGGACATGTGGAGCCGGGACACGCCGCCATGGAGGGTGTGGTAGGTGACGGTTGACCGAGAATTCTGGCGCGGCAAATCAGTGTTTCTGACCGGCCATACTGGATTTAAGGGCGGCTGGCTCGCTACTTGGCTAATCGATATGGGAGCGACCGTATGCGGATATGGGCTTGCGCCGAATACTACTCCTTCGTATTTCGCTCTATGTAATCTTGAGCACAAATTAAAGTCGGTTACCGGTAACATATGCGATGCGGGTGTTTTGATCAGTACAATGCATGCCGCTCAGCCCGAAATCGTGTTTCATCTGGCGGCTCAGCCGCTGGTGCGACGCTCATACGACAATCCTCCTGAGACTTTCTCAACCAACATCGGAGGGACGGTCAATGTCCTTGAGGCGATTCGTCATACGCCTTCGGCACGCGCCGCGGTGATTGTGAGCAGCGACAAATGCTATGAGAACCGCGAGTGGCTATGGAGCTATCGGGAACATGACCGGCTCGGCGGACATGATCCTTACAGTGCGAGCAAAGCCTGCGCCGAATTGGTGGCGGAGGCCTATAGAAGATCTTTTTTTGATCTTGACGGATCGACGATAGCGCTGGCGACCGCGAGAGCCGGCAATGTGATTGGGGGAGGGGACTGGGCAAAGGACCGGCTGGTTCCAGATGCGATCCGTGCTCTGGTTGACCACGAACCGCTCAAGATCCGCAACCCTGACGCGGTGCGCCCCTGGCAACACGTGCTGGAGCCTTTGGCGGGGTATCTCGCGTTGGCTGAGCGGCTACATGAAGATGGCAAAAAATGGAGCGGGGCATGGAACTTTGGACCTCCGGATAGCAGCGAAGTGAGTGTCGCCATGGTCGCCGACAAAATCATTGCGCGCTGGGGTGAGGGAGAATGGCGCAGGGTGCATTCCGAGAAGGCCCCGCATGAGGCTGCCTACCTCACGCTCGACAGCAGCAAGTCCCGAGCATTGCTGGGGTGGCGGCCGCTTTTGGACCTGGACAAAACAGCGGACATGACCGCCGACTGGTATCGCAAGGCGATATCGCGCATGTCGATTGATATGTACGAAACGAGCCGCGAACAAATACGCCGCTACGAGCGCCTGGAGACCAAGGCGCGACGAACAGCGAATGACTAATGACAAAAGGTAGCGGCCGCCACTGCCTGGGATGTAGCAGCCTACTGCCAGATCCGTTCCTGGACCTTGGCAGCACACCGCTTGCCAACGCCTACCTGCATCCGGAACGAGAGCGAACGCCAGAGGAGTCCTTTCCCCTGGCAGTCGCCTACTGCACGAAATGCCATCTGGTGCAGCTGGCAGATCGCGTTCCGCCCGATAGAATGTTCAGCAAATATCTCTACTTCTCATCCTATTCAGACAGTTTTCTGCACCACGCTTATCGGATGGCGAACGAGATGACCCAGCGGTTTGGCCTTGGCGGCACGAGCCGGGTCCTCGAGATCGCCAGCAACGACGGTTACTTGCTGCAATATTTTTTGCAACGCGGCGTTCGGGTGATGGGTGTGGAACCGGCCGGCAATATCGCAGCCGAAGCTGCACGCAAAGGCATCCCGACACTCACCTCCTTCTTTGGGCCCGAGGTGGTGCCGGAAATCGAGGCGCGATTCGGAACCGCCGACCTGATCATAGGCAACAATGTATTGGCGCACGTGCCAGCGATTAACGATTTTCTTAGCGCGGCGGTGGCCTGCCTGAAGCCAGATGGCGCAGTGGTGTTCGAGTTTCCGCACATCAAGGAACTTCTCGACAAAACCGAATTCGACACTATCTATCACGAACACGTTTTCTATTACTCCTTGAGCGCGGTAGAAGTGATAGCCAGGCGCTCCGGCCTCGAGCTATTCGACGTCGAACCGCAGCCGATTCATGGCGGGTCGCTAAGGATTTTCCTGCAGCATTCGGGGCGGCGTCCGGTTGCCGCCCGAGTTGAAGCAACGCTTAAGCGGGAACGCGATGAGGGCCTTACCACCGCTGACCATTTCGTCTCCTTCGGGTTGCAGGTCGAAGCGCTCAAACGGCGACTGGTACAGATGCTTCAGCAGCTTAAATCTGGTGGCAACCGGCTGGCGGCCTATGGGGCGCCGGCAAAAGGCAATACGCTGTTGAACTACTGCGGTATCGGTCCCGAGTTGCTCGAATTCACCGTGGACCGCAGCCCGCACAAGCAGGGTATGTTGCTACCCGGATCGCGTCTGCCGATTCTGCCTCCCGAAGAGTTGCTGCGGAGAATGCCTGATTACGCGGTTATTTTGCCGTGGAATATCGCCGGCGAGATCGTTGAACAGCAGTGGGAGTACCTGCGAGCCGGTGGCCGGTTCATTGTTCCAATACCTGAGCCACGGATTGTCGAGCATAGCGGCTGAATATCCGCGGTGAAATTCACGGAGACAGCACTGAAGGGAGCGTTTGTCCTCGACCCTGAAATGATCGAAGATGATCGCGGCTTCTTCGCGCGCACCTTCTGCCGCAAGGAATTTGCAGCGTATAATCTCAACCCCGATTTGGTTCAGTGCAGTATTTCGTTCAATCGGCAGCCAGGCACTTTGCGGGGGATGCATTATCAGTCCGCACCGCATGCGGAGGCGAAGCTGATCCGATGCACGCGCGGCGCCATCTACGATGTAATCCTGGACTTACGGTCTCATTCTCCGACATTCAGGCGCTGGGTTGCCGTCCATCTTAGTGCGGAAAATCGTCAGATGGTTTATGTTCCTGAAGGGTTTGCGCACGGCTTCCAGACTCTGGAGGACGAAACGGAAGTCTCTTATTACATTTCCGAATTCTATTCACCCGAACACGCACGCGGAGTGAGATGGAACGATCCCGCATTCGCAATCGGCTGGCCGATTGCGAACCCGGTCATTTCTGTGCGGGACCAAACTCACCCGGAGTTTGCGTCGTGAAACGGGTTCTTGTAACTGGCGCATCCGGTTTCATCGGACGCCACAGCCTGTCGTACCTGGCGGCGCGCGGGTTCGAGGTCCATGCGGTGGCGCATAAAGGGTCGGTGCCGGAATGCCGCAATACGGTTTGGCATCGCGGCGATGTGCTCGATAGCGCGATTATTCGCGAGCTACTAGCCGAGCTTGCTCCGACGCATCTGTTGCATTTCGCATGGTATGCGGAACCCGGAAAATATCAGCAGGCCGAGGACAATCTGCGATGGTGTCAGGCCGGGATTGAGCTTGTCCGGGCATTCGCCGCGGCTGGCGGACAACGAGCGGTCTTTGCCGGAACCTGCTTCGAGTATGATTTCGGCTATGACTATTGCTCCGAAGCGCTGACGCCATGCATGCCATCAAGCCGATATGGCGTGAGCAAACTGGCACTCGCGCAACTTGTCACGCGCTTTCCGCCCGCTGGCGTCAGCACGGCGTGGGGCCGGATATTTCATCTATATGGTCCCTATGAACATCCAACCCGGCTGGTTTCTTCGGTGATCCTTGCCCTGCTGCACGGCGGGCGCGCGCGCTGCACCCAGGGGAACCAACTGCGCGATTTCATGCACGTCGAGGATATCGCGTCGGCCTTCGTGGCTCTGCTGGACAGCGATGCCGCGGGAATAGTGAATATCGGTTCAGGCGTGCCGGTTACCATAGGAACGCTGGTCTCGACCATTGCTGAAGCGATAGGTATGCCGGAGCGAGTCGATTTTGGTGCGATGGCCGCGCCGCCCAACGATCCTCTCGTGTTGATCCCCGATGTTCGCAGGCTTCGCGGTGAGGTTGGCTGGACTCCGCGATTCTCCTTAGACGATGGCATCGCGCACACGATCAATTGGTGGCGTATGCGCCATGCGGGCGCGGACGCTGAAACATGAGCGCGGAGCCTGGCCCTTCGATTGCCCCCGCCGGTGGCCCAATGCTCACCGGCGGACGGCTGCTTGCACGAAATACTATAATCAACCTTGCTAGTGAGGCCGCACCTTTCCTCGTTGGATTGTTTGCTATCCCTGTACTCGTGCAAGGTCTCGGCGTTGATCGCTACGGCGTCCTCACGCTCAGCATGATAGTTGTGGGCTACTTCGGCTTGTTCGATTTTGGTCTGGGCCGCGCTGCCACCAAGTACATCGCTGAAGCTGCCGCTTCCGATGATCATTCCAACATCCCCGGCCTGTTCTGGACCTCGCTGTACATGATGCTAGCGTTCGGCACCGCAGGCGCGATTCTGGTCGCGGCACTGACTCCGTGGCTGGTGCTGGACATACTCAAAATCACTCCTGCGTTTCGACCCGAGAGCCTTCACGCCTTCTATCTGCTCGCGTTCGCGATGCCCATCGTGATCAGCGGCGGCAGCCTCGGCGGTACGCTCTCAGCCTATCAGCGTTTCGACCTGATTAATCTTGTCCGCGTGCCGTCCGGCATCTTCGCCTATATCGGCCCGCTGATTATGCTTCCGTTTTCGCATAGTATCGCATGGATGGTCGCCGTAATGGTGGTCGGCCGGCTCGCCTCATGGAGTGTGAGTATCGCTCTATGCCTGCGGGTTATTCCGGCACTCCGTCACAATATGCGCCCGAGCCGCGCTACGGTCCGGTCGATGCTGCGTTTCGGTGGGTGGGTAACAGTATCCGGCTTGATCAGTCCCATAATGAGCTATTTCGACCGTTTCCTGATCGGCGCGATGCTTTCGGTCGCGGCAATCTCATATTACACGGTGCCTTTTCAGATCACCGGCAAACTTGGAATAGTGCCCGGCGCGATGGGCGGGGTGGCCTTTGCCGCCTTCGCCGGCTCATTTACGAAAGATCCGGCGCGCGCCATGCTGATTTTCGAACGCGTGACGCGCTACACGCTGCTTGCGCTGTTTGCCCCGGTCCTGATTCTGGTGGCGTTCGCGCCCGAAATCCTTACCCTGTGGCTGGGTGCGGGGTTCGCCGCGCATAGTGCGAGCGTGCTCCGATTGCTCGCGGTCGCGACCTTTGTCAATTGCCTTGCATGGCCGCCGTACAGCCTGATTCAGGCCGCTCATCGACCCGACCTGACGGCCGCGTTCCACGTCGCCGAAGCGCCATTTTATATCGCATTCCTTTGGTGGATACTGCCGCGCTACGGAATCGAGGGCGCGGCGATTGCGTGGCTAGTCAGGGTCTCACTCGATATGATTATGCTGTTTGCGGCGGCTTGGCGGCTGATGCCGCGTGCCAGCGCCGTGATAATACGCATTGCGGAATTCACCTGCGCGGCGCTCCTGATCTTCGGTCTGTGCGCGATACCGACGACGCTGACGGCAAAGACCTCGTGCGTGGCCGGAGTGCTTGTGCTCTTTGCGTCAGTGTGCTGGACGATGCTGCTCGAACCCCAGGAGAAGAACCTCGCGCGTGAGTATCTTCGTAGTAGCCGGCATTACGCAATTGGTGAGGCGCAATGACCGTAGCGAATCTCGCGCTCGATAATTCGCCGGCCGCTCAAATCCGGAGCCGTCCCTGCCCAAATTGTTTACTATGCGAGACGGCGGGTGTCCGGCTCTACAATGATTTGCGCGATCGCCTGTTCGGCGTTCCAGGCGAGTGGCATTTCAAGCAATGCGCGAATCCGGAATGCGGTCTTATCTGGCTCGATCCGATGCCGTTCGAAGAGGATATCGGCAATGCCTATATAAACTATTTTACCCACGAAGCGTCAGGACCGGCAGCGCAACCGCCATCCAGCCTCACTCGGCGCACCGCAAACGTATTCCGCTCCGCCTACCAGGCCTATCGCTTTAATTATATCGAGCGCGCAAGAAAGCCCCTCGGATGGCTGCTTGCGCTGCCTATCCTGTTGTCACGCATCGAATGCGACGGGCTGGACATCCCGCTGCGCTATTTGGCGGTTTCTCAAAAAGGGCGGATGCTCGATGTCGGATGCGGTGACGGCTCGGTGGTCAAACTTGCCCGGGACCTCGGCTGGAGGGCGGAAGGTGTGGACTTTGATCCCGAGGCGGTCGCGACGGCGCGACGCAAGGGTCTGGCGGTGCAGACGGGCAGCCTCTCAGCTCAGCATTACCCTGACGAATCGTTCGATTTGGTTCTGCTAAGCCATGTAATCGAGCACGTTCATAATCCGCTCGCCACCGTCGCCGAGATCCACCGGGTGCTCCGGCCCGGTGGAACGCTGGTGATCACGACGCCCAACGCCGCCGGATGGGGTCATCGACATTTCCGCGCCTGCTGGGTGAACCTAGATCCGCCGCGTCACTTGCAGCTATTCAATGGTCGTACACTTTCGATGATTGCCGCGCATGCGGGCTTCACGAAGATCAATGTCTCCAGTACACTTCGCATTACCTCGTTCACGTTTACTATCAGTCGTTTTATCCGCCGGTCTGGCCGCGGAAATACGCCTCCGCCGACATCGCTATGGACTCTCGTTTATGGGCGTGCGGCCACGGCTGCCGGCTTGCTGATGCGCATGTCGAACGCGCTCGCCGGAGATGAACTTCTGCTCGAGGCCCGCAAGTGAACAGGTGAGATCGAGGCTGTAAGTGGACGCGCAAATTACTACAATCATACCCACCTTCCGCCGCCCGCGATTGCTCGAGCGAGCGATCCGCAGTGTTCTCTGCCAGACGTACTCGCACATGGAAGTTCATATCTACGATAACGCTTCGGGTGATAGGACTTCGCAATTGGTTGCGGAATTGGCCCGGCGCGACACGCGGGTCAAGTACCACTGTCATCCGGAGAATATCGGCCTGGTAGGCAATTTCGTATCAGGAATAGAAAAAGTATCCACACCATTCTTTAATATATTGTGCGACGATGATGTGCTCTTGCCGTCTTTCTTTGCTTCAGCAATTCATGCGTTTGCGCGCTTTCCGGAGATTACGGCGTATATTGGAGCGACAATCGACGCCAAAATGAACGGCGAGGTTACAGACGTTCCTGTCCGTCGCTATACCCATGGCTTGCTTCAACCTCCGAAAGGTCTATTCGAAATGCTAAGAAAAGGGCATTTGGACTGGGCCGGTTTTATATTTCGACGCGATACGCTGAGTCGGGTGGGGGGCCTGGATCTGGCTACCGGCACTCTATTTGATGTCGACCTCCAACTGAGAATAGCCGGACAATATCCCATCTTCATCTCACCCTCGCCAGCCGCCATTCTCTTTTCGCACCCTGAGCAGGCGTCTGCCGCAGTAGCGCACGATTCAATAGATAAGCAGTTCGTTCCATGGGACCGAATCGGGCACCATCTGGCCGCGATGCGAGGGCTGGATAAACACCACGGCGAGTTAGCGCGAGAACTCTTTCAGGCCCGGCTGCGGCGCCGGATCGTTCGCGCGGGAGGAGAGGCTGTTGCCCGCGGTTCCTACAACGAAGGACTAAAAGCAGTACGTATATTAAGAGAGAAGTTGCAAGGCGTGTGTTCGGCCGTCAGTCTGTGCACGTTATGTATTATTTCACGCGTTATTCCTGCGCCCGCGACTCGTGTGCTGACAGGCTTGATCGAGCAAACGCAACGCGTATTGCAAAAAAGACGGTACGGACTAGGACAAACCCTTCCACGTCGCCAGTGCATCTCCTATATGCCATTGGTTCGCGAGAGTCTGAATCGCCTGGGCTCTCAACAGTAAATACCGATTATAGTTGCTGTTCCGCGCACATAGCGGCTTGCCTGCCGGCTGAATTCCGCATCTCCTTGTGCATAATGAGTTCGCGAAGTCGGCTATACCAATTCGTTGGCGAAGTTTGCGGGTAGCACGCGAAGACTTGATGTTCCCACGAAAGGGCTGAAGATTGCCCTCAAAGGATGCATCCGGAGATTACCACCGTCATTCCGACCTACCGTCGGCCGCGCCTTCTTGAGCGCGCGATTCGGAGCGTCCTCGGGCAGACGTATTCGAACTTCCGGGTCTGCGTGTATGACAACGCTTCCGATGACGACACGGCTGAAGTCGTCGCGCGAATCGCACGTAGCGACTCGCGCGTGGAATATCATCGCCATCTGAACAACATCGGGATGATGCGGAACTTTGCATTCGGTATTGCTCGTGTTCAAACACCGTACTTCAACGTTCTGGGCGACGATGATTTTCTGTTGCCTGGCTTTTTCGAAACCGCGATCAGAATGCTGTCGGCAGATTGTGTTCCGGGTTTCTTTTTTGGCGGTCTGCTGTTTGTCGATGAGAGCGGAATCGTCGCTGCGCCCGTCGAAGGGTGGAACCTGGAGGGGAGCGTCCAGCGCTCGGCGATCTTCAGGGCACTTTTCCCCGGCAGTTGGATAACCTGGACGAGTTCGCTCTTCAGAACGGCAGTAGTGGCTGCTGCGGGTGGCCTTAAACCCGAGTTAGGATATGGCGGCGATGTGGAGCTTTTACTTCGGCTATCGGTATGGAGTACGGCAATCGTCGCTCCGCAGGCTTGCGCTGTGATGAATCTGCATCATGGCAGCGCGTCAGCCGCGGACGGCGGCGAAGAGTATTCGGCAGACCGAAGTCTGGCGATCTTCAGGAGCGTCGAAGGCGCGATCGCCCAGGCGCGCACGGAAGGAGCAATCTCGTCCGATGAGGCCGGCGCGATGCAGAGAATAGTCAGAGATGGCCTGAATTGGCGGTTCCTCCGGCATGCTTGCGTGATGCTCGCGCGGGGACATCAAGCTTCTGCCGCGGCGACGGCCAATACTCTTGAAGTGGAATGGGGCCGTACCGATCTGGTCAACATAGTGCGCCTCGCTGCTGGTAACAGCGCCGCATCTGTGCTTATCTGCGCCGCGCTCCGATCACTGTGGCGGGTGCGCGGCGCGATTCGAAGACACTCTAATCGGTCGCATTATAACAGTTATGCGGCGGCGGTCGATGATGTATTAAAGCGACTTGAATGTGACGATTGTGGTCTGGTTGCTCGTTACTCGAAGCGGGCTTTATGAAGTCTTGCAAACGACTTTCGATAGCACTGGTGCATCCGCGAATTGGGCGAGGAGGGTCGGAGGCGCTTGTGATGTGGGGAGTCGAGGCTCTGAAACGAGATTTCAGGGTTACGATAATTACTACGAATCAATTCGATCTTAATGCCCTGAATCGCTTTTACGGAACTGCTGTGGCACCGGCGGAGGTGGCAGTGCGAGTGTTCCAAATGCCGCTCGGATTGCGGCAAAGCCGGAGTGCGGGGGCATTGCGCGGCGCCTTTTTCCAACGTGCTATCCGGTTCGGGATTTCGGAATATGATATTCTTATTAGCGCTTACAATTTGTGCGACTTCGGGGTACCTGCTATTCATCTGCTCGATTTATCCTGGGACGAAGAGTTGCGTCGGCACTTCGTTCGACCGCCCGGTGGCTTGGCGAGTATATTTCACCGCGTCTCTCAGCTTCGTTCACTTTATCTTTTTCTGGCACGCACGATCAGCTCGCCGACAGGCCGCGATTTATTCGACGGAGATGACGTGTTGCTCGCCTATTCCGCTTGGATAGCGTCTGTCATTGAGCAAAAGCATCACGTGAAATGCAGCGTGCTCTATCCTCCAGTTTCTGGCACTATCAGTGAAATTCCGTTCAGCCTCCGCAACGACGAGTTTGTATGCATGGGTAGAATCTCAGAAGAGAAGCGCCTCGAACGGGTGGTAGAAATCCTCACCAGGGTTCGGGCCCGTGGGTACGAGATCCGCTTGCGCTTGGTCGGCGGTTTTGGCGCGAATGTCTACGCGCGGAGAATTCATTCGCTCGTGCAGGAATTGCCTTGGGTGGTTCTGGAAGGTTCCGTTTCTGAGCACCGCAAAATGGAAATCCTGACATCAGCCCGCTACGGCATCCATGGTGCGGAGGGCGAGGGCTTCGGCATTGCCGTTGCGGAAATGATCAAGACCGGATGCATCACATTCGCACCCGTCGAAGGCGGACCCGCTGAGATCCTCGACAGTGACGCACTCCTGTATCACAACGACGATGACGCCGTTGAGAAGATAATTGCTGTGCTGGGTGACGAGTCGCTGCGTGCGGAGTTGACCCATCATCTACGCTGCCAAGCTGAACGGTTTTCCGCCGCACACTATATGCGTGGTCTGCGCGAAGCTGTCGAACGGTTTGCCGAATCGAAGGGAGCGCATAAATCGCAGACCCGAGTGGATGACGCCTCGCCTCATCAGCATTATGCAGAAACTGCCCGGCCGCGATTGTGAAAACGGTCTGTTTCATTATCGCTACCAAAGATCGTCCCGACGACCTTCGCAAGATGCTGCGAAGCCTTGCCGATCAGTCGGTTCGTCCCGATGGAGTTATCATCGTTGATGGCAGCGACGAGCCGGTCGAGGCGGTTGTCACCGAGTTTGCAACTGTTCTTGAGCTGAATTACATCCGGTACAGACCACCGTCAGCGGCGGCGCAACGCAACGCCGGTATACGTGCGCTTTCCCCGGGAACTGATCTTGCGGGCTTTCTGGACGACGATGCCGCACTGGAGCCTGGCGCCCTCGAACGGATGTTGGCGTACTGGGAAGCGGCTCCGGCGGACCTCGGCGGATGCGCTTTCAATATGATTAATCATCCCGCGATGCAGGCCGGTCTACTCAAGCGGACCCGCATCGCCGAAGCGCTAGGTTTGTACAGCCCCACGCCCGGCGTTGTGCTGCCCTCGGGCTGGCAGACCATGATCGGTGAGGTGAACCAGACGACGTATGTTGACTGGCTGCCGAGCGGCGCCGTCATCTGGCGTGCCGATATACTGAAAACCTGTCAATTTGACGAATTTTTCATCGGCTACAGCTATCTGGAGGATCTCGATTTCAGCTTCACAGTACGGCGGCGTTGGCGTCTGGCGGTGGTCGCCGACGCGTGCTATGGCCACTATCCATCTCCGGTGCGCCATCTGGATGGATTTCGCTTCGGACGGACGGAAATCCGCAATCGGCTGTATTTCGTGAGAAAGCATCAACTATCAGTTCCGCGATGCTGGCTGGGCATGATTAGCCGGCTGGGCATAACAGTAGGCAATGCCATCATGTATTCCGAGATATTCTCCGCTCGCCGCGCATTCGGCAATCTGGCCGAAATCAGAAATATATTGCTTCCATAGCGCGAAGCGGTACTCTCAAATAGTAGAGTTGAAAGGCGCAGTTCTCGCCGACGGCAAAGGCCGATATCTAACGCATTCGGACAAAATACAATTGTGGAGGATCGGCGATCATCTTGGCCGAACGGCAGCCTTTCGGGGGCGCCTATAGGACTATGTGTGTCATGAAAGCGGCGTCTTCTTTACCCGAGATGCTGGTAGCGGACAAGTGTTTGTTTTGCGTTAGGGGTATCGCGGCACTATGGCAAGATAAACTTACCGGGTCGGCAAAGTACCAGATTTGGAGGTGCCAATCCTGTCGGTCAGGATTCGTCTGGCCACGTCCGCACGGCAGCCAGCTAGCCGCACTCTATACGAACCCGGCGTACGGTTCGCTCACTCGTAGAGAAGCAGACTTAATCGATGCGACATACTATCCAACGTCGTGGGGCGACGCTGAAACCATGATTGATAGGTGTGTGAAACTGGCCGAAGGCCGCTGCTTTCTCGATGTTGGTGCTGGCAACGGGACGTTTTCGCGGGTCGCGACAAAGCGTGGATTTCGGGTAAGCGCAATAGAACCGAACGGAAACGCTAGCGCCGTATTCCGTGAAGTAAATGGATTCAGCCCACAACAACGGCTCTTTGACCGTGCATTCGCGGAACAAACACCAGGCTCATGTGACGTTGTGCTACTCAGTCAAGTGCTGGAACATATGCTGAATCCACTTGATACGGTGAAAAATCTTCACGTGGTATTGCGGCCAAGAGGAATCGCCGCGATAGCGGTACCGCATTTCGGCTCACTCCTGTCGCGCCTTCAAGGCACCAACGATATGTTTGTAAGTCCGCCTGAACATCTTAATTTTTTTAGTCGGCGAGGTCTCAGCGAGTTGTTTGTGAATAATGGCTTTAGCCTGCGTGTATTTGAAACAGTGTCAAAAGTACCGCGACAAAGAATCGAACGGATGGCCCGGTTGCGTTTGGTTGGCGCTCTCGGCTGGAGAGCCACGTATGCTGCTATGCGACTTAGTGACTGGTGTAGTGCGGGAATGGTCCTCAACGCATATTTTCAGAAAACCTGAGGATGAGTTTCGCAATTCCGTGCGCGCCACATGTCGGTTGGTCCTTCGCGCGGTGTGGGTCTTTTGAAATGGATCGCGAGATGCGAACTTGCTTTGATGACGAACTGCGGCAATGAGGGTGCTCGCTTGCGCATATGCATGTAACCCGTTTTACGGGTCGGAAGAGGGCGTGGGATGGGGTTGGGTGACCGCCATCGCGCAGCATCACGAAGTATGGGTGCTAACTGCGGCATATCATCGGCGCGATATTGAAAAAGCGTTGCGTGACCGGCCCGATAAGCTTGGCCGCCTGCACTTTGCTTACGTCGAACAAAAACCATGGCATTACCGGCCAACGCCCGCATGGATCAGAATCGAAAGCTCGCTCGTCAAGCCGATCATGAACTGGGCATATCGATCTTGGCTGATTAGTGCATTTGTTCTAGGCAAGCAGCTTCATCGCGAGATAGACTTCGACCTTGTTCACCAGGTTACCTATGTGGGATTTCGCTTTCCCGGACATCTGTGGAAACTTGGTATTCCTTTGGTTTGGGGACCGATTGGAGGACTGGAGAATACTCCGCCGCGTCTGCTGCCCACGATGGGTGCGCGTGGCGCGATGTACTATGGGGCACGCAACGTCGTGAACTCGATGCATCGGCGGTTCTTGCGGGAGCCGCGCAAGGCGTTCGCCGCGGCAGGTCCGGGAGTGATCGCCGCAACCAGCAGTATCCAGCGCGAAATTCGGTGCTGGTACGGTGTGGATTCGGAAGTAATCTGTGAAGTTGGACTGCCCCCAGGAACCGCAGATAGATACTCGTTACGTGGCAATGGAGAGCCGCTGCGGCTCGTGTGGATCGGGCGCCATCTGCCGGGCAAGGCATTGCACCTGCTGCTGCGCGCTTTGGCGGAGATGCCTAGTGCGACAGAATGGCGATTGGACATTTACGGGGATGGGCCGTGTGCGGGTACATGGCAACGACTAATCGCCAGACTGGGTATCGGTTCGCGATGTGTATGGCACGGCCAGGTATCCCGGGCCGAGGCGCTCGCCGGTCTCCGATCGGCGCATCTGTTCGTGACGACCAGTCTCAAAGACCTCACATCCACCGTTATCCTTGAAGCGCTGGCCAACGGCGTGCCGGTCGTATGCCCGGACCATTGCGGATTCGCGGATGTCATAAATGAGCGCTGCGGCATCAAGATTCCGATCGGGAACGTGCGCGATTTCGCGACCGAATTGAGCCGCTCTATTGTTTCGATCGCGCGCGACGAAACGATGCGGCGCAGGCTTGCCGAGGGTGCCTTGCGCAGGGCGCGCGAATTTTCCTGGGAAGCGAAAGGAGAGGCAATCGATCTTGTCTATGGCCGTGTGCTCCGTGCCGCATGTGAGAAGAGCAGCGTTGGAGCAAGAACCGCAATCGAGGTGACGGCCCATTCCTCGCGCTAAGCAGACGTCCAGTTTGGCGAATCTGAGACGGGCATTGAGCCCAGGGGGGCTGAATGTTGGAGCCGTATGCTGGCTCCTGCTGTGGGTATCAATCAATACTGGACCATGGAATCTGCAATTGGACATTATGGAGGGAAGCTGGGCCGGGTTATTCAACGGCGTCCGGGCCGCCTTCCCCCTCGCGGTTCTGGCCGCCTGGTTCTGCCATATATTAATACGCAAGCAACGCGCGATGCGCAGTTTCACCTGGCCGGAAGCACTCTGGCTCTACTATGGAATTGTCTGTCTGGTTGCCGGCTTTTACGCCGATCCGTGGTTTGACTACGCCTACTGGGGCTTTGCCTACCTGAGCGCCTTCGCGGCTACCGAAATGTACATGCAGGAGTCGCCCACCGCCGAACACGCCGGCGCTCTCAACCGCCTGAACTGGGTTTTGGGCTTTGCAGTTTTGGCGATCGTAGTTTGGGTGGCGCGCGGCCAACTGCTCGAAGAAACGTCGATCGGGATGAGCGGCTACGGAGCGCTTGAGCGGATGCCGACGGTAGCCGCAATGCCTATGGTACGCGCATCGGGAATATCGCGGCTCGCGGCCGTACCCGCGATAGTGGTGTTTGTATTGCTCTGGAAGGCGCGCGGCTTTGTCCGAATCCTGTGGGCTGCGGTCTTCGCGTCAACGGCCTACCTGGTGTGGGTAATGCAGTCGCGCGGTTCACTCGTCTCCTTCGGCTTCGCACTGAGTTTTGTAATGGTCTTCATGGAAGGCATGCCTCGGCGCGTTGGCATCGTGTCAGCCGTACTTCTGGTGACCGTATTCATATTCGGATTTATACCGGGAGAGACTGTCCGTCACCTCTATCTGCACGCCACCCGGGGCGAGCAGGGGGCGCAGCTCGAGTCGATGTCCGGGCGGATCTACATTTTCCGCGAAGCCTGGCAACTGATAAAAGAGGCACCGATTATAGGATATGGTCCACAAGCGGATCATCGAGTCTTAACGATAGTCGGCAACACGCAGAACGCCATCCTGTACGCATTGCTATGCGGCGGATTTCTTGGCGGGGCAGGCTATATCGGAGGCCTAATCCTTTCGTGGGTGTTGCTGGCACGGGCACTTAGCCGCCGCCACCTGATGCAGCCCGATGAACGTACAACTCTGCTGCAAGTCGCAGGCGTTGTGGCGTTTTTGACAATGCGCAGCTATCCGGAGAACTGTGCCGCGCTGTTTAGCGTGGATCTTCTGTTGCAACTGCCCGCGATAGTTTATTTGGGCGAATGGGATCGGGAGTTTACGCGCCGTGCGAGTGCACGGCGCGCACGCCGCGCGGTGATTCCGGAAACCGCGAATATTCCGATTGCCCGCGCCGCTCACGATCGTTAGCAACAGTAATCTTCCATCGCTCGCCGGTGACTAATCGGAACATGTTTCATGTTGCAATTGAAACTCATGTCGGCCAAATGCTCTCATCGTCATTGGCGTGTATCGCCGAATAACTGATGCCTCCTTAAGACATTCCACCGCGCGTAAAAAGGGGGCCTTATGCGGAGAATCTTGAGCGCCGGTTTATCCGCACAAATTAATTCCGCCGCATCGGCACCCACCGTCGATATACTCGGATGTCGTGTAAGCAAAGTAACGCTTATGGAAGCCGCGGCTCTGCTGGAGAAATGGATTGCGGAGCTAGGAGAGAAGCCGCGTTTCGTTGTAGCTACAGGCTTTCACGGCCTCTGGGAGGCGCATAAGGATCCCGAGTTTCAGAAGGTATTGAATTCGGCGGACCTTTTTTGTCCGGATGGGATCGCACCGGTCTGGCTGTCACGCCTTCGCGGCGAAGCTCTTCCGGAACGGGTACCAGGTCCCGATCTCCTGCTTGCCTTTCTAGCCAAAGCAAATGTCGCGGGATACCGCAGCTTTTTTTTTGGCGATACGGAAGAGACTCTCGCAGCACTCAAGGAAAAAGTCCTGATAAGCTATCCAGGCCACCATATCGCGGGCATGCTGTCGCCGCCGTTTCGGTCCCTGACCGATGAGGAAAACCAGGCGATTATCAAGCAGATCAATAATGCCAAGCCAGATGTTTTATGGGTCAGCCTGGGCCTGCCCAAACAGGACTGGTGGATATACCAGCACCGTGATCAGCTTCGCGTTCCGGTTGTAGCAGGGGTTGGAGCGGCCTTCCGCTTTATTAGTGGTAGCGTCAAACGCGCGCCCCACTGGATCGGCCGCCTTGGCTTCGAATGGCTCTGGCGGCTCGCTTCGGAGCCAACCAAGCTCTGGCGTCGCGATTTAATCGAGGGGCCACAGTTCCTCGCCGCTGCGTTGCGCGAGACTCTGCGCGGGAAAGTTTCGACCGCCAAACGCCATTAGGTTCGCGGTGCAGGTGAATACGTGGAAGGACACTACTTATAACTGCGGGCAGTTAGGCGGCAGGCCCCGCCGAATTAAAATCCCTTTTGGAGACGTGCTAACGAAAGCACAAAAACAGGAGGCTATATCTGGTGGCCGCAAGGTCCGCTTTGCTTTCTGCATGGATCTGAACGTTGAAATGGACGCGCACAGTACAGCTTGGACAACGTAATGGATCCGGTCCGCTACCGCTAGATTAGCGCGTCCTAGTAGAACCCACCGCTTCGAGTGAGAACTCCGGCTCATCATCGGGGCCGCGGCGGCGCTAAATCTTCGCCTTGGGATAACGCTTGCGCATCCAGGCGGCGAATTGCGCCGGCGCCGTCATCGTCGAGAGCCGGCCCTGCCGCACCAGCGCCCAATCGTCGAACTCTCCGCTCTGCCTGATCTCGGCCAGGCTTACCGGCGGTTCCAGGCGCGCGCCAAAACCCATCTCGACCACCGCCGATTTCGGATTGCGCGGATCGTCGCGCGGCTCCGATCGCACCTCGGCAATTCCAACCACGCTCGAAATACCCCCGCTATGATAGATGAAGACGCGGTCGCCAGGACGCATTTGGCGGATCGCGGCGACCGCCTGCGCGTTGGTCACCCCGTCCCACGGAGTGGCCTGATCGCGTTCGAGATCGTCGATCGAATAGGTCTCGGGATCGGTCTTGGCGAGAAAGTATTTCATCGGCGTGGCGTGGTTACTCCTTAATAGTAATAAATATAGAATTAGATACATATAACAATAGCGGCGCCGGCGATCAGCCCGGCGCACCGCCGCCGCATGAGCGTCGCATGCCGGAACTGCCTGACATAACCGTCTACGTCGAAGCGATGCGCGCGCGTATCGTCGGTCATCGGCTGAACCGCGTCGTGGTCCGCTCGCCGTTTCTGCTGCGCTCGGTCGAGCCGCCGCTGAGCGCGGTGCATGGCGCTATGGTCAATGAGGTGAGGCGCGTCGGCAAGCGTATCGCAATCGGCGTGGCCGGAAATCTCTGGCTGGTGCTCCATCTGATGATCGCGGGGCGCCTGCATTGGGACATCGCCGCGCCCAAGCTCACCGGCCGCAATCTACAGGCAATCTTTGAATTCGACCATGGATGGCTCTGGCTGACCGAAGCGGGCACCCAGCGGCGCGCCGCCCTGCATGTCGCCGCGGGCGAGACGGGTTTGAATGCGTTGGGCGCGGGCGGACTCGAGCCGCTCGAGACCGACCTTGCCGGATTCAGCGCGGCGCTCAGATCGGCGAACCATACGCTCAAGCGGGCGCTGACCGATCCGCATATCTTCAGCGGTATCGGCAACGCGTATTCCGACGAGATACTGCATCGCGCGCAACTTTCGCCCATCGCGATGACGCGGAAATTGTCCGAGGCGGATATCGCGCGGCTGCACGACGCGATATCCGCCACGCTGCGCGAATGGACCGAGCGGCTGCGCGCCGACGCGGCCGGCGCATTTCCCGAAAAGGTGACCGCGTTTCGGCCCGGGATGGCGGTCCATGGGCGCTACGGACAGCCCTGCCCGCGCTGCGGCGCGCCGGTTCAGCGTATCCGCTATGCCAGCAATGAGACTAACTATTGCGCGGTCTGCCAGACCGGCGGACGGCTGCTCGCCGATCGCGCGATCTCGCGCCTGCTCCACGCGGACTGGCCGCGCACGCTCGACGAGCTCGAGGCGCTGAGAAAGCGTTGAGTTGGCCATCGCGCCGCGCGGCCGATCACAACGCTCATGCACCGGCTGCCTGCGGCGCATGCGAGGCGCGGTCGCCACGCTCGTAGCGGGTGATGAAGCGTGGACGGCGCCATGCGATATACGCCGGGAGCATCAGCACACCGACGATCAGGTTAACCGCCATCAGGAGAATCAGCAAAATACTCATTTCATTATGAAACAGGAGGGGCGAGAATACCCACGCGAAAATTCCGCTGACCATCACGGCGAAAGTCCAGAATACCCATACGCCGGTACTGGTAATCGCCGAGCTGATCGCATCGTCGAGCTTCATTCCGGAGATCACTTCGTCGCGGATCCGCGCGACAGTATAGATGCCATAGTCGATTCCTAGTCCAATACCCAGCGAAATCACCGGCAGCGTATCGACGGTCAGGCCGATATTGCGGCCATTCATATAGGCGAAGGCGATAAAATTTGCGGCGACGCCGGCGGCCGCGAACAGCACGCCCGCGGTGACCGAGCGGAACGCGACGCAGCAGCCGAGCAAAATCGCGATAAGCACAAGGCTCAGGTTGCGACGGTTGAGCTGTGCGGCGACGTCATCGCTGGCCAGATAGAGGCCGGCTTCGCCGCCCAGGTAGCGCAGTCTAACCTGATTGAGGCCCGGATCGGTGGCGACCCGTTCGTGGATAAAAGTATCGATGTCGGCGCGGATCCGCTTGAGGCGCGCGTAGGTATGATCGGGCAGGAGGATACGGATACACGCGCTGGTGGTCGAGGGCGCGTTGGCGAAATAGCTTTGCGCTTCGTCGGGCGCGGCCGCGGCGAAGAAAAAACCCATCAGGTTGGCGCTCAACTGATCACCGTCGGGGATCGCGTAGTATTTCGGAAAGCCGTTGTGCAACAGCATATTCATCGGCTTGGAGGCGATGGTGCTGAAGTCGAGCACGGCGACCACGTCGCCGCGGGTCTGCAGATAATAAGACAGATCATCGGCCATGCGGATCGTATTGACGCCGATAGTCGATTGCGAACTGGGATAATCCGGAGTCTCGAGCACGATCCATCCGATATTGGTCGGGACGAACCTGCCGATCTCGGCGGTGTCCAGATTGATTTTCGCGTCCGAGCGGTAAATCGGCGTGCCCGCGGTCTGGTAGCCGATGCGGACGCTGCGCTGCGCGGCGAGACCGACGACGATCAGGCCGACCGCGCAGGCCATCAAGGCGAGGCGCGCGAAGCCCGGCTTGATCGCGAATGCCGCCAGCCGTCCGGCGAAGGGGCTGTGGCCGGTGCCCCGATCAGGGCCCGACGGGGCGCGTACGCGCAGCCGGGGCCGGGGCAGGTAGCTCATCACGATCGGCTGGAAGACCAGGACCATCGCCAGGCTCGCGCCCATCCAGACCGCGCCGCCAATACCTATTTGCCTGAGTACGGGGATACTGCCGGTACTGATAAAGATGATTCCAGCGACGTTGGCGAAAATGGCTAATGCACCCGGCATCAGCATCAGGTTGGCGGTCGACTCGCAGGCCAGCGTCGGGTTGTCGAGGCGGCGCAATTCGTCATAGTAGCGCCCCTGCCATTGGATACCGTGACTGAGATCGCGCGCCGTCATGATAAAAGGAATCACCAGCATGATCGGATCGAAGTTGAAACCCATCAGACTCGCGAAACCCAAGCCCCATATAGCCGAACAGATTCCAGTCAGGATCGGCACCCACCACGCGCCGTTGCGTCCGAGGCTCAAGTACAGCACCACCAGCATCAGCGCGATCGAGAGCAGAAAAATCGTCTTGATCCGCGGCAGGTAATGATAGCCCCAGGCGGCAAACATCGCGTCGCCGCTGGCGTAAATACGCGTGTTGGCGTCCTGATGCTTGGCGATGATCTTTTCGACCCCGTCGAACAGCGCCTTGTAGTTCAACGATTGGTCATTGAAGCTCGCGATAACCAGCGCGCCCTTGCCGTCGAGAGTGACGTAGGCGGCCAACTGCTCGCGATGAGTATTGACTATATCTTTGAGATCGTGGACGCCGGCCTGCGTATCCGGCACCTTCGGATACATATATGGCGCCGCCACCAGCTCGCCGGGGAGGGCTCGGGCGTAGAGCACGCGGTAGGAGGCGAGCGAGAAGACTTCGTTGTGGTTGATTCCCGGTAAGGCATCGACCTCGCTGGTCATGTCCTGAATATCGTGCAGGGTTTTGAAATTGAATATGTCGCCCGACTTTACCCGAATCATCAGGACGAGAGTCTGCGCACCGCCGTAGCTATTCCGGAATTGCCGGTAGAGCTGGGTGTTCGGATGATTGGCGGGAAACAGATCCTCGAAACGCGTCGCGATCGGCAAATGCGTCGCCCGGTAGCCCATGAACAAGGTGATAATGAGTAGTACGAGGGCAAGCGGCTGGCGAAACCAGATGATTGCGGAACCAAAGCTGTGGAATTTCCCGCGACTGCCGGCAGTCATCATTCGAGCCTCCCATCGCACCGTGGCGGATCGGCGCGTAGCGGAAATGGTCACGCATCCTATTTCACAATTGATCGCGGTTCACAACGCAAATTATGACCGCCGGCGGACGGCTCACGGACGGGCCGCGAACGATGCGGTGATGACGTGATGGGTGCGGCCGGGCGGCGTCGCGATCAGTGCGGTGGGGCCGCCGGGCCACGCGGCGGGCTGGCCAGGAATGTGCGCTCGGCGGCGAGCGCGCGGGCGAGAGCGGCCGGAGGTATTTTCGCTGCGAGCGCCTGATTGAAAACCAGATGCACCATGCCGTCGCGCATACCGAATTCGAGCATCCCGGCATGAAAATCGCCGGCTTTTACCTCGCTGGCGATTTTCAGGAAGGCCTGCGGGGTCGCGGTCACGGCGCTCGCCAGGATCACGTCGGGCGCGACGGCGTTCTGATTGTTGAACGCGCCGAAGGCGTAAACGTGCGCCTGCGAAGCCGCCTCGAAGACCCCGAGGCCGGCCGCGTCTGCGTCGTGGATGAGCACGTCGGCGCCCTGGCTGATCTGCGCGAGGGCGGCCTCCTTGGCCGCGCCGACGTCGTCGAAGTTGCCGGTATAACTGACCAGCACGCGGCCCGTCGGCCGGACCGCCAGGAAGCCGCGGCGGAAACCGTCGAAGGTCTCGCGGATAGCCGGCAGTTCGATGCCGCCGATGGCGCCGGCGACACCAGTCTTCGATACGCCGCCCGCCAGCACACCCTCGATATAGGTCGCCTCGTCGACGTTGAAGCTGAGCGAGGCGACATTGCTGGACGACTGGCTGCCGGAACTGACTATAAACCAGGTATGGGGGAATTGCCGCGCCACTTCGATCGCGGTGTCGGTATATTCGAATCCATGGGCGAAAATCAGATTGAAGCCGCGCGCGGCGAAATAGCGGAACGCATCCTCGAAGTCGGCCGGCGATCTGGTCTGCACCAGCGCGGTGTCGGCGCCCAGTTTACTTTTGATTAGCTGCAGACCCTCAAACGCCGCGGCATTCCAGCCCGCGTCGCTGACCGGTCCCGGCGTGAGCAGCGCGACGCGAAATCCGGCGGCGGGTGCAGTCGCCGTGGGATGCGGCGTGCAGCCGGCGAGTATACTCATGTATATCAGCGCAGAAGCAATCAGCGGAAATTTCCAGCTCGCCTCAGCGCGTGAAGCGGTTCGCTTCATGCTGAAGGATTGCTCGATCGGTCCGGGATTTTCGGCGTTCATCGCTGGCCGGTGACGATTAGCTATTGCGCATAGTCAGTGCGATCGGGTACGCCGGCGCGCTGAAAGCCGACGCGGCGCTCGTTGCATTTGTTGCATTGCCCGCAATGCCGGCCGCCCACCGGAGCCATGCAGGTCATGGTCAATTCGAGCGGCAGATGATTGAAGCGCCGGATTATTTCGTCCTTGTGAATGCTTCTGAAGGGCGCCCGGATGGCGACCTCGTGCCCGAGTCCCGAAGTCAGGGCGCGGGCAAAATCCTCAAAGAACTCCGGCGTCGCGTCGGGAAACGGATTGCCACCGAGCGAGCCGATCGCAACCTGGGCGACGCCGTGAGTGCTGCACCATACCGCCGCCACCGCGATCAGCAGGATGTTGCGGCCGGGCAGGAAAACCGAGTCGTCGGGCTCGTCGGCCGCCGGAACCTCGCCGCCGTTGACGCTCCAATGATTGCCGTACATCGCGCCGGTCGGCACCGCGAGCACCGTAACCGGTGCGACGTTCGGGTTGTTTTGCGCGCGCAAAAAGGCCTGGAGCGCATCCTGTTCGGGCTTCTCCCACGCGAGGCCACACTCCACATAAATCGGGTAAACCTGCGCACGCTGGGCCTCTTCGGCCAGCAGAACCGCGCTATCCAGACCGCCGCTCGCCAGAACCGCAATTTTGTCCAAAATAAACCTTTCCCGCCTCTGGCGCAAAACGCCTCCGCCCGACGGGCCAAATGGATCAACCTACTCTATTTTGTTACGATCCCGCGGCACAACTGGCAAAAGGGAAGACATGGCCCGGCAACGCTCGACCTGGTACGTAGATTTTTTTCGCAACGATTACCTCAATGTTTACGGTCATCTGTTCACCGCTGAACGGGCCGCGAAAGAGGCCGCGTTCGTGGTCCGCACGCTCGGATTGCAGGCTGGCGCACGCATGCTCGATCTGTGCTGCGGGCAGGGGCGCCATTGCGTTGCGCTGGCGCGGCATGGATTGCACGTAACCGGCCTCGATCTGAATCCCGCCTACCTGGAACTCGCACGGCGCGCCGCCGCTGAGGCCCGCGTAGCGATCGAATGCGTGGCGGCGGACATGCGGCAGATTCCGTTTGAGAACGCGTTTGACGCCGCCGTCAACATGTACTCGTCATTTGGTTACCTCGAATCCGAGGCCGACGACGCGCGCGTGCTCGCGTCGCTGGCTCGCGCGCTCAAGCCCGGCGGTCAGGTGATGCTCGATATGCTCAACCGCGAATGGGCGGTAGCAAACTATATCCAGAACGATTGGCATGCGGCGCCAGACGGCACGTTATATGTCGAGCGGCGCGATCTGGATCTCGCCAGCAGCCGGATGCGCGTGCGGTTTACGATCGTCGAGGCGCAGGGCGGACGGCACGAATCCGTCGGCCACGATATCCGCCTCTACACGCTGACCGAGACCACGCGCCTGCTCGAGCGTGCGGGCCTCGGCGTAACCGAAGTGTTTGGCGGCTTCGACGGCGAGGCGTATTCAATCGAGACGCGCCGCATGATAGTCGCCGCGCGCAAAGTCTAGCGGCAAGCGCAGGATTTGCCGCCTGCGCATCCGCGATCAGGCGGATTTGCGCAGGGCCTCCTCGACGAAATCGAAACGATCATTGCCCCAGAACATCTCGTCGCCGACGAAGATGGTCGGCGCGCCGAAGGCGCCGCGGGCGACCGCCTCGTCGGTGTTGCGCCGCAATTCATCCTTGATCTCCGGACGTTCGGAATGGGCGGCGAGATCGGCGGGGTCGAGCCCGGCGCGATGGGTCACGCCGGCCAGCACGGCGGGGTTTCCAAGGTCGAGTCCTTCCGCCCATATGGCGTGAAAAATGGCCTCATTGTAGGCCGGGAATGCGCCGAGATGGCGCGCGGCAACCGCACCGCGCATCAGCGCGAGCGTGTTGCCGAGAAACGGATGCGGATTGAGCGCGAAGCGCACGCCATAGCGCGCCGCCCAGCGTTTGAGTTCCGTGCCCATATAGCGCGCCTTGGCCGGCACGGTCATCGGCGAGCTGTTGGCGGTCGCCTTGAGCACCGCGCCGAGCAGGATCGGACGGTAGACGACGGTCACGCCGTTGCGCTTGGCGAAGCCGGGCAACTGGAGATGGGCGAGGTAGCTGAAGGGGCTGCCGTAGTCGAAGAAAAATTCGATAGTTTTGGCCATGATTGATTCCGCCGGCGCGGATCAGCGTCCCTTAAAGACCGGCGCGCGCTTTTCGTTGAAGGCCTTGATCGCTTCCCGGGTGTCGTCGCTGGCCGCCCTCGACAGCGCCTCGTTGAGCGAGTTGGCGGCCTCGGGACGATTCAGCGTAACGCGCGCGACGCCGCCGTCGAGGGCATATTTGATCGCGGTGTAGTCGGGCATCGCGGTGGACCTCCGTGGTTGAATGATCCCGCGGACGGGCGGGCGGCGCTGCGCGTGGGCGGGACCGTGGCACCGCACGCGGCGGAGCGCATCGTCGAACCTCAATAACCCACGTGGTTGCATCATGCAACCAGCGGGGAAAAGCGCAGCGCCGGCGGGTCCGGGCGGTTGCCTGACGCGATCGGTATGCCTTACGCTCAGCCCATGAGGCGCAAAACCTTCGCCCGGATGAATTGCTCGATCGCGCGCACGCTCGAGCTGGTCGGCGAATGGTGGACCATGCTCATCCTGCGCGAGGCCTTTCTCGGCACGCGCCGCTTCCGCGACTTCCAGTGCAATCTCGGCATCGCGCGCAATATCCTGTCGGCACGGCTCAAGAAGCTGGTCGCCCGCGGGATCCTTGAACGTGCGCTGGTGCCCGGCGGGGGCCGGCGCCTCGAGTATCGGCTGACCGCCAGTGGGCGCGGGTTTTTCCCGGTCCTGATGGCGCTGATGCAGTGGGGCGATCGCTGGGTCGCTGGCGCCGAACGCGCGCCGATCAAGGTCGTCGATCGGCTCTCCGGCGCCGAGATCGCCGAGATCCAGGTGACCAGTTGCGATGGCCGGATGCTCTGCCCGGCGGATATCGCGATGGTCGCAGGTCCCGGAGCGGCGCCGGCTACCCGGGCGCGGCTGTCGAGCGATTGCCCGCCCAAGCCGCGCGCCGGGCCGGCGCTCGAGGCCGGGCCGCGCCGTCGCGCCGGCCGTGGCGCGCTTCGCAAAGGAATCAAGCTGGGCGGCTAGAGCTTGCGACGCGACCCCGCTTCGACAGAAAATATCGCCAACATTATGTACCAGCACAAATTCGCCGGGCTCATCCGGCTCGTCATGACGGTCGTTATCATTACGGTCGGGGCGATTACGATCGCCGCGCGGCCGGCCTGTGCCGCCGGTAAGCATCATTACGTGGTGCCCAGGCGCCGCCATTACTTCTCGCCCGATCGCGAACTGCGCGCAGTGGTGGTGGGGGACGACCCGCAATCGCATCGGCGTACCGCCGAGAGCCGCGTCGAGATTCGGCGGGCCGACGGCACGCTGGCCAGTTCGGTCGACTACTCCTCACCCGACGGCGCGCATGGTCTCGGCGTGGTCAAGGCCGCGTGGACGCCGGATTCGGAGTTTTTCGTTTACAGCATGGCGTCGTCCGGTGGCCATCAGCCGTGGAAGTCGCCGACCTACTTCTATAGCCGCAGGATCAACAAGACCCAGGGTATCGAGGAGACGCTCGGCAAGCCGGTGCTCTCGCCGGACTTCACGCTGAGCGCGCCAGCCACCGTGACGATCGCGACCTGGCACAAGCCGCCGCTCGACACTAACGCGGAAATTGCCGAAGATCTGCGCCTCGGCGACCTGGCGTACAATCCGGCCGCGCAGCCGCTTCAGCCGCGCACGCAGACGACGCCCAAGCCCTGATTGCACGGGCGCGCCCGCCGTGGAAATAGTTCGGCGCGACGCACCTCCGCTGCGCACGGCGCGCGCGGGCCGGCGTGGTAACCTCGAATCCGCATAGGGGAGACAGCTACATGAAGGGCTTCAAGGAATTTCTGTTGCGCGGCAACGTGGTCGATATGGCCGTGGGTATCGTGATCGGCGCGGCCTTCGGCACGGTGATCGCCTCATTCGTAAAGGATCTGATGACCCCGTTTATCGCGGCGGTGGTGCGCGCGCCGGATTTTTCCAAGATCGCGTTTACCCTCAACGGCAGCAAATTCATGATCGGCAACTTCCTCAACGGTCTGATCTCGTTCGTCCTGATCGCCGCGGTGGTCTACTTCGGGGTCGTGCTGCCGGTCAACAAACTGGTCGAGCGCACCAAGCGGCCGGCCGCGCCGGTCGTGCCGACCACCAGGCCGTGTTCCGAATGCCTCAGCGAAATTCCGCTGGCCGCGCGCCGCTGCGCGCATTGCACCTCGCCCGTCGCCCCGTGAGGACGATACCGGCGGTGTGCGACGCCGGCCCATGCGGAATGCAACATTGACCCGGCCGGCTGGTTACCCGTAGCCTGACCTGCATGCGACGCCCGGCCGCGCCGAACGGCCGCCATTTGCCCGGGAGAGGATTACGCCGATGCCAATCGACGCAGCAAAGCTTAACGCGCTGGTGGGAAAAATGGTTGCGGATCTGGGCGCCGCAGCGGGCGCCGCGCTGGTGGTGATCGGCGACAAACTTGGACTCTACCGCGCGATCGCCGAGGCCGGTTCGGTTACGCCGGTCGAACTCGCGGCGCGGACCGGAACCGCGGAACGCTATGTGCGCGAATGGCTGGCTCAGCAGGCGGCTGCCGGCTACGTCGAATTCGACGCGCCAGCGGGGCGCTACTCGATGACGACCGAGCAGGAGTTGGCGTTCGTGGTCGAGGGGAGTCCGGCCTGCGTGTTGGGGGCGTTCGAGATCGTTGGCGCGATCCATCGCGACGAACCGCGGATCACCGACGCGTTCCGCAGCGGTCAAGGGGTGGCCTGGCATGAGCATGACGCAGCGCTGTTTCGCGGCACGGAACGGTTTTTCCGGCCGGCCTACGCGGCCCATCTGCTGAACGAATGGCTGCCGGCGCTCGCCGGCGTGTGCGAAAAGCTCGAACGCGGTGTGCATGTGGCCGACGTCGGCTGCGGCCATGGCGCGTCCACGATCCTGATGGCTGGGGCCTTTCCGAGATCGCAATTCACCGGCTTCGATTATCATCAGCCGTCGCTCGAGCGGGCGATCGCGGCGGCGCGCGGGGCGGGCGTCAGCGGGAATACGCGCTTCGTGCGCGCGCTGGCGCAAGACTATCCGGGCACCTACGATTTGGTGGCGTTTTTCGACTGCCTGCACGACATGGGCGATCCGGCGGGAGCGGCCGCGCATGTGCGCGAGAGCCTCGCGGCGGACGGCATATGGATGATCGTGGAGCCGATGGCGGGCGATTGCGTTGCGGAAAATATGAACCCGATCGGCCGCTTCTGTTACGCGGCTTCGACGATGATCTGCACGCCGGCCTCAATGGCGCAGGACGGGCGGGCGGCGCTCGGCACGCAGGCGGGCGAGAAGAAACTGCGCGAGGTGATCGCGGCGGGCGGCTTCACGCGCATTCGGCGCGCCGCGGAGACTCCGTTCAACATGGTGCTGGAAGCGCGCGCTTAGCGCGTCGGCGGAAGAGAAAGGGGGAGTTGTTGAGGAACTCAAAACTTTGGTTTCCTTCAAGAAACTGAAACCTCATCGAGGTTTCAGACTTCCCGTCTATGCAGATGCGGGCTTCGCCCTTAAAAAGGGCTGAACATGATAGTGAGACGCGCCACCGCGCGGTGAAAGATTTTACGCTCTTCCTGGCACGGTTTCCTTCATTCTAATTTTTTCCAGCATGTAGTCTCATTTGATGAAAGACAAGTGTGAATAAAGGACAGTGTGATTCCGCGAGCGAGCGCGCTAGGCTGATCGCGGGAAGGGCTTTGAACGGATCGCGATGGCGCTTGGAGCGGTGGTCTTATGGATCCACGTGCTGTGCGGCGTGGTGTGGGTCGGAACCTGCGCGAGCTTCGTGCTGGCGGCGTCGGCGATCGCCGCGGAGTCAGCCGAATGGCGCGCGTTCGCCTTGCGCGCGGCCCCGCGCATCAACCGTATCAATATCGTGACGGCCTGCACGATTCCGCTGACTGGCCTGGGCAATCTGGTCTACGTCGGGATGACGCGCAGCACGCCGTTTCCCCCCGCCTTCTTCGCCGTGCTCAGTCTCAAGGTGCTGATCTACTGCGCGATGGGTATCATGCTGGCGGCGTCGATGGCCGCCGAGACGGCGATGCGCGCGGACTATGCGCAAGACGGTGGCGTGCACGAGGCGGGCGACGGCGCGTTGCGCAGACTGGTGCGGCTCTACGGGCTGATCGCGGCCTGCGGCACGGTCGCGCTGGTGCTCGGACTGTGGCTGGCGGGTACCTGACGATGCGTCGCGGCGGATCCGCTGGTGGCGCGGCTGGCGCGCGGGAATAATCGGTGGGAAGAACCGGCGATTATAATCAGCGCGAATAATTCGATGGAAGTACCACCCAAGCTCCAAATCGGCGAATTTACGATCGCGTTTCTGAGCGACGGCATCTGGCGCAATGACGGTGGATGCATGTTCGGCGTAGTCCCGCGCGAATTGTGGCAGCGCGAGCATCCGGCCGACGATCAGAACCGTATCCGGCTCAACCTGACCTGTCCGCTGATCATCCGCGGACGCGACGTGATCGTGGTTGACACGGGGATCGGCAACCGCCTGAGTGCGGTCGAGCGGCGGATCTTCGATCATGGCGAGGGCTGGCTGATCGACGGCCTGAAGGCGCTCGGGATGGAGCCGGGCGACGTGACCCACGTAATCCTCTCGCATCTCCATTTCGACCATTGCGGCGGGATCGTGCGGCGGCGCGCGGCGGGCGGCTTCGCGCCGGCCTTTCCGTGCGCGCGCATCTTTGTCCAGCGCGACGAACTCGACCTGGCCCGCGGCACGCGCAACGAACGGCTGCGCGCCGCCTACCGGCATGTTGAGGAATGCCTGGAGCCGGTCGGCGGATCGATCGAAGCGATGGCCGGCGACGCGGAGATCGTCCCGGGCGTGTCGGCGATCGTCTCGGGCGGCCATACCGAGGGCCATCAGGTGACGATCGTGCATTCGGGCGGCGCGAGCTTCGTCCATCTGGCGGATATCGTGCCGACGCGGTCGCATATGCGCGGGCCGTGGAACCAGGCGTATGACCTCGAGGCGATCCGCACGATGGACAGTAAGGCCGGCTACCTGGCGCGGGCGGTCGCCGAGCGTTGGTGGATCTCATTCGCGCATGACGAGCGCGTTTTCGCTGCGCAAATTGAAAACGATCGCGGGCGGCTGAAGCTGGGCGCGAGCATCGGCGTGCCCAGCGGCCTCGACGGGGTTTGAGGCAATTGAATCAAGCCGCGAGCGAAATCGTCTCAGGGAAAGGCACCACGCGCGGCGGTCGCGCGGTAGAGCACTGCAGTCCTGGTATGGATATTAAGCTGTGGATAAGGACCGGGTGAAGCGAGATTCTCCCTTGCTTCGCTCTGATACGGGGTTATACTTCAACAAGGGATGCGTTTTGCAAGCTGCACAGCTCCCAACCACCCGTACCGTTCCTCTCTCCTGGCAGCCACCTGCCTCGTGGAAGGTTTGCCCAACCAAGGAGTTAGCTGATGGCCGAAGTGAATAATTTTGAGCAGGTAATTAAACGGGACCGCGCGGCTCGTGAGTCCAAGCAATGGCGTGGAACCTTGCTTGAATACTTCGAGATGATCAAGGCCGACCCGCTGATGACCAAGCTCGCCCATGCGCGCATCTACGACATGATCATCACGCAGGGCATGCGCAGCATCCATGACACCGACGATCCGCGGACCAAGCGTCTCTACAAAGACGAGCCGATCAAGGTTTACAATTTCTTCGCGGACGAATTTTTCGGCATCGAGCGAACCATCGCGCAGATTGTCCGGTACTTCCATTCGGCCTCGCTCAAGGGTGAGGAGAGCCGCCAGGTGCTCTACCTGATGGGTCCGGTGGGCTCGGGCAAGAGTTCGCTGGTCGAGCGCGTGCAGCGCGGGCTCGAGCAGGTCGGCGCGGTGTACGTGATCGAAGGCTGCCCGATGCATGAGGAGCCGCTGCATCTGATCCCGCGCCATCTGCGGCGTGAGTTCGAGAAGATGCTCGGGGTGCATATCGAGGGCGACTTGTGCCCGGTATGCCGCTATCGCCTCAAAGAGGAATTTGGCCAGCGCTACGAAGAGTTCCCCATTGAGACGCGCAGCTTCTCCAAGCGCAACCGGGTCGGCGTCGGCGTGGTGCCCCCGGTCGATCCGAACAACCAGGACACCTCGGTGCTGATCGGTTCGGAAGACATCTCGAAGCTCGACCAATACTCCGAGGGCGATCCGCGCGTGCTCGAGCTCAACGGCGCGCTCAACGTCGGCAATCGCGGCATCGTCGAGTTCATCGAGGTGTTCAAGAACGAGACCGAGTACCTGCATGCGATGATCACGGCGACCCAGGAAAAGGTGATTCCGGCGCCCGGCCGCCACGGCATGGTCTACGTCGACACCTGTATTATCGCCCATTCGAACGAGGCGGAATGGCAGAAGTTCAAGGCCGACCACACCAACGAGGCGATCCTCGATCGTATCGTGGTGGTCAAAGTGCCGTACAATCTGCGCCTGTCGGAAGAGGTCAAGATCTACCAGAAGATCATCCGCAACTCGGACTTCCGCGCGCACGTCGCGCCGCACACGCTCGAGCTCGCCTCGATGTTCGCGATTCTGTCGCGGCTCGAGCCGACCTCGAAGTGCGACCTGATGACGAAGCTGCGCCTGTATAACGGCGAAGAGGTGGTCGAGAAGGGCCGCACCAAGAAGATCGACGTGCAGGAGTTGAAGGAAGACACCAAGCGCGAGGGCATGAACGGCATCTCCACGCGCTTTATCATGAAGGCGCTCGACAACGCGCTGTCGGACAACGTCGCCGGCAACTGCATCAATCCGATCAACGTGCGCGAGGCGATCATCTCGATGACCAAGGAGGCCGACCTCGCCGACGACACGCGCAAGCAGTATCTCGAACTGCTGCAGGACACCCTGCACAAGGAATATCTCGATCTGCTCGAAAAAGAGATCACGCGCGCGTTCGTCTACTCGTACCAGGAGCAGGCCGAGGCGCTGTTCCAGAATTACCTCGATCACGCCGAGTCGTTCGTCAACAAGACCAAGGTGCGCGACCGCAACACCAAGGAGGAGCTGCCGCCCGACGAGGGCTTCCTCAAATCGATCGAGGAGCAGATAGCGATCATCGGATCGGCGGCCGAGGGTTTCCGCCAGGAGGTAATCGCCTACCTGTGGGCGACTTCGCGGCGCGGCGAAAAAGTCAGCTACCGGAGCTACGAGCCGCTCAAGGAAGCGATCGAAAAGAAGCTCATGACCTCCGTGCGCGACATCTCGCGGATCATCACCAAGGCGCGCACCCGCGATGAGGAGCAGACCGACAAGTACCATTCGATGGTCCAGAACCTGCTCGAGAACGGGTACTGCGAATCGTGCGTCGACGTGGTGCTCAAGTACGCCGCCAACAACCTGTGGAAAGACTAAAATGGAACTAGCGGAGGCTCTACCTATACTCCAGCGTCTGTATGAGCCCCTTTGGAAGGATATGAAGTTGCGGGTGTACGACGATCATATCTGCGATTGTGACCATGGACCCGGGGCGTGCCCGTATCCCGACTCGGCCAAGTACACGAAATTGGACGCCATGCTTGACACGCCGGAAGCTCTCGAAAACAGACTGCGAAGAGGCGGTCCTCTGAAACCGTCCCAGGATGAGCCGATGTTCTTCACGCACATTCGCGGTGCGGTGAGAACGCTTCGGAGCCTCGTCCGTGAGTGGAACTGATGAGGCTGGACGGACGGCGCGCGCTGGCAGTTTGGCGCGAACGCTCGCACAGATCGTCGTGAGCGCATCGGTGCTGGGAACCTGCCTATACGTTATTCTATCGCAGCGGTTTCCAGGAGATACGATGAAGTGGGCGTACGGAATGGTTGGGGTGATCACCGGTTATTGGCTCAGGTGATCAGGAACTTTGAGTCTGGCGACCGTCCTGCGCGGGCGGGTCGAGGTATGTAACTTTCAGACTCAGAGGGAGCGCGTCATCGAGAAGTCCCGAGGGTTTATGACCAATGAGACCATCTTTCGCGAGTACCGAATCTCGGACGCCGAACGCTCCGACCGTTCGGCCGGCGATCGCCTGCGTCATCGCGAGAAGGTGCGCGAGTCGATCCGCGAAAATATCGCCGACATCATCGCCGAAGAATCGATCATCGGCAAAGACAAGGACAAGGTCATCAAGGTTCCCTTGCGGGGGATCAAGGAATACCGCTTCGTCTACGGCGACAATGCGCCGGGCGCGGCGCAGGGCGACGGCGACGCGCGGCCGGGCCAGGTGGTCGGCAAGAACGGCAAGGACGGGCAGGGCCAGGGCGAGGGTCAGGCGGGCGACCGTCCGGGTGTCGACTATTACGAAACCGACGTCACGCTCGAGGAGCTGATCGAGATCATGTTCGAGGATCTCGAACTGCCCAATCTCGAGCGGCGCGCGCTGCGCGAAATCGCCTCCGACAGTTTCTCCAAGCGCAAGGGCTACCGCCACGTCGGCATCCGTGTGCGGCTCGACAAGAGGCGCACCGCGCGCCAGCGCGTGAAGCGGGTGCTGGCGACCCGCCACAACCAGATCGCGCAGGGGCTCGCGCCGAAGCTCGGCGCCGACGGCAAGGAGCGGCGCTTCCCGTTCCATCAGGACGATCTGCGCTACAAGCATCTCGAGACCGACGTGCGCGAGGAATCCAACGCGGTCGTGATGTGCATCATGGATACCTCGGGCTCGATGGACACGATGAAGAAGTATCTGGCGCGGAGCTTCTTTTTCCTGCTCTATCAATTTATCTCGACGCGCTACCGCAACGTCGAAATCGTCTTCATCGCGCATCACACGGAGGCCAACGAGGTCGGCGAAGAGGAATTTTTTCACAAGGGCGAGTCGGGCGGCACGTTCATCTCGTCGGGCTACCAGAAGGCGCTCGACATCATCGCCGCGCGCTATCATCCGTCGATGTGGAACCTGTACGCGTTCCATTGTTCGGACGGCGACAACTTCGACTCCGACAATCCGGCGGCGCTGCGCGCGGCCAAGGAGCTGAGCGACTTGTGCAACCTGTTCGGCTATGGCGAGATCAAGCCGCTCGGTTCGCGCTACTACGAATCCTCGATGCTCAACGTCTTCCGCCGCCTCGACGCGCCGAATTTCCAGGCTGTGCTGATCGAGCGCAAGGAAGATATCTGGCCGTCGTTCAAGGCCTTTCTGTCGAAAGATAAAGTCAAGGAATAGTCCGCGGCAGGCGCCGGACGGCGCGCCGTTCCGGGGCTGAGGGCTGAGGACGCGGATCGAAATGGCGAACTACGAAATCACCGACCTGGTCGAATGGGACAACCGGATTCGCGAGAAGGCCGCGGCTTTCGGCCTGACCTGGTACCCGCAGGAGTTCGAGATCTGCGACCACAACGGGATGCTCGGCTACATGGCGTACTCCGGGATGCCGTCGCATTATCCGCACTGGTCGTACGGCAAGTCCTACGAAAAGCTCAAGACGCTCTACGATTACGGCGTCAACGGGCTGCCGTACGAAATGGTGATCAATTCCAACCCGGCGATCGCCTATCTGATGCGCGACAACACGCTGCTGCTGCAAATCCTGACCATCGCGCACGTCTACGGGCATAACGATTTCTTCACGAACAATTTCACCTTTAAGTCGACCCGCGCCGAGTTGACCATCGAGCGCTTCAAGGCGCATGCGCTGCGCGTGCGGCGCTACACCGAGGATCCGTCGATCGGTATCGAGAAGGTCGAGCGGATTCTCGACGCCGGCCACGCGCTGGCCTGGCAATGCCGGCGCAACCTGGCGATCCGCAAGCTCGACCCCGCCGAGCAGGCGACGCGGCTGGTCGAGGCGGCCCATCCGCGACACGATCCGTTTGCGCGCCTGCACGCCCGCCAGGAATTCCACGAGCCGGACATGAACAAGGTGCCGCTCGAACCCGACGAAGACGTGCTGCTGTTCATCCGCGACCACAATCCGCAGTTGCAGGAATGGGAGAAAGATCTGCTGACCATCGTGGACGAGGAAGCCAAGTATTTCCTGCCCCTGATGGAAACCAAGATCATGAACGAGGGCTGGGCGAGCTACTGGCACAAGAAGATCGTCGAGTCGCTCGAGCTCGAACAGGGACTGCATCTCGAATTTATCGTGCGGCACAACCAGGTGCTGCGGCCGATGCCGGGGCAGGTCAATCCGTACCACCTGGGCTTCAAGATCTGGGAGGATCTCTACCGGCGCCATACCGAGCCGACGCCCGAGGAGATCAAGAAGTACGGCGCGCCGGCCAAGAACGGCACCGACAAGATTTTCGAAGCGCGCGAAGTCGAGCGCGACACCTCGTTTCTGCGCCGCTACCTGACCGAAGAGCTGATGCGCGAGATGGACATGTTCCAGTACGAGACGCGCGGCGACGATCTGGTGGTCGATAAGGTCTCGGACGTCGAGGGCTGGAAAACCGTCAAAGAGACGCTGATCAAAAACGTCGGCACCGGGTCGATTCCGGTGATCAAGGTCGAGGACGCGGATTTCGGCCACAACCGCACGCTCTATTTGAAGCACGTCCACGACGGGCGCGACCTGCAGCTCGAATACGCCGAGAAGACCATCTCGTTCATCTATCGCCTGTGGGGCCGCGAATGCGTGCTCGAGACCGCGCTCCAGGGCAAGCGATCGCTGCTCTGCTTCAACGATCGTGGCTTCTCGGTCCGCGCCCTCAAGTAAGCGCGTCTGCTATTTTCCACACCACGGGCGGGCGGCTCACACCCGGATGGGATCGAGTGCGCCGGAGAGTACGTGGAGCGCTTCATACAAATAGTAGCTGCCCCAGATCAGTTCGTGCTTCGGCGCCAGGTTGATGCGCTGATTGTAGCAACCCTGCCAGAGACCGCCTTCGGACCCCAGATAATTTTCGCCTAGCGCGCGGACCGTCGCCTCGCCGGCAGCGCGATATTCGCGGCGCTCGCGATCGTCGGAGGCGAGCGCCGCCAGCTTGAGCATCGCAGCGGCCGCGATCGCGGTCGCCGAGGTGTCGCGATTGCACACCGGAATCGCGGGATCGTCGAAGTCCCAGTACGCCACGCGATCGGCCGGCGCATGTTCGAGCCACCATCGCGTGGCCCGCCGCGCGGGTTCGAGCAGCGCGCGATCGCCCGTCCAATGGGCCGCGAGCGTCCATCCGAGCATCGCCCAGGCCTGCGCGCGCGCCCACGTGCTGTGATCGGAAATTCCCTTGTGGGTGTAACGGCGGGTGACGGCGCCGGTCCGCGGATCGAACGACGCCGACTGGCAGATCGAGCCGTCGGCGCGCAGGCAGAACTCGATATGGCGATGGGCGTGGCGGATACCGATTTCGCGGAGCTTGGGATTGCCGGTCTCGCGCGCGGCCCAGGCCAGGATCGCCGCGATCTGCACGACGTCGATCTCGGATTCGCCCGCGCCCACGCTATGCACCTCTTCGAACTCGGCGCCGAGCGGAATCACCTCGGCATGCGGATTGTACGCCGCCGCGAGCGAGCGGGCCGCCGCGATCCCGAGTTCGCGCGCCATCGCGTTGCCGGTGAGAATCGCGCCGAGCGCCGCGCCGTAGTAAAAGAGCAGGCCGCGCGCCGAGCTTTGCGAATCGACGCGTGGGCGCAGGCGCGCCGTCCAATGCTCGGCGAGGTGCGCGTAGCGATTATCGTTGGTCGCCGCGGCCGTCAGCCAGAGCATCGCGATCCAGTAGCCGCCGGTCCAGTTGCCGGCCGGCGTGAGCGTCCAGGCGCCGGTGGCGGGGTCGGCGTAATGGGGAAAGCCGTCGCCGGCGGCCGCGGCGGTCTGGTCGATGCGCGTGCGCATCCGCGCGATCGCCGCGGAATAATCGAATTTGCTCATGCGGGTCTGCTCATGCGGATTTGCCGTTTGCGCGGTCGTTCATTTCATCCTGCCCGCCGCCCGGCGGCTCGCGGCGGGTCGCGCGGGCGGCCGCCGCGCTACTTCAGGTGCGTGCGAAAAAAAGCGACCATCTTGGGCCACAGATCGAAGGCCGGCTTTTCCCGGTAGCTCGGACGGTAGTCGGCGAAAAAGGCGTGGCCCGCGTCGGGGAAAACTTCGACCGTGAATTTTTTGCCGGCCGCGGCCAGCCGCGTGCGCAGCGCTTCGGCGTCGGCCGGCGAGGGATTCTGATCCTCCGCGCCGCACACCACGTAGAGTGGACAGTGCAACTGTGCGGCGAGATCGATCACCGGCGTGGGCCGCGCGGGCGTGGCCGCCGCGTCGGGCGTGGCGCGCGTGATGAAGCCGCCCCAGCAATCGATAGCGGCGTCGACCCGGCCGCTCGAGCAGGCGAAGAGCAGCGTCCAGCGCCCGCCGACGCAAAACCCGACGCATCCGAGCTTGCCGCTGGCGCCCGGCTGCGCGCGGACGAAGGCCGCCGCCGCCTCGAAATCGCGCACCAGTTGCGCGTCGCTCAGGCCGAACATCTTGGCTCGCACCTCGGTCATGTCGGTGGGGTCGCGCAGCGCGCCGACGCGCGAATAGACGTCGGGGGCGAGCGCGATAAAGCCGGCGTTGGCGAAGCGGCGCGCGACGTCGCGCTCGTGCTCGACCAGGCCGAAGGCCTCGTGCAGAACGATCACGCCGGGATAGGTGCCGGGCGCTTTGGGCCGCGCGAGGTAGCCGCGCATCGCAAAGCCGTCGCTCTGAAAGGTGATCTCGCTGGTCTCAAGCGAGGCGGGATTGGTTACTTCACCGGCCAAAGCCATAATCGTTTACCTCGTGCTCCTGCGATAGCGCGGCGGCCCGATGCAGGCCGCGGTGTGTCGATGATATGGGCCTTCGCGCCCAGGCGCGGTGACGCGAATGCGCCGATTGACCATCGCGTAGCCTATACGAACGGCTGGCGCGCCCAGCCCTCGTCGTAGGGGGTGAGGAAATGAGTGCGGACGATAAGCCGCACGAACCGCCATCCGTCCCCGGTGCGGGCGTATTCGTCGTGATAGGTCGCGGCGAGCCATACCGCCTGATTACCTTTGGCCATCGTTGCCGGCTGGAGCAGATTCCAGACGGCGGTGGCCTGATCGCCGTCAATTTCGATAATCGGGTTCATTACGTTGTGCATGGCGAAGGGAAAAAATTCGCTGGCACGGGCAAAGAACTTGCGGATCGCGGCGCGCCCCTCGGCGATGCCGAGCGTGCCGCCGTCCCATACCGCATCGTCGGTGAAGAGCGCGGCGATCGCGTCGGCGTCATAGTTATTGTCGCAGGCGGCGGCGTAGCGGGCCTTGAGTTTGCGAATCTCTTCAAGGTCTTCGAGCACCCGCAGGCGGTCTTCGAGCGTCTTCATCGCGATGCACCTCGGCATGGGTATGCCGCGATCCATTCAATAGCGCATTTCGCGTGGCGCGCCCAAAGGCCGCATCGATGCGCGAAGGGCGCTTACTTTTGCTTATCCGATACGGCAAGCTGATAGCGACCGCGCGCGCATGCGGGCCGCGCCGCCACGGTTGCCGATGGATCACGCGTCAAGCCTCACGGGAATCGTTAACTGGCTCGCCGCGTGGGGCTATCTCGGAATTTTTGCGCTGGTCTTCATCGGTAACCTGGGCGTGCCGGTGCCGGAGGAGACCGTGCTGCTGGCGGCGGGCTTCGTCGCCGGCCGCGGCATCCTCGATCTCAAGTTGCTGTACGCAGTGGGTATCGGCAGCGCGGTGACGGGCGACTGCGCCGGTTACCTGATCGGGCGCACCGGAGGCCAGCGGCTGATCGAACGGCTCGAGCGGAGCTTTCGGTTCGTCCGTCCGAGCCGCGTCCGGCTCGAGCATTTTTTCGCGACCCACGGGAACAAAGCGGTCTTCATGGCGCGATTCGTCGCCGGCGCGCGCTTCATGGCCGGCCCGATGGCCGGTGCGGCGGGGATGGGCTTCTGGCGCTTTTTCGGCTGGAACCTGTTCGGCGCGATCATCTGGTGCAGCCTGGTGATCACGATCGGCTACCTGGTCGGCGACGAGCTCGAATGGGTAGCGTACCTGCTGCATCGCGTGGGCCTTTGGGTGGCGCTCGCCGCGGTGCTATTGATCGGTGCGATTTGGCTATGGTGGTGGCGTGCAAGGGAGCAGCGTGGTTCAGAGTCGTAAACGAAAAACGCTAAGACAAATGTTTGCGATCGCGGCCGTATGCACGTTGGCGACGGACGGATGCATGAAGCCGACGCCGATCGTGCTGCAGTATCTTCCCGATCCGGCGGCGCATTTGGCGGGGCGATTCTTTGCGGCCAAGGTTGCCGTAACAACCTCGCAGTCGCCCGGCGTGGACTCGCGGGTCGGCATGATTGCCGATAGCGGCGGCAACCAGATCGCGATTTTGCAGGTGGTGGATATCAACGTTCAGACGGCCAGCGTAATCGCCAAGGCGTTGGCCGAAGCCGGGCTCCAGCCGATCATGATCGGCGCGGTGCCGGCGAGTCGGCAGCCGCCCTTTGGTATCGATTTCATGATCATGAGCGGGGTCGATCAGTTGAAATGCGACAAGCGCTTTTTGCCGGATATGGTGCCGGGGGCCTACCGCCTGAGTGCCTCCGTCGTGATCAAACTCGAACTGGTCAACCGCGACGGGGTGCTGGCGGTGGTCCAGGGCTCCAGCGACCTGGAGGAGCCGCCGTTCGGCGCTAATCCGGCCGCCTACAAGCCGGCGATCACGGACCCCGGCAAGGCGCTGTCGTGGGCGCTGTCCCGTGCGGTGCGCAGCGCGCTCGCCGATCCCGCGCTGGCCGCGCCGCTGCCCCGGCATAAGGTTCCCTCGCCGGCGGAAAACTAATTTGCATAGCCGGGCCATTCGGTACTACGCTGCGTGACCGAATAGACGCCCCGCGCGGGCGCGCCGGGCGGCGGCGCTGGAGCCGTCCACCTGATACATCCAGTTATAAAATCCCCTCACCAGGAGTAAAGCGATGGCATTGCTACCCTACGTCGATGAAAGCACGGCTGGCGCGAAGACCCGCGAGATTCTCGGCAACACGCCGCGCAAGCTCAACGTGGCGCGCATGATGGCGAACGCGTCGGAGCCGGTATTCCATAATTTCTCGCGCCTGGGAAATGCGCTGCTGACCAAGGGCAAGCTCGATGCGAAGCTGCGCGAGCTGGCGATCCTGCGCACCGCCAAGGTCAGCCGGTCGGTCTACGAATGGACCCAGCATGTGCCGATCGCCAAGGCGGTCGGAGTGAGCGACGCGCAGATGGCGGCGGTGGAAAACTGGGAGGCGGCGACCTGCTTCAGCGAAGTCGAGCGGCTGGTGCTGCGCTTCACCGACGAGGTCGCGCGCGGCGTCAAGGGTTCGCATGCGTCGCTCGAGGCAGTGAAGAAGCATCTCGGCACGGGTGAAGTGGTCGAGCTGATCATGGCGATCGGATTCTGGGGCATGGTCGCGCGGGTGCTTGAAACGACCGAGGTCGATCTCGAGGATTTCGCCGGCCAGGTGAACCTGCTCGATCGCGGCAAGCAGTAACCGCGCGCGGAATGGGCACCGAAAGAAGCCGTCGAAAACGCGTCAGTCAATTACCGTGAGTGGATGACCGTATATAAGAGGAATTCCCGATCAAAACAATACACTGAAGAATGATGGCAAGCGGGGCGCTTTGTGCTTCAATATTTTTTGGAGGAGCCATGGGCAATACGGAACGAAAGATGGTCTACAATGAAAAAAGACGCGCGCCTCGCAATCGGACGCTCATCCTCACAGATCGTGAGAAAGCGGCCTTGTCACAAAAGCTTCTCAGGGCGCCCGTAACAGCCAACGCGGAGCAGCTTGCGGACCAAATAATTTGCGGTGATATCCTTACACTCTTGCCGCAACTACCCAATTCCTTCGTTGACCTGCTCATTGTTGACCCACCCTATAACCTCACGAAGTGCTTTGGAGCGGAGAGCTTTCACGCGATGCCGGTGGCCGATTATGAAGAATGGTTTAAGAGTTGGTTTGTCCGCTTGCTGCCACTTCTGAAACCGACCGCGAGTATTTACGTGTGCGGCGATTGGAGGTCTTCCGCTGCGGTTCAACGAGTGCTCGACCGATGCGTTATCGTCCGGAATCGGATTACGTGGGAACGCGAGAAGGGCCGAGGCTCGAAGACCAACTGGAAGAACGCCAGCGAAGATATCTGGTTCGCGACCGTTTCTGACGATTACTGCTTCAATGTTAAGGAGGTAATGCTGAAACGGCGAGTGATCGCGCCCTACCGCATGAATGGGCATCCCAAAGGTTGGGACGACCACCCAGACGGCCAATTTCGCCTCACTCATCCATCGAATATTTGGACCGACTTGACCGTTCCATTCTGGTCAATGTCTGAAAATACCGAGCACCCAACCCAGAAGCCGGAGAAACTATTAGCTAAATTGTTATTGGCGAGCAGTCGAGAGAACGATTTTGTCTTTGACCCATTCCTTGGTTCAGGCACAACGGGAGCAGTCGCACGCAAATTGGGACGACGCTTTTTGGGCATAGAGTGTGACGAGCATCACGCCTGTCTCTCGCTAAAGCGCGCGGAACTCGCGGTACGGGGCCACTCCATTCAGGGATATAACGACGGTGTCTTTTGGGAGCGCAATTCGATAAACGTGAAGTCGAAGGATGTAGTTCAGAAGTGCGATTTGCAACCTACATTGTTTGGAGCCGCCAAATCGACCAGCTAGGCGCCAGTTCTTAGCGCAGTCATGAAGAAATCGCCAATTTTTGTCCCTGCGACACGAAAAGCCATCGAAGGGAAGGTTCGCGATCTGCTTAATCATCAGGCTGACTTTTTATCTGACAAAACCGCCGAAAGTACGCGGGCGGCGGGTGACGCAATTCAGTCCATCATCGAGAGCGGATTTGCGGGAATACTCGGCGATTTTATTCACGAATATTCCGACCATTTCGCGCGTCGAGCGATGGCCGACCTGGCATTCAAAGACAAACTCGGCAATTACTATGTAGTCGATGTAAAGACACATCGCGAAAATGCGGCCTTCAGTATGCCGAACTTGATTTCCGTTGACCGGTTGGCCCGTTTCTATGAAGACGATGCCAACTTCTTCGTCATTCTGATGGTGAAGTATACGGTTTCTGGAATCCGCGCAACGATTAGCCAGGTTCATTTCGTTCCAATTGAGCATTTGAGTTGGGAGCGCTTGACGATTGGTGCTTTAGGTAATGGGCAGATTCAAATTGCGAACTCGAAGCAGATCAAAATTGATCCGGCAAAATCCCGGCGGTCGTGGATGTTGGAGTTCTGTGACACCATGCTCGCATTCTATCCGCGAGAGATCGTCAAAATTCGAGGACGGATCGCACAATTTGAGAAAGTGAGGGCATTCTGGACTGCGAAACCCGAGGTATGAGTGAGTTCCGTATCGAGCTGGTTTTCGCGTCACGAACATCCCGGCGGGATTGACAATTACGCGGAGTAATAGACCTTGGTTCAGCACGGGCGCCCCTACCCGGGGCGGGGTTTGCGCTGTGCTTCGAGCTGGCGGAGTTCGACCCGGCGGATTTTGCCGCTGATCGTCTTGGGCAGGTCGTCGACGAACTCGATCTCGCGCGGGTACTTATAGGGCGCGGTGATCCGCTTGACGTGCTCCTGCAGCTCGGCCGCCAGCGCGGCGCTGCGTTCGGCGCCCGGCTTGAGCCGCACGAAAGCCTTGACGATCGATCCGCGGTCGGCGTCGGGGCTCGCGACCACCGCCGATTCCATCACGGCCGGATGTTCGAGCAGCGCGCTCTCGACTTCAAACGGGCCGATGCGATAGCCGGCCGAGGTGATGACGTCGTCGGCGCGGCCGACGAACCACAGGTAGCCGTCGGCGTCGCGGTAGGCGTTGTCGCCGGTGAGATAGTAGTCGCCGCGAAAGACCGCGGCGTTCTCGCCGGGATTTTTCCAGTACTCGAGCATGATCGAGGGCGGCCGTTCGGGCTTGACGCGCACGGCGATCTGGCCGGTGTCGCCGACCGCGCATTCGCCGAGCCGGTCGTCAAGCACGCGCACGTCCTGGCCGAAGAACGGCCGGCCCATCGAGCCCGGCTTGACCTGCATGCCGGGGATATTGCCGGCGACGATGGTGGTCTCGGTCTGGCCGTAGCCGTCATGGATCATCAGATTGAAATGCTGGCGCCAGACTTCGATCACCTCGGGATTGAGCGGCTCGCCCGCGCCGGCGCAATGGCGCAGCGCCGGCAACTGGTAGTGCGCGAGGTCTTCCTTGACCAGCATCCGATACTCAGTCGGCGGTGCGCAGAAAGTAGTAATGCGATAGCGGGCGAGCAGATCGAACTGTTTTTTCGGATCGAAGCGGCCGTTGTACATGAAGGTGGTGACGCCGTTCATCCACGGGCCGAAGAGCACGCCATACGCCGCCTTGGCCCATCCGGTATCCGCGGTCGTCCAGTGCAGGTCGCCCGGCTTGAGGCCGAGCCAGAGCGATCCGGTAAAGCGCTGCGCATAGGTATAACCGTGGCCGTGGAGCACCGCCTTGGGCTCCTTGGTGGTGCCCGAAGTGTAGTAGCAGATGGCAGGTTCGTCGGCGCGCGTCTCGAGCGGACGGAAATCGGCGGCCGCCTGATGCATCGCCTCCTGGATCGAGGTCCATCCGCTGCGCGCGCTGCCGGCAATGAGGTAGTGCGTGAGCGAGGGGCATTGGCGGCGCAAGTCGCCGACCAGCTCGGCGCTTTCGGGGCCGGCGATAATCATGCGCGCGCCCGAATGATTCGCGCGATAGACGAGATCCTTTTCGCGCAGCATCGAGACGCACGGCACGACGATCGCACCGGCCTTGAGCGCGCCGATATAGATCGATTGCCACAGCGTCATCCGTGGCAGAACGATCATCACCGGATCGCCGCGGCGCAGGCCCAGCCCCGTCAGGGCGTTGGCCACGCGGTTGGACTGGCTGCGGATATCGGCAAAGGTCAGGCGCGCGCGATTGCCCGCCTGATCTTCCCACAGCAGCGCGACGCGGCCCGGGTCGGCGGCATAGGCGTCGGCCGCCGCGCCGAAATTGAAATGCTCGGGGGTGTTCCAGCGGAACTCACGATGCTGTTTGGCGTAATCGTCCATGGGTCAATCGTCCGTCACAGGTATACGCGAGCCGGGGGCACTCGCGGGTCACGCTTTGCGGTCGGCCACGGGCTGCGAGCGCGCGGCGGCGGCCTCAATGTATTTTATGCTCACCGGCGAAAGATCGTCGCGTCCGATATGCACGTCGATGATCACGAAGCCGGCGCATTGATGCGCCGTGGCCAGCGCGTCACGCAATTGCGCGGCGGTCGAGGCCTCAAGACCGGTGCCGCCCCAGTCGGCCGCGAGCCTGGCGTAGGGCCACGTCGGGATATCGAGCAGGTCGGGCCGCTCGGTGGCGACCGGGCGAAAGATGCCCCAGCCCCCGTTATTGATGACCAGCACGATCGGATTGGCGCCCCAGGAGGCTGCATGCGAAATCTCGGGTCCGGTCATCTGGAAGGCGCCGTCGCCCGACAGGATAATCGGGCGCATCCCGGAACCGACTTGGGCGCCGAGCGCGGCCGGCACCGCAAAGCCCATCGAAGCGTAAAAGCCCTGCGCCAGGTAGGTTCCATGATGCGGCACGCGCACGTCGAGTCCGCCGAACAGCATATCGCCCGATTCGGCCACCACCATGTAGCGCTCATGCGTGGCCAGGAAATCGTTGACCGCGCGCAGCACTTCGCTGACGCGCACCGGCGACGCGTCGGGATCGGCCGCGGGCGCGGCGGGCAGGTTATTGGCGTAGGTCACGGTCTCCTGATGGTTGCGCAGCTCCTGGCGCAGCAGGGCGCGCACGAAATCGTTGACGCCGACGTCGATATAGCTGTGGTACTTCACGTCAACCCGCCGATCGACCGCCCAGACCGAATTGGCCTCGATGATGTGCGGCGGGCGGTTGCCGAAGTTCATGTCGGTCTTGAGGCATCCGAGGTTGAGCACGAAATCCGCCTCGTCGATCCGCGCGACGATCGGCGCCGGACTGATCGGCCCCACGTGCACGCCCATATAGAGCGGATGGTCCATCGGGAAGGCGCCCTTGCCGAGCACCGTGGCGAGCACCGGCGCGCCCATCTTTTCGGCCAGCTCGACCAGTTCGCGCGAGGCCTTGTAGCGATGGATCTCGATGCCTGCGATCAGCACGGGCTTGCGGCTCGCGTTAAACATCGCGGCGGTCTCGCGGGCGGCTTCTTCGATCCGGCGGGCGTCGGATTCGTGGAAGTGCAGGCGCCCGTCCCATTCGATCAGATCGGCCGGCACGTCGATTTCGCGGTCGACCATGTCGCGATGGATTTCGATGTAGCCGGGGCGCTGCTCGGCCCATACCGCGCAGACCACCTCGTGCAGTTCGCGCGCCGCGCGGAGCGGATCGAGCAGCACGTGCGAGGCGCAGGTGACCTCGCGGTAGATGCGATGCTGCGATTCGATTTCGCGCGCCTGATGATGGATGAGCGTGCCGAGTTTGCGCTCCTCTTCGCCCGGACCGCCCGAGAAAATCAGCAAGGGTACGCGTTCGGAAAATGAGCCGGCGACCGGATTGACGAGATTATGGCCGCCCGCGCCGTAGGTCACGCAGACCACCCCAATCGTGCCGGTGGCGCGAGCGTAGCCGTCGGCCGCGAAGCCGACGCCCGGCTCATGCGAGAGCGTCAGGACTTCGAGATCGTGGCGCCGGCCGAGCGCGAAAAAGAGCTTGAGCGCAAGGTCGCCCGGGATGCCGAAGACGTGGCGCACGCCAATCTTGCGCAGGTAGGCAACCAGAAATTCGCCGAGCGTCATGCGTCTGTCCAACCGAATCACCTCCCGTGCGGCCGCTACGATTCTAACCCAAAGCGCGGCGCGCGTCCGCAGGCCGCAATCGAGGCGATCGGCTTACCGTGATGCTTTGCCTCGGGATATGCTACAGTTTTGCCGGGGTTGACGGTGTTTCGATCCTTCCTGAGATCGCAATTGCTTAATCCGCTGCGCCTGCGTGGCATCCTCGCATATATGCCGCAGTTCGTGCGCGTCTTCTGGCGGCTGATGGGCGATCGGCGCGTGTCGATGCTGGCCAAGCTGGTGCCGCCGCTCGGGATTCTATTGCTGATTACACCGCCCGCGCTGGAACTCGATTTTATTCCGATCATCGGGGAGCTTGACTGGGTTCTGGTCATCTACCTGACACTTAAACTCTTCATCTGGATGTGCCCGCCCGACGTGGTCCGCGAACACGTCGCGCAAATCGCGCGCGGCACCTGACCGACTCACCATGTCAATGCGCCCAAGAATTCTGTTCTTCTCGATTGCCGCCGCCGTCATCCTGTCGCTCATCGTGCTCAGCTTTGGCGATAGCCTGCTGGTCGATCTGTTGTGGTTCGACTCGCAGGGCTACCGGCAGGTCTTTACCACCACGCTGTTCGCCGAGTTGGCGATCTTCGGGATCGTCTTCCTGGTGGCCTTTACCGCGATCCTGATTAGCGGGATGACCGCGCTTCGGCTGAGCCGCGAGCGCGAGCGGCTGCACGTGGTGCGCCGATCGGAAGACGTCGTCGAAGTCAATCTGCCCGAGCTGATCCGATCGCTGGGCGAGCGGGTGCCGTGGCGATTGCTGGTCCTGGCCGGCGCGGTGCTGCTCGGGCTGTTTGCGGCGCAGGGCGAGGCCTCCAACTGGGACGTCTATCTCAAGTCGTTCTATGGCGTGCCGTTCGGGCTGAAAGAGCCGTCGTTTGGCGTCGATATCGGCTTTTTCGTCTTCACGCTGCCGCTGCTCGAAGAGCTCCGCGACCTGCTGCTGCTGGTCCTGTTCCTGACCTCGGCGCTGACCGTGGCGATTTACTGGGCGCGCGGCGCGCTCGACTTCCGCGAATCGCCGCCGCAGATCTCTTCGGGCTGCGCGGCGCATCTGTCGGTCCTGCTGGGCATATTTTTCCTGCAGCGCGCGTTCAATTACTGGATCGCGCGCTACGAGCTGACCCTGCACAGCAACGGCGTGGTCTTTGGCGTGCGTTACGTCGATCACCTGCTTTGGCAACCGGGCTTGTGGCTGCTGGCCGCGCTGGCGGCGGTCGCCGCGGTGACCTGCTTCATCAACGTGCGCGAGCGCGGCTTGCGGCTGCCGGTCGCGGCGGCGGTGGTGTTGTTCGGTCCGGTGGTCATTCTGAATCTGCTGCAGCCGGTAATTGAGCGGCTGTGGGTCAAACCCGACGAACTCCGCATTGAGCAGCCTTATCTCGTGAACAATATCGAAATGACGCGGCGCGCCTACCAGCTCGACGGGGTCGACGTAAAGCCGTTCGCCGGTCTGGGCAAGCTGACGCCGGCGTCGCTCGAGGAGGATTCGACCACGGTCAAGAATATCCGGCTGTGGGATCCGCGCCCGCTCATCGCGACCTACCGGCAATTGCAGGAAATCCGGCTCTACTATGATTTTCGCGACGTCGATATCGATCGCTACATGATCGAGGGCGATTACTCGCAGGTGATGCTCTCGGCGCGCGAACTCAACGTCGATTTGCTGGCCGACAACGCCCAGACCTGGGTCAATCGCCACTTGAAGTTTACCCACGGCTACGGCCTCGTGATGAGCCCGGTGCATACCAAGGATCAGGAGGGGCTGCCGTACCTGTACGTCAAGAATATTCCGCCGCAGTCCGACGTGGGCCTCAAGATTGACACTCCGGGAATCTATTTTGGCGAAGAGCCCGATATCTATTGCATCGTCAAAGCGCTGACGCCGGAGTTCGATTACCCGAGCGGCAACGACAACGTCTCCGACTTCTACAAGGCCAACGCGGGCGTCGCGATCAGCGGCTTCTGGCGGCGCCTGCTGTTCAGCCTCTACTTTCGCGACATCAACCTGCTGGTGACCGAGAATATCATCGGCGGCAGCCGGCTCCTGATGCGCCGCAACATCAGCCAGCGCATCGCGTACCTGGCGCCGTTCCTGAACCAGGATCGCGATCCGTACATGGCCGTGCATGACGGCGCGCTGTACTGGTTCGTCGACGGCTACACGGTCAGCGATCACTATCCCGATTCGCAGACCAATGACTATCAGATCAACTACATACGCAATTCCGTCAAGGTAGTAGTCAATGCGTATACCGGCGAGACTACTTTCTATGTGGCGGATCCCGACGACCCGGTGATTCGCACGTGGGAGCGGATCTATCCCGGCATGTTCAAGCCGATGAGCGGGATGTCGCCCGATCTGCGCGCGCATATCCGCTACCCCGAGGATTTCTTCCTGATGCAGGCGCAAATGTACGCCACGTATCATATGACCGACCCGTCGGTCTTCTACAATCGCGAGGATCTGTGGGATTTCCCAAAAGATAACTACGCCGACGAGACCGTGCCGATGCAGCCCTACTACGTAATCATGCGGCTGCCCGGGCAAACCCGCGCGGAATATATCCTGATGCTGCCGATGGTGCCGAAAGGGCGCGATAACATGATCGCATGGCTCGCCGCGCGCTGCGACGGCGCCGATTACGGCCATCTGTTCGAGTACGCGTTCTCGAAGGACCGGCTGTTCTACGGGCCCTATCAAATCCAGGCGCGGATCAACCAGAATCCCGAAATCTCCCAGCAATACTCATTGTGGAACCAGATGGGTTCGAAAGTGATACTGGGTAATCTACTGGTTATTCCGATCGAGGATTCGCTGCTCTATGTCGAGCCGTTGTATATCCGGGCGGAGAACGGCCAGTTGCCCGAACTGCAGCGCGTGCTGGCCTCGTACAGCGATCGTACCGTGATGGGCAGCGATCTCGAATCGACCCTGGCGGCGCTGTTCGGCGCGCCACCGAACGCCGCGCCGGTGATGACCCGGTCGGCGGCGCCAATCGGGATGGGCGCTCCGCCGGTGATCGGCGCTCCCGCGATCGCCAACGCCCGGCCGTCCGCCAATGCGCCGCCCGATCTCGAGGGGGCCGCGGCGCACTATAATCGCGCGCTGACCGCGCTGCGCCAGGGCGACTGGACCAGTTTCGGCGTCGAGATGCAAAAACTGGGTGCGCAACTCGGCCCTGGAGGTGGCACGGCCCCGCATTGAGATGCGGGACGCGCGCAACGCGCCATGGCGATCGAGCTTTCAGCCCACTCCCGCGCCGCCGGCCCGCGCGAATGGAATCCGGGCGGATCGGACGGCACAATCGGCGCGGAGATCGGCGCAATCGCCACGATGGCCGCGGGGATGTTCCCCGCGGGACGCTGCCGCATCGTATGGCACTGCGGCGGCGAAAACGGAGTTAGCGAGGCGCCCGCGGGATCGCGCGGTGACGTCGTCCTCGACGCGGCGATGGCCGTCCTGGCGCGCTATCCGGCCGCGCACGAGGCGCGCTCCGAGGGCGTGTTCTGCCTTGGGCCCGACGATCTGGGACCGATCGGCCGGCGGCCGTCTGATGGCGGCCGGCTCGAGGCCGCGATTGCGGTCGTCGGCAGTTCCGCGGCGGGCCTGGCGCACGCGACCGTCGCGCTCATCGCACCAGCGGGCTATCGCGCCGCGGAGCTCAAGGCGGCCGCCGAATTGGCCGCGCGCGCGGTGCTTGGCCTGATGCGCTCGGCGAGTGGCGCCGCCTCCCGCGAGTTCTGGCAGCGCCGGGCGAGCGATACCGCCACGCGACTCTCGCGGCTCCGCGCGGATACGACCGCCGGCGCCGCCGAGGAGCGGCGTATCGCAGCGGCGCTGGTGGCGGCCGGAAAGCTCCGCCCGCGCAATCGCTACGCCGGTCTCGGATCGATCTTCGCGGCGCTCGGGCCGTTCGACGCATGGATCGTCGCAAGCGCCGGCAATTCGGCCGGGGGCGACGAAGCCCGGCATGACCTGAGCGTCGCCGCGTCGTCCGGCGTACTGGCCGCGGCCGCGCCGACCGATCGTGCGGGCCCGCTGGCCGCCCCGAGCGCGCTGGCCGAATGCTTCCGGCGCCAGGTCACGATCGTCCGCGCGCCACGACCGGGCCAGCGCGGCGCGTTCGGCGAGGATCGGCTGTTCGCGCAATTTCCCGCCTATCTATGTGTACCGCTGGCGTGCGGCGCGATCGGACTGGCCGCGCGTCAGGTGCCGGAAGATGCGATCGTCGCCCGGCTCGAGCGGCTGGCCGCAGGTCTTGAGCCGCTGGTCAGGGCGTGGTCGATGGAGGCCGAAATCGCCGGCCTGCGCCGGCTGGTGCGCAGCCTCGGGATGCGCATGTTCGGCGCGATCGACGCCGAGCGTGCGCGAATCGCCCGCGACCTGCACGACCATCAGGCGCAACTGCTCGCCGCCGCACGCATCGCGATTGAAGCGGGTCCGGACGAAGCGCGCGGAGTTTTCAAGCAACTGGAAGACGCGCTGCGGCTGCGCGTGCGCGAACTCCGGCCGGCGACGCTTGGCCGCTCGACCCTCGAAGACGGGCTGCGCTACGAATTGCGCCGGCTCGCCGACGCGGGCATCAAGGGACGCCTGATGCATGCCGATCGCATGGCGGCGCTGACCCGTCCGGTGCAGCAGGTCTGCTACCAGGTTGCGCGCGAGGCACTGGCCAACGTGATGCGCCACGCCGGGGCGAGCCGGGTCGAGATCGCGATTGAAAAACGCGGCGGCCGCGTGCGCCTGTCGATTCGCGACAACGGCCACGGGATGCGCGCTGGCGCGAGTCCGGCCGGGATGGGTCTCAGCGGACTCGGCGAGCGGCTCGAATTGATGGGCGGACGGCTCAAGGTCGAATCCAAGGCCGGCGCCACCCGGCTCATCGCCGAACTGCCGGAGACCGTGTGAACCCGGCCGCCGCGGCGATTCGCGTGCTGCTCGCCGACGACCATCGCGTGCTGCTCGGCTCGCTGCGCGCACTGCTCGAACGCCACGGCTGCATCGTGGTCGGCGAGGCGACCACCGGTGAGGAGGCGGTCGCCCTCGCGATACGCGTGCGTCCGCAGGTCGTCGTCATGGACCTGGAGATGCCGGGGACCGGCGGGCTCGCCGCGGCGCATCGGATGGCCAAGCTGGTGCCGGCGGCGAAAGTGCTGATCCTGAGTGCGCACGACGAGGAAAACGATGTGATCGAGGCGCTCTCGGAGGCCGGCGTGGCGGGTTACCTGGTCAAGGGTGACGCGCCCGACGAGCTGATCAATGCGGTGCACATTGTGAGCGGCGGGCGGCGCTATTTGAGTCCGTCGGTCGCGCCAATCCTGCTCGGGCGGCTCAAGGATCCGCACGCCGTCAAGCGCGGCGCCAACTCCCTGATCACACGGCGCGAGCGCGAGGTCCTGCGCCTCATCGGGCAGGGCGCGACCAGCAAGGATATCGCGCAGACGCTCGGCATCAGTCCCAAGACCGCGCAGGCACATCGCGAAAATCTCAAAGACAAACTTGGCCTGCGCACCACTGCCGACATCGTGCGCTACGCGATCAAGCACAAGATCGTGAAGCTCGACTAGGGAACCTCTGCACAGGTGGTTGTGCTGAAAGATTGGCTGAAAGTGGTCATG
>JADEYI010000331.1_pt1 | contig 73779 bp, 124 predicted proteins | sample 8542331 | NCBI WGS metagenome assembly JADEYI01 (sample SAMN16510988, study PRJNA670497) | mine drainage metagenome | isolation source: biofilm near Copperflume 1 | place: Germany: Marsberg coppermine Kilianstollen | collected 2018-02 | reverse complement strand
GTCTGCAGACGCACCTTGCCTTCGGCAGGAAAAGCGTGTAATAATAATAATAATATTTGTATCTGGCATGCCTTCCAGCTTGCAAGGTGTGGCACAGTTTTCTTTGTCATGCTGTGTGGAGAGGGATGACTCTGTGCTGGATTTATGAAGTCCTGTGACAAGGTGTGGATCCTAAGAGTCTGTCAAGGTAGAACAGTAGTTCAGACAATGGTGTAGCAGGGAAGGACGTGTGTCATTAGAATAGTATATACTTGTGTGCTGTGGCAGTGTACTGGGGCAGATGTCCAAAGTATTATAGCAGATATACTTTCGGGGAGGTGCAGCTCCTGCTGCATTTGGGGAAAGATCAGTAAAGGCTGCACAGGATCCAGACTGGTTGAAGACTGCTTCATTGCTATTTTTTGGACGCAGGTGCACTAGACAGTGTGCCTAGTGCCAGTCTCTCAGTTGGAAGGGGATAATGACCTCAGAATTGTGTTTTTGTACTTCCTGAATGGCAAGCTAGAATATTTCACCATGCTAGCTGTAGCCTACCGAGCGTCTTGATGATGCTGAGTAATAAGTCCATAGGTAGTACTTATATAAGTACTAATATACTACTATAGTACTAATATATTCACCAGAGCATGCCATCATGATGATGCCACTTGAGGTTGAGGTTTGAGGCTCAAAGATTTTGAGACTTGCATTGGGCTGTGTAAGCCAAAAAGAAAGGGGATTAAGCAAAGTCCACTTCCAGTGGCCCACTGGTCCGGACTGGCAGGTGCAATGATTACGGGAAGATGGCCCGGCCAAGCGTTCAATTCCAATTGTTGTGATCATGAGTGCAGCTGCGTTAATGGTATTGAAGCAAAGTGGTGACTAACAGCGACAGCATCATCATGATCGCCACATTGCCGCAAGATGCATGCGGCATGGCAACAAGACGATAGTGATCGCATGCATCCGGACCCGGAGCTCCAAGCTCGAGGGTGGCTGGCGGCAGGGGTACCGGTAGTTCTCCAAGGGTTACTCCCCTGCCGGCGCCGGTCCTGTCCATCGTAATGCAGTAATTAGGAAATTCTCCTAGGTCACTCCCCATGCTACTATTGTCCCTTCGTTCAACCGTTGCATTGCTGCGTGAGCGCGTATCCCACACGCCGCCTTGTCACAATTTAGCTCATCCTTCAGCTAATCCACCTAGCGAGGTCCAATGTTTTGAACGAGACGTGTAGCATCCATTTCCGGTGATCATGGCACAATAGTGCAGCCTTGATAACATTTGTTTTCTTTTTGAGGTAGATTGGCCGCACGACGGCTAGCTAGGCTTTTCTTATGGCTTTACCTGTAACTTCTCTGTATGGGTCCTTGACTGGCATCCTGTATATCGCGCTGACGTTCGGTGTCGTATTTAAGAGGCGCGAACTTAAGATCCCCTACGGAGATGGGGGCCAACGAATGCTCATTAAGAGGATATCGGTAGGCGATCGCCTGGCGGGATGTCTGGGCCTCCATCGAAAGCACTTGATTGAATGCACAGGATTTTTTTTTGGGACAAAAGATTGAGTCATCGTACGGAAAGAGCTACAGAGTGGGCGTTGCCTTATATCAAACAATCATTGAACAAAGGATTTTCTTGGATTGCGATGTTGCGATATACCGTTTGTGGACACAGGCACACAACAATGCGAGCCAATATATCCCCTTGTCTCTCATCTTGCTGGCTTTGATAGAAGCAGGAGGCTTCGCACACACTGCTTGGATGCATGGGCTAGGTGCTCACCTTCCTGACTTGCATCACCTTGCATCTCATCCCTGCTAGATGACCTTCCTGCCACCATCATGCTCACCTGTGTTGGTTGCTGCAGGCCTGGCGTTGCTCATTGGCCGCAGCTCCCACGCCTATGCCATAGCTCTCGATGGGACTCCACACAAGTTCAGACTCTATGGAATGCTTGCCACCCTCAACGGGATCCTTCTCTCCTGCTGTACCCTTTTGGGCCACGGTCTTGGCCTGTACTGATGGCTGCAGGGCAATCACTGTCAATGGTGAGCTCTTAGTGAAATGCAGCAGTGTCACTTGCGGGTACCAAGTGAGGTCACACTGCAGGCTGTTGGCTGCTATGCCGGCGTGGCCACATAGATACAATCATGTCCTGTATGAACTTGAGAATGCACAACATTGTGCCATATGGCACGTTGCATGAACAGGTTGCAATGTGATTGTGACTGGCATCCTTGCAATTGCTTTCCAAATCCATCCAATTGCAGCTGGAGCCAACTTCAAGTTGCTGTAGCTATGTATTGGAAATGGGGATGTTTTGATACGCAAATCAATTGAATTCCTCATGTAACTTCCCATCACCATCGCACTGCTATGCTGCTGTCAAGCATGTATCTATTTTCAATGCCAGCCTGGGCGCAGCGCACCCTGATTCAGGCTGGAAGAAGGGAAGAATTTCCCGGAGGGAAGAATTTTATTCTCTGCTAGTGAGGACCGTCCTCACTGTCACTAGTATATAAGATATACTTATGAAGACTGCACTTTCAAATGTCCAGTATTTGCAGCCTGTGGGCTGCTAAGTCTTTAGCCTAACGGTTCAACCGAAATTGACAAAATTTAGCAGCCCATCGAATGCATTGCATGCTATGACAGCGGCGATCAAGTCCCATCATCATTTCGTTTGATTGTGCTCGAGTTGAAGGGCAAGCTGGATCACAGCAACTGAGTGCCACTGAGGTCGACACCATGACTCCAGGTTGCCTTGATGAGCAATCCCTTTCCACAAATATTTCCACATTAATGCACTCCATGTGCATGCAGAGTCTCAGACGGTCTGCCATCATCATGATATCACTGATCCAGATCTGGCAGATCAGACTGCACTGCATGCACCATGCTAACGCTTGTCACAGCCTTACTGCGAAGTTCAGGGGGCTTTAGCGTAACGCATCAGGATTTGTAGAACATGAATGCAGTGGCGCAGATCGATCCCCACATTTGCAATGACTCCTGCAGGTCCCAATACACCCAGCGCATGCCCGCCAATGCAGGAGGTCGTCGCCAGGGTGGAGGGAGCTTGTACAACTTCACAATTTCGTGATCAACTTCACGGACCGTCGGCTGTCCTGACTCGATGGCAACGTTGCCCCATCGGATGGAAGCTTCTAGGCAGCTTCCCCACACGCCTCGATCTCGATCCCCCTCATCTCATCTCAGATGCTGCATGTGTAGCAGAATTCTCAGGCACTGACCTCTCGAACAAAGAATCTGGGACCTTTTCTCAAAATATCAAGGAGGCTGCCCTGTGATAAGTGTGCTGTTTGCGATCCCAATGGGCACGGTCTGACCTGGGAGAATCCAGTAAATCTGCAGCTAAAAGCACAGCGTTTTCGAAAGTCTTTGTAAATCTGAAAGGCAGCATGCCTGAATGTCCCGCCGAGCAGCAAGAGACGAAGGCATCGTTGGCCGTGGAGCTTGCAAAACAGACTGTGGCCTTTGGAGCCCTGTTGAACCTTCAGGCGTCTTGGGCAGCATCTTTGGCACTTCCTTGGGGACTTGCAGCAGCTGGAGCTGCGGCCACACGAACGTTTGTCGATGGTGGTGATGTGCAAGGTGAATAATCACTGCCAACTGGAATGTGTATCTTTGGATCTGAGGAATGTGGCCACTGCGCCTAGGTCTTATATAGTGAGCGCAATTTTCATCATTTATAGCTCCTATAGAGGGGTGTCTATGCCAAGCCTGTGTCCCAACTCTCATGTACCTGACCCAGGGCTTCCTTGCAGGCACTGCGAAATCCACTGCCCTGATGGTCAAGATAGGGATGCTGAACCTTGTGCGGGACATTGTAGCCAACCTCTCCCATCAAGGCAGAGCAGACGTTGTGGCAAAGGTGCGTTACTGCCCCTTTCCTTGGGTACAAGTGGACTCCAGGATGCTGTTGCAGGCATGGCATACTTCGAGGACACCAGCAATGTGGATGCTGTGGTCAGATCAGCTGTCTTGCAGGTCACCATGGCCCTCCTGGAGCAGCAGGAATTCCTGGTGGTGTCACAGATCAACAACGCCCTCGTCGGTGCTGGGTACCTGAAAGAGTCTGCCGACATTGCAGGTAAATATCTTCTGCACCTACTTCCAACGACATGCCTGACATTAGCGTGTCGCATGACCCAGCACCTGTCATGGGTTTATCACATGACTACATACTTGGGTGCAGGGGTGATGGGCTCGCAGATGAGCAACAACTTCTTCCAGTCCCTGAAAGAGGCTGGCGCAAACTTGCTGCCTGACATTTGGCCCAACAACAAATCTCCAACCAGCAGCACAACTGGGAGTATGGGGGGCCTGGATGACCTGGCTATCGACGACCATAAGAGCGTGCTGCAAAGCCTCAAGGATGGCGAGTTTGGCTTCTCGCGCGCAGACTGATATCCTCCTGCTGTGGTGATGGGGAGTGCAAATTGTCCAGAATGGAGCATCAAAAATGGTCGAGAGAGTTGGTCCCAACATGTTTGAGCAGCTGCACAACACCAGGATGATTGCAGGCAGCTCCATCCTGCCGTCGTGCTTTGCATAAGCAAAAGAGATACTCGATTACTTGTTTGATTCCTCTTATCCAAAGCGTGCCATAGTGTCTGTTTGAGAGTGTCTGATGGGGGTGGCGCTGATTAGGTGGTGGTGCTTTACTATCTTGAGTGCAGTTGAGGACGTCCTGTCGACAGGCCTGGTGTGGCCTGGTGTGCAACTTGCATCGTTGTCCTGAGGACGGGCACTTTTGCTCGTAAGCTATACATTTTCACAAAGTTTGTAATGCAGACAAGATTTGTAATGCAGAAAGGCTCGGAGCCATGCTGCTGCAGACGCCGTGGTCCTTGGCCCATGGGACCAAGGCTTGGGTTGATCTTCCGTTGATGTTCTAGGATGTACTTCTCCATCATTGTGCAGTGGTATTTGAGACAGTCTCTGGATCATATTTCCGACCTTCCAGTGGATTTACTTCATACTCTGATTATAGAAGTGTCTCTAGGAGAAGTACTTTCTCGCAGCCTGCATGCGTGGGCTATCAATATCATGCAAGGAACATTGTGCGGATCTATTGAGGCCCAGGCAGCGCATACTGCTCAGCGCCAGGCTGGCGCTGCGAACTGCCCATGGTAAGGGACGGCAGCGGCGGCCGGCATGCATGCATATGCGGGTCCGGGCGCAAGTCTAGTGATCACACAGCATCCTATGACATCCTTAGAGGCAGTTCCCAATCTGCCAAACGTTGCTGGGGCGATTCGGCATGGCCCAGCTGGCCACAAGCCTCCAACGCTGGGCCCGTGTGGGTGCATGGCTTCAAACAGCTTCCACATAGCTTTCGGGGGAGATGCCGAGGAGCACACCACCAATTGCGTGATTTGGGATGCCGTCTGGCCCCACCATGATTCGATCAGGCGAGCGACCCAGCTCGATAGAAACGTCTTGAAATATCGATGCACTCGTGTTTTGTCGTCCTGGTTAGACAAGAGCCGCGGTAGACGGCCCGAGATTATAGATCCTCTGGCGTATGTGGCCGACTCACTGCCCAAGCAGGATCCATGGCTTCCCTGCTGCTGGGCCCCAATAACACTTTTCCGTTCTTCCAAGACGGCCAACGGACGAGGGAAGACGAGGTGCGTTGTGGAGCTTGTGCTGAAGCTGTGGTGTTATTTCGGAGGCACCACCTACTGATACACGGCTGCCCACTTTGGCGTAGTATATGCGCTAGATAGTAATATAATTCATATTGGATGGCCTCGAAGGTGTCAAACCTGGGCGCTGACCGATCCTCAACCGCCAGCATCAATCATCAAGCGCCAGAGGGTGCGCAGTCTCAACCTCTCTCGTACAATGCGTCGGGCTGCACGCGAGGTGCTGTGTTAGAGGCGTAGAAGGAAAAATGAGCTTGGAATGTCTGTAATGTGCAATCAGATTTGCCGAGGCTGTAATATGTTTGAGGCAGAAACCATCTTCAAGGACAACTGTGGCACTTTGCAGTGATACTTCAAAACCGGCACGACCCTTTAGGAGGTGCTTGGATGTCATTATTGGCCATCAAACTTGTCAGGCCCTTGGCACAAGCCGGTCTGGCATGCATGAATGCCAAAGTTGGACATTCTACAGCCGGGAACATCTTTCAGAATTCATGAACTCTGCTTGACATCCTTGTCCGGTGGCGAATACCTCGCTGGCCAATGCATATATTTAGGTTCCAGCTCTGGATCCATTAATGCACCTCAGTGAGAGCTGTCATCACTATGGGCCACTTTAAGGGGTGTTGACGGCCTTCCTTTCGATGCTGCATCGCAGGGCACGAGCTGCAGCTGCAGCAGCAGGCGATGCTGATGCAGAGGGTGCTCTCCTCGGGTATGGCAGGACCCTCAGGGCATGATCACCAAGCGCTGGTGAACAGCAACCTGCAGCCGGGCATGTACTCTGGGCAGCAGCTGCATGGCAGGCCGCTGGGCACAATGAGCCATGGGCAGGCTCTGGTGCCCAGCCATGGGCAGGCGCTGCAGCCCAGCGGGTCGCAGGGCTACATGGGGATCTCAGCCAAGGTGGAGAGCGTCCTAAAGGATGCCCATGAAGCCTACAGGAATGGCGAGTTTACGCAGGCGCTGCAGCTGTGTCACGCGGTGCGTAGCTGAGCCCCATAAACCCAAAGATGCACATTCTTAACCCCACCTGTGATTGGTTGGAGGTAGGGTTTTGTTGTGGCAAGCAGGAACTCTCAGTAGTGCGCACGATGTGCTTGTTTGCAACGATGGCAAGTTGCAATGGTTTTGTGGTGAAGGGTAGTTTTGAATCCTGATGTTTCTGAATGAGAATTGTGCTTGTGTGGTTGCAGATATATCCCCAGAACGCACACCGGACAGACTTGCTGCTGCTCATCGGCGCGGTGTACTACCAGCTGGGGCAGTACGAGCAGTGCATTGCCTTCAACGACCGCTGCATCCTGCTGGACGCCCAGATGGCCGAGGCGCATGCCAACCTGGCAAATGCCCTACAGCAGCTCGGCAACTTTGACATGGCCATTGTTTACTATCAGGTGTGGAGCACTGACAGCATTGTTGCACCATTGCTGTCAACTCACTACTGGCAGCCTTGTACATGTAATTCAGTTTTTTTTAGGCCAGTCTGACCTCCAGGAGGTACAAACCATTACTTGCTATGCACCAGGTATACCAAGAGAGGCCTGGCTCGGCCTAGGGGAGCATTCGGTTACTTCGATTTGTACGTAAGTAGTTGTGCGTAAATTTGAATTTAAGGAGAGGGGTGGTTGTGACTGGGTTGCCTTTATTGCTCTCGCAGTCTGCCCTACGCCTGAAGCCCACATTCACGGACGCCTACAACAACATGGCGAGCGCACTCGTGCAGAAGGGCCTGGTCCCCGCTGCGCTGCAGTGCTACCAGACCGCGCTCGCCGTCAACCCCAACCTGGTGAGGCCTGGCACCCCTCTTAAAGGACCGAAGTGAAATTTGTCGTGTATCGTTTACTCCATGCTGCACACCTTGCACCCCTGGTTATGTCAGATGGACAGTCCTAGCCACTCCAGCCACAGATGCAATGCGTCACAGCTGAATTTGAGCTGGCTGGAAAGGCTGCCGCATGCGCCAGGAACGGTCTAGGCCTGCAACAGGACTAGAATCTCTTGCTCGGCTGGTACTCCAGAGAGTGACCTTCAGCAGCCAAGCTACAATGTACAGCTCGCTCAAGACTGTACGCTATGTAGACTTGAAATTATGAAGGTTCAGTACTCGCTCTGAGCATGGAGGGTGGCTGACAGGTGGACGTGCACACAAACCTGGGGGACCTGTGGAGGGCGCAGGGGCCCAGCGGCCAGTCAGAGGCGCAGAGGTGCTACGCAGAAGCGCTGCGCGTGGACGTGAGGCATGCCCCCGCCTGGCGCGGACTGGGAGACCTCATGCGCGAGCGCGGAGAGCACCAGTCAGCAGTTGCATGCTACCAGGTGCGCAGCAAGTGTCACCTTGCAGCTGCATGGATGCATAAGGATTGAGTGGGATCTACAGCTGAACTTGCGGTAAATATAGCAATTGATCATCTGTTCTAGGTAGAGTAGATCCTTCTAATGGATCTGTGTCCGGGGCCGATGATGACAACACACGCACGTATTGCCAGAGATTATCGATGAAGAAACTGCAAGCTCTAGAACATGTCAAGAGGCCCTTTTTCGAAGTATTCTTTGACCTTTCCACTAATGAAGGGTGCAGGTGCAGATGTGTGCTCTATTTCACTGTCAGTAGAGCGGCATGATGATGTTCCTGTGCTTGCGCACATAAGTCATGCCGTGCTTCAAGCATGGAAACAGGGCATGCATCTTACAGAAAGGTTCTCAATTGTGATTAAACATGTGGTGAATGCAGGAAGCGGTGCGGGCCAGGCCGGGATACGCGGATGCGTTTACGGGCATGGGCATCTCGCTGAAGGAGCTGAAGCGGCGGGAGGAGGCGGAGGCGTGCTTCCAGCAGGTAGTGCGGCTGCGCCCTGGCTGCTCGCTCTCCCTCGGCAACCTCGCAGGTGCGCCAGTGATACTCCGAAATGGAGACGCTCTCCTTCCCACTCATCCTGGTATAGGAATTCCTAATATTATCTGCAGAAGATGGGGCTAAGAGCAGATGCCATCCTGTAACACAAGAGAGGCATCCATAGATGTGTAGACTTGAAGGATATCTGCTCTCTGCTGTCAAATTGAGCAAATAGTCTTGAGTCACTGGTGCCTGCTTGTGCTGGTTCCCTTGTGAGACAATGTCTGGCAATTGTGCTGTGCACAGCATTTTATTATATTTCTAAGAGAAATCCAATCATGCTCAAGGCCTTGTGGCCCCACTTGTGCAGGGGTTTACTACGAGCAGGGGAAGCTGGAGCAGGCGATAGCGACATACCGGGAGGCGCTGGTGCACGAGCCGAATTTCCCGGAGGCCTACAACAACCTGGGCAACGCGCTGCGCGAGGCCGGCCGCGCGGACGAGGCCATCCAGTGCTACACGCTGTGCATCCAGCTGCAGCTCGCACGTCCCCCCGCGGCCACCCCCTCCGGCCGCAACATCTCCCCTCTGCCGGCGGTGGCCGCGCAGGCGCAGTCGCAGCGCCTCAGTGTCGCCTACAACAACCTCGGGGGCATCCTCAAGATGCAGGTGCGTTCCACCTATGTGTTCCCTGTGCCCCCTCCTGATGCAAATTTTGTTGGAGCATTAATGTGGCATTGCGGACAGCTTGTGGGCGCAAGGTTATCTTGTATCTATTTGCAAGCTGTGCAGCAATGACCGGACATCAATGCCTCATGTACAGATAGAAGCACCTAAGGGGGTCAGAGGACATCTGGGCACAACTGCTGTAGTGAGACACTGCAAATATTCTTGCCTCCTGCTGAGCACGCTCAGAAGGTGTGAGTTCTCATTGGCTGACAGAGTGTTGGGTTGCCAGGGCCGGGCCGCGGAGGCGATAGCCTGCTACGAGCACGTGGCGTTGCTGCAGCCGGAGTCGGCAGAGGCGCATGCGAATCTGGCGTCCTGCTACAAGGATGCGGCGCGCCAGGACGCCGCCATAACCAGCTACCGGCGCGCGCTGTCGCTGCGGCCGGACTTCCCCGAGGCATTCGCCAACCTGGTGCACAGCCTGCAGTGCGTCTGCGAGTGGCGCGACCGGCCCGCGCTCTTCCAACGCATGGAAGTCGAGGTGCGGATCTTTGAGTCTTGGGCTTCACACAGGGATCACTAGTGGTGGCCTATTAAGGTCTGCCAAGATTTCTGTCACGGTTGCTTTCATTGCTATTTTTGGCCTCCTCTAAAGCACTACATTTATCTTTCCTCCATCTTGTTGTCGCTGTGATAAGCTGTGCATTTGTAGCTTACAGAGCGCGGGAGTCTGACCTTGCCCAAGCTTGCAGCAGAGGCATGTTGAGGTAGGGAAGGTTCTTGCAGTCTAGAGTTAGCACCTCATTTTTGTTCGTGCAATTGCTGATATCGAGGTTTCTGTGCTGGCGCAGGTGCGCAACGACCTGCAGATGGGCCGTCTGCCGCCGGTGCAGCCCTTTCACGCCATGGCCTACCCCTTCAGCGCTGACCTGGCGCTGGCCATCTCCCAGAAGTACGCGCAGTTCTGCGCCATCACCGCCAGCCGCATGCGCGCCCCGCAGCTGGCGCACCCGGCCGCCCGGCCACTCGCGCCCGGCGAGCGGCTGCGCATCGCTTATGTGTCGTCGGACTTCGGCAACCACCCGCTCTCGCACCTCATGGGCTCCGTCTTCGGCCTCCATGACCGCTCCAGGGTGCAGAATCCCCCTTTACACCCCTCCGGAAACCCCTGCATGCATGCGCGCATCATTCTGCGCCCCTCCGGTGTGGGTTTCAATGAAGCAACACACCAGGCTTGTTGCTAGTGTTTTCTGCGGAAGGTCTTTCTGGATCACTTTGCTCTGGTCTGTTGCGAGTGGGGGGTCGCACTGCCACAGTGTGAATGTGTTGGGAAGGGGCTCTTGTTGGAAATGGTCTTATAAAGTTGTGTGACATCTGCAGGTGGAGATCTTCTGCTACGCGCTGAGTGCGTCTGACAACTCGGAGTGGCGGCAGCGCATCGAGATGGAGGCGGAGCACTTCCTGGACGTGTCGGCCTGGTCGGTGCCGGACATTGCTGGCAAGATGTCCGCCGACGGCATCCACATCGGCGTCAACCTGAATGGCTACACAAAGGTAACTGTTGCGGCCTCTACCTTCTTGTTTGCCCTTTCTCCGTGCACTGCAGCGCGCACTGGCTATCTGTGGCTTCTTTTGTGTAGGAGCATGCTGGTTTCCTCAATGCATGCTTATTGTTGTTCCTGCCTGTAAGTGCCATGACTGCACTCCTCCAAATCCTGTGCCGGCATTGTGATGGGGGTCTCCTCAGCACACCACACCTTGACACTTCCGACTCCGAGGATTGCACTTCTACTCTGGATTATGGAGGCTTTTAACTGTGGCTGGCTGTGCGTGCAGGGGGCGCGCAACGAGATATTTGCGCTGCAGCCGGCGCCGGTGCAGACGAGCTACATGGGCTTCCCGGCAACCATGGGCGCCAGCTTCCTGCCCTACCTCATCACCGACAAGGTCGTCGCGCCGGACTCGTGCCGCCCCTGCTACTCAGAGAACCTGGCCCTCATGCCCAACTGCTACTTTGTCAACGACTACAAGCATGCCCACATGGTAAATATTACTTTCCCTCTTACTCAGTGACCAATGAACTGTCCCTTTCCTCGTAGTTCACCTGATAGGGACTGTTGGTGCCCATTCCATGTGTTTGTCAGATGACTCTTCTTGGTTTCACCCAAAAGATCAATCGCTTGAGCAAGAAACGATCACATGAGTGGTTAAGGATGTCATCAAGGACCCATTTGAAATGCATGCAAGCCATCACTTTGACGGCTCGATTAACCTGGTCAGCATTTGGAATGCCTGTGTAGCACCACCCATTTCTGGCTTGCATGATGCAAGGCAACGTGGTCTGCAGCGCCACTCATACCACCTTGAGCTGTCCTGCAGGACGTGTTGGACGAGGCAAACCTGCCCTCGCGAACAGAGGTGGGCCTGCCGGAGGACCGGATAGTCTACTCCTGCTCCAACCAGCTGTACAAGTACGACCCCGAGACCTTCACGACGTGGTGCAACATCCTGCACCGCGTGCCAAACTCCGTGCTCTGGCTGCTGCGCTTCCCGCCCTACGGCGAGCCGCGCATCCGCGCCGAGGCGGCCGCGCGCGGCGTCGACCCGGCCCGCATAATATTCACCGACGTGGCCGCCAAGCCGCTGCACATCCGCCGCTCCGGCATCGCCGACGTGTTCCTCGACACCCCGCTCTGCAACGCCCACACCACTGGTGTGCCCTCTTTGGCTCCTTACTCACCATGCTTGACACCCAATTTCAACGCCCCCAATCCACCGGTGCACTTTTTGGCCTATTTTGTCAAACTCTTGCATCTTCCTCGTGTTTCTTTGGAGGAGCCTGTCTTTAAATCAACAATGTCACCCAAGCTTTCTGCTCTGCCTTTGCGGCTTCCAGAATGACAAGTTCTGCGGTGCTTGCTTGAGTGTTTCAGCTGAGCTTGAAAGCAACCACATCAGCAACTGTGAGGCATGGATTGAACAGCAGCTGCATGCAGTGCGTGACAGGACCATGCCGACTTCTCCACGCCATCTGCTGAAGAGGATATGTAAAAATTTGGCAGAGCGCTGAGGCTGCATGGATTTGTGGGTGCAGGCTGCGACGTGCTGTGGGGCGGCTGTCCGATGGTGACGCTGCCGCTGGAGCGCATGGCTTCGCGCGTGGCCGCATCGCTGTGCTACGCCACCGGCCTCGGCCACGAAATGGTCGTGTCCTCGCAGCATGAGTACGAGGTGGGGCTTCAACCGAGTGACATTGATTCCCAGATGCAGACCGGCATACGTACTTCATTTGTAGGGTGTCCAGTAGCAGCTTGCTTGTGTGGTGCAGTCCTCTTTGCAAGTTGGTGCTTGGTGGTATCACAGTGCGTATTTTCAAGGATTCCACCAAGCAACGTCTCAAGACGGGGCTGCTTTGTGCAAGTCTCCATCGCTGCATGCTGGCACCTTGCACGTGCAGGGTTGCTGTAATGCGCTATACAGAAAGAGCGCAGGTATAAAAGTGGAGTGCATGGCTTGCAGGATCGGGCGGTTGAGCTGGGTCTGAACCATGCGATGCGGCTGAGCCTGCGGGAGCGGCTGAAGCGCGCCCGGCTCACGTGCCCGCTGTTCGACACGGCCCGCTGGGTGCGCGACCTGGAAAAGGTCTTCTTCCGCATGTGGGACGTGCACTGCGAAGGCCGCGGCCCTCGCCCCTTTGAGGTCCAGTGACAGGGGACCCTGAAACAAGCTTTAACCTAAAGAGCCCCCGCCAGTGAGCGGCTGGGGTCCTGTCACATCTATGCCCTTTCAAGTTTGAACGAGGGGCTGGGAGTGAGTGCCCCTTCGAGGTCCAGTGACAGGGGACTCTAAATTAACAGATTAATAGAGGTAAAGAGTCCCCTGCCGACGAGCGGTGGGGGGCTTGTGAGATCTATGCCCCTTCAATCTTCAGTGAGCGGGCTGGGATCCTGTCAGAGAGAGTGGATCCTTTGAGGTCCAGGAAGCAGTTGCAGTGGTGTTAGAGGAGGAAATGCCCGCAACGCTGCTGTGAGGGAGCATGGGATCACATAAAGAGGGTGCTTCCACGAGGAGCTGGCTAGTTGACCCCCCCTGGATTGTGAACATTCACCTGGCTTACGTCATGGTCCTGTGCGTTGTGTTGGATTTGCTGCTGGGAGCGCTGGGCAGGCGTCTGACGACTGAAAGTGCAGAGAGATTTGCAGTGCATGACACCCTTCCGGCTGAACAGACAAAAGGGGAATTTGAACATTGGGAATCAAATGTTGCAAGAGTTTGGAAACTGCAGCTGAAGCTTTGAATACACGGAAAACCTTAAACTCACATTGGTGGGTGATGTAGATGTGTTTTAACTGACCTAAATTCCTCTGAGGACGCTTGTTGTTTGTCTTTTTTAGCAATGTCTTCAGCTGTTGTGAATATCCTGCTTGTGAAGTGCTAGGCAGATTGTCAGTGTGTTGTTTGCTTTGTTCCTCAATTGCTAGCATAGCGCTCGTGTCATATTCTTGCAGTGGAACCTGACCTTTGTAGAGATCTGATGTATCAGCTCATGTAAGAAATAGCTGCAGTGCAGTCGTAGTAGAACGTGTGCTGGAACGCATCATGTTCGAACATTCATTTCAATTTTTACTTTTGACGAACTTTTGACAATTTTGAAAAGTACTAGCTTAATATCAATACACGCAAATTAGAAGCTCGACACTGGATACAGTAGCCGCCTCCTTTGTGCCACAGAGCCATGGACAACACTGACCATGTTACAGTGCGTACATGAAATTTCAACATTCTGATAACGAATTCTTGTATCCACCGCCCAGCATGGCAGTTTCGCAGTTGGTTCCAGTTTGTGTTCTTTCTACAGGTCTGTCTCGCCAGAACTCTGCATTATCGTGCAGGAACAGCGAGTGCTGCCAGGGCAGAGCAGGCACGCCTGCTGATGGCCATGAAAGGCACAACAGAGATCGCAACGAGACCGGAGGGGTGTATTCTGCCCAGCAGACTCCTGAAAGGCCACAGGGCTTCTGGATCCACCAGGACGGGTGGCCTCCCCCAGAATGACACCAGTAGTGTCAGGCTGACAGCTGTCTTGGTGTACTGCGCCGCCTTCACCCACCTTCCACTGCTGATAGCCTCCTACGAGAACAAATAGGCGCGAATTGTGAAAGTGGTGTCTTCACACCAGACTCCAAGAAAGTGCATACTACCGGCCCTGGCAAATATTGAACGGGACTGTGAAGGATGAGTGCAGTACTTCCTGAGTCTGCAGGGCAGCTGCCTCTTTCTCCTTTGCCACGGCCTTCCGAGTCAGTTTGGCACTCTGAGCGAAGCTGGCTGGGCTAGACAGCCGCTCTGCCTGCTTGTTAAGCTGGGCAGCCTCCGCCTTCAGCTGTGATTGCTGACTTCGAAGCCTATTGACCTGCGTATCATTAATTATTTTTTCATGGGTCCTAAGGCAAGCAGCGGGCATACAGTGGGCGCAAGAAGGGTGGTTGTTTGTGATTGCCATGACGTGAGAATTGCGATGTCCTGATCTTCTGTATATGCAATGGGCACAAAATGAGAAATATTCGGGAGAAGACTTGTGTTTTAAGAAATGATCACCTTAGCATCTCCAGCAAACCTCTGGATCAGTTCACAGATCAGGACAATCAACACAGCAAGGATCGCAAACATATGTACCTATAGCACCTATTGCATAGGTTGCAGTACTTTCTTCCAACAGCTTTGAATATTTCAAATCGAATGGGTGCATTGACTTGAAATGTCCTGCCATCGACTGCTCAGCAGGCCACGTCATGGAGCAGCTCCCGGGAGCTTCCGTTGGCCAGCGCACCTAGTTCTCTATACAATTCTGGGGCGGTCTTCCACGATCGAGCCTCGTTCAATTAGACAGCTTTGCAAAATCAGATTGCTTGCCCTCACGACTGAAGTTCTGAGGTGTTACGGGCGAGATCACGTCATGCAAGCTATTCCAACGTGCCTCCCGCAGGTGAGCAGGGGTGGTATCATGCTCCATCCTGGTCTTTACAACGACACCGGAACTAATAGACCGATAGCGTGCTTCATTTTGGCCGCATCTCCTCGTCCTTTCAGTTCTTGTTTCATGCACATTGTCACTTTATTACATGTCAAAATTTATAAAGCAACGACCTCTCTTTGCAGGTGCACGTGGGTACGTTTCGCCCGTTTTCTATTTTATCGCTCCACAGATGCGCAGCATCCAAGACAAGGTGCGCAATGGAGCCTACAACCCAAGCTTGCAGTGTTTCAGAGCAGCAAGAGCATCAGTGCAATTCAACTATTAAGCATCAAGGTGATCTCGCCCTCACGAAAGCAATCCTGTGTGCAGATTTGCGCACGCTGGCCGCAGCATAAGGTGCAGCGCAGCAGACGGCTCGAGCAGCAGGGGGAGGGCGAAGTCCGGCAGGAGGCAGCAGCGTGACGCGGCGGACTCGGCAAAGCGCGGCGTCGATGATGCGGCCGACAGCCTCAAGTCCGGCATCCGCTCGGCAGAGGACGTGGTAAATGACGCAGCGGAGAGCGTTAAGGACGCCGCAGACAGTGCACGCAGCAGTCCGCGCAGTACCGCCTATGGCACAACAACAAGCACCCGGAGAAATGCTGACGACGCCGCTGCGGATGCCAAGGGCGCAGTGCCCGACGCGGCCGACGCGGCCGGCCCGCAGCGCCGCAGCGTGGCTGGCGCGGCGCGCACAGCGCGCAGCGGCATCGACTCAGCGGCTGACGCTGTCGATGATGCCAGCCGCACCGCCGAGCGCTACGCGGCCGTCCCGGAGGCAGCAGTGGACGACGCGGCCGACGCGGTGACCGAGAGGATCGGCGCGGCGGCCGAGAATGTCGAGGAGGGCATTGATCAGGCTCGCGAGTACGCCGAGGACCCGAAGCTGGCGGTGTCGGACGCGGCCGGCGCGGCGGAGGAGGGCGTGGACAGCCTGGCCGACAATGTGAAGGCCGGCGTGCGCGCTGTGCGCCAGGGCCTGGCTGATGGCGCGGACGCCGCCGAGGAAGCTGCCAAAGACGCTCAGACGCAGAGTGAGGCTCGCTTTGCTGTTATCTCTTGCCCGTCAGTAAGAGTGCCGATTCATGCACACCGGCATGCTTCATAGGAGTCCAAAATGCTATCAGTGCTTTGTAATTGTGCTGACGCTGAGATGGGGCATGTTATGTGTGCAGGTCAGCCGCGCATCGGCGCGCGCCCTGTGACCGTGACATACTCATCAGGCGCAGGCGCAGTACAGACCGACACCAGCACCAGCAGCAGCACCGGAACTGCGCAGACTGCAGCCGCCGAGGACACAGGTGAAATCCCAATCCATCATTTCATTTCTGTGCCACCCAGCAGTCATTTCGTCTGCTGTCTACAAAGAGCAAGCGCAGATCATGCTGGCATGCACATAGACATCCTGTCCGCAGCAATTGCGGAGACTACCACTTTCTTGTATTACACCCCTTCTGGAAAGGGGGTGTAATGATTCTTCTCTGAGAATCAAGAACATCAGGTGCATTTGCAGCAGTGATTTTGTGACGCCTTCCCACCTGGACCATCTCGGGCTTCCCTTGACCAGATCAAAGACAAATCAAGAGACTGCAGAAGTATTTACCGTAATCGCACCAAAATATGAATCGCTGGCGCTGTGTGCCTGCAGCCGACACTGCGCGCGAGGTGGGCGCCCAGGTGGATGACGTGGCGGATGACCTGGAGCGTAACATTGATGAGGCGGCTGAGCAGGTCGAGGGCGCCATTGAGGCGGCCGGAGAGCGCCTTGAGGGAGCCATCGACGACGCGCCGCGCCAGACTGCCGCCGTGCTCCAGCAGGTGATACAAACAACCAAATGATTGTCTATGATGTTGGGTCTTGCGCAGCCTGTTCTGCTGAGGTGCCCCCCCAACTTTCAGGATGACATGCACTATGACTTGTACTTTGGAGGTGAAAGATAGCTTGCATGGATCTGTATCTAGCGATCAGGCCTTCCTGGAAGGACAGAAAGAAAGAAAGAAAGAGCGGTGAGTAGATGAACGCTGATACAATCCAGCGTTTTGGGTTGGCACCGGCTCTTCCTGGGAGCCGGGACCTGTTGCCCTGCTCAGCAGCCACGTGCCTCGGCATGGCATCTGACGGTTGCTGGTGCATCCTCAGGTGGTGGACTCGACTGCGGATAGCATAAAGAGCGCGCGCAGCACGGCGGAGGCCGTCAACGAGGACTTTGAGGAGCTGCAGGCCCCCGGGCCGGCCGCACCCTTTGCCGCCACTCCTCTCACCTCCCTGCCCTCTGTTGCCCCCGAGCAGGACGACGTGCGCTCCTTTCTCCCTCATGCTCACTTTGATTATGTGCACATTGGCCCTGCATCCCCTACAGCGCAGTCATTGTTGACATGTGCACATTGCCCTCTGCATGGCTAGTCTTGGCGGGTCACGGCAGAGAAGCAGACTTGCATTCCTCACAGCATAGCCATGCTTCGCCCAATCACAGAGCCCAGATGGCAACGCAGTTATCTGTCAGTGATGCTGGCAGGAGGCTGTGGGTAGTCACACCCTAATGAGCCCTGTTTCATGAGCGGATCAAACTTTTATTGTCTACTGCACAAGCAACGTGCAGTGTAGTAGCGATGATCAAATCTCTATTGTCTACTGCACAAGCAATGTGCAGTGTAGTAGCAATGTCTGCAAGCAACGCAAAGCTGAGGAGTGTGCTATGTGTGCAGGTGTCATACCAGAAGAAGCGGCTGCTGTTCAGCGTGGCTGGCTTGGACCGCGGCTTTGCGGCCAACGCCGCCGCTGAGCTGGCCGTTGAGACCGCCATCTACTCGCTTGTCGGCGCTGCCGGCGGCTCGCCACCCCTGACGTGGACCTCCAGTGCGCTTATTTCCCCCGCCTCCGCAGAAAATGATTTTTATGTTTCCTTGGACTCTTTAGGCCTCGCCTGGATTCTAACGGGGTCAGCCCATTGCATGACACCCAAAATGGGGATGCTTGAGGAATGATTGAGGCATAGATCATGGCAAGAAAATACCACCTATCCAGAATTTCTGCATGAGTTCTGGCGTGGTGCAAGAAGCTTGAGTTGGTTCAAGAAGCTTGGGAAGATGCCTACCCTGATGCTACCTAGTACCTGCCCGATAGTTCCCTGTCAGGACATCAAGCACAGTCAGCACATCCCCGTGACTACGTAAGTATTGTGTAATTGAGCCATAGTTGGCTGCGCGCAGAGGATGGGGGCAGCGGCGGCAGCACGCTGGGCATGCTGAGCGGCACGTGGCGCCTGGTCTACTCCAGCGGTTTTGCCAGCGGCAGCCTCGGCGGCCAGCGCCCGGGGCCGCCGGCTGCCTTGGTCCCCGTCACCATCGGCCAGGTGCGCCCCCTTGCTCTTGTTTCCTCATTCTTGAATGACGAAGTTCAAAGTCCCTCTGGACTGTTTCGGCATGGATGCTGGTCACTTGGCAATAGTATCAGGGAGGCTGCATCCCTGGTGCAGCCGCTATGTGGGCCTTTTTTTAGAGTCTGCATCTTTGGAGCTACAGCGCAATGTCTGTGTCTGATCAACTGGTTCTGTCGCCCCGGCATGCCCTTTAAGATTATTTATGAATACCAGATCTGCGCTGTGCAGCAAGACACCTCCGGCAGACAGTGTGGCAGCCAGAGCTCCTGTATAGGCCAAGGAATCTTGTCAAAGGCTCCGAGCAGGAAGGAGAACTCAGCGGGGCTGTGCGCGCGCCCAACGCGAAATCCGTATATATGAATCCCCAAGCTGAAGTACAAAAAGCTTCAGGAACATGGGAGTAAATCTTTGGGGCGAATTATGGCGCAGGTGTACCAGGTCATTTCCACTGCCACAGCGACGCTGGACAACGTGGTTGAGTTCTATGTGCGCTACCAGCTGCCCTCGCTGCCCGGCCTGCCGCCCACCGAGCCCATCGTGTCCACTTTGCGCCTGCGCCACAGCCTGGAGATCCTGCCCGGCAGCAACGTCCAGATCACCTTTGAGGACACCCAGCTCAGCGTCACTGGTGCGCCACCCCTGCTCCCCTGCTGGCAATATTTTTGTGTTCTCATCCCCCTGTGCTCCTTGTGTCCATTTCAGCAGGCCCAGGCCCCACAGGAAGGGAAGCTTGTCTCTCAGATCACGAGCCAGACAAAGGTAGGCCATCAGATTTTGATTTTGATACACGAATTTGTGGTGGGCAGGCGGGCTGGGCGGCGTGCTGGGAAAGCTGCCAGAGCTGACGGTGCCGCAGCTGCCGGAGCCGCTCAAGCCGTCGCGCTCGATGCGCAGCTCCACCTTCGAGGTCCTCTTCCTCGACGACGATCTTCGCGTCACCCGCGGCGACCGCGGCGAGCTCCGCGTCTTCGTGCGCACCTGATCAGGCGGCTGGAAATTCTGCTGACGTCAGCAGCCCCGGGCGCATCGGATTTACGTGCAGCTAGTCACCGCTCGCTGATGTCAGCAGCCGTGTGCGCGCCGGATCAGGCGGCTTAATCAGCGTCGGTAATGTCATCGGCAGGCGCAAGGTAGTTGGAGTTGGGAGTCATTGCAGGAAGCAGGCCTGCTCCTAGGAATGGCAGAGGGGTGCTGTTGTTCCTAGGAAGCATTGCATTGGTATGTGTCTGTTCTGATGAACAGCGGCTTTCTGATTTTGCGCATGGTTTATTTTGAATTGAAGGGAACACAATTCAATTGCTTCCTAGTTTCTGATAGAGAGCTCCTGCAGCAATTATCCGGAGTAGGATGGTGTAGAGAAGGTCTGCAGCTGCGGCTTCATTTCTGCATAGGTTGTATTCTTTGATGTGGTTTGAAACTCTTTTTTATGCATTCAATTGAGGTTGTGTGGGCATGCACACCACAGACTCTGCAAGTCTGTTGATCTATTTAATGGCAGCTACTAGCTGGTCTGGGCGTCGTGACTTTAAGGCAATGGGAACGAATTTCAATGCGAGTGTCGGTCAAAAATGCATGCGATGCAAGGTTGCTGGACCACGGGGAGCGTGCCTTGCAAATCAATTGCAGACCAAACTGCAGCTTTCTCATTCATAATATCCATAAACAAAATCGCAGGCCGAGCGGCCGACCCCAGCCAGCACTTGGCTGCATGATATCAGTAATATACAGTCCAAGACGCTGCCAGTCTTTCTGACTGGGGTGCCCAGGGCTCAAGCATGCCAGGTCATTACTAGAGGCAATTCATTGGATCTGGCGCACAGCAAATCTCTCGGACTAATGCATTTTCTTCATCTTCTCAAGCAATGCCGGCCCGGAGGAAAATCCTCCGAGCACAACAGAGCGCCTGACTTCTTCGGTCTTCTCCTGATCATCACCATGACTTGGCAGACACTCGAAACCTGTCTCATCAGATCTCCACATCAGGGCGACGTCATTTCCATCACCCGCTCTGTTCAATACACATCACTGACACCACGGCTATCAGCGATCCAAAGAATATACCAAAATTTTTCCTGTCGACTCCGACGAATGTTCACCATCCACTGTCCAGGCTGGAAAGAGATGTCTGTTCTAGTAGCATGCGCCGCTAGGAGAGCACTCTCACTCTAGATCACGACAGCAAAGGATGGAACGAAAAGAAAGCAGTGCCGGCAGTCAGAACCCAAAATTGCGGTCTTGTCTCCCTGGCTAGCCAGCAAGAACCTGCACGAAGTGCTCACGGACCCACCAGCAACAATGTTGAGACCCCCCTAACCCCCAGCAGACCATCTGTACACATTAGCTGCACGGCTGTTCTACGCCCGCAAGTGGGAATCAAGCAAAGCTCATCAAGCAAAGCGATCAATGCGAACAGTTACGGTTCGGCCGCCCAGCTCCGCGCCGTTCATTATCTGCGCCGAGGCCTGCGCATCCTCCGGCGTGGAGTACCGCACAATACCAAAGCCCCTGCAGCCGCCAGCCGCCGGCCGCGCCGTTCAGAGATTTTTAAGCATTGGCGCTGACATCAGCTTGTGATCCCCGTGACATGCCTCAAGCCAGGGCACAGTCGCTTGTGCTAGTGCATGATGCTGGTATGCATCAAAGGCAGGTCACATTTACTTTTGTTCATGCATGACAACGGCATGCGTGACAAAAAAATGAGGCTGGGATGCAACACAAGTGCAAGTGCATGATGCGGGCAGGCAGCAGAGCCTGGCCCGACAGTTACTCGGCCAAGTGCATGATGCTGGCATGCACTAAGGTTCATGGCTGGATGGTGGGATCGGTGAATGCCTGGACAGGGGCAAAGCAAAACGGAGCCCACCTTGATCGCCCGCTGCCATCGATGATGACATCTGCTCGCTCGATGTTCTGTGTGTTGGCAGCAAAGGCGTCTTTCAGGTTCTGCCACGTGCAGCTCCAGGGCAGGTTGTGCACCACCACCTGCATTTAAATCAGCAGCTTTTAAATCGCCCTCTGCAGATACTATGAGGACATGTTGCCATGCGCCTTGGCCTCGCCTGCGACAGGTCTATGCTATGATCACAAAAGCCTAGCTAGCTCGACATATGTTGAAAGCCTACATTCATTCTCTCCAGACACAAGTTCTCTATGTGAGGCACATTAAAATTCATGCTCACAGTTGCTCGCGCGTGTGCTCTGACGTTTGATTTTGCCACGTGTGTGATGTATATAGCAGCATCAAGCTTGCAGCTACATGCTCCTGACTGACGCATTAACTGCGCACTGGCCGCCCTGTTCTGCCAAGTCAGGGAGGGCGCACCTGCACGCCGCTGGACACGCCGGGCGTGCCGGGGGGTGGTCGGCGCTCGCCCCGGCCGCCGCGCCCCGGGAACATTCCCCGCCCCCCCCTGCCCGGCCTGCCGCCCCCTCTATATCCCATCGGGCCGGCGCCCATGTAGCCTCCACGCGGCATGTACTGGGGTTGCATGCCCGGCTGCATCCCTGGCTGCATGCCCCCGTAGAACACCCTCCTCAAGGCACCCTGCACAGGAAATGACACACACCCATTATTTATCGACCAGACAGCACGCCTCAGCCTCATTTGATCAATGATAAGCCTGCAATGAATTTCTGATCGCACAAGATTCATGTTTCACAACGATGCAGGACGTCTGGCACAGAAGAGTCAGCAATGCCTGTCGATTTCACCCAATTGCACCCTGGTTCACAGCAGGGTATGGGGCCTCTGTCTTGAGAAGGAATCCCGGGGCTATATTGCGCGAGGAAAACTGTGCGCAAATGAGAGACCCTTCCTCACGGAGAGCGCTGCAATTAAAAAGACCTTCACTAGGGCGAAGTCTAGGACATGACTGGCACGTATCGCAGGGATAGGTTGTCCGCATCCCCTTGTTGCAGCCCTGAATTATCGTATACTATCCCAAAGTAAAGCACCACGTTCCTACACATTGCAAATCACCTGTGGAGGTGCACCGTCAGGGCCTGTCACGTTGACGGCCTTTGTCCGACCGTCCTCGCTCTCCTCGACAAAGAACTCCACCGGCTCGTTTTCCCGAAGACTTCGAAAGCCTTCTGCATCGATGCTGCTCTGCAAGCACGCACATATACGGCGTGAGCGATGTGGGGGCGTGGCAAGGTACGGTCACCAAGCACCAAGCACACTCATCAGTTCACGGACACCCGCCATTAGGCGTCGTCCAGTGTGCTCCACCCCAGTAATGGAAACATGGCTGGTATTATGCTTGACTGAGATTGACTCCCAGCATGTGAGTGGCCTTTCAAATTTAATACCAGGCAGGCAGGCAGGCATTGAAGCCAACCTGATGGACAAACAGATCAGTGCCACCGTCCTCCGGTGTGATGAAGCCGAAACCCTTGCTTGAGTTGAACCACTTCACCGTCCCTGTGCTTTTTGTAGGCTGCTCCTCAGCGTTCTCAGCAGCCATTGTGAGAAGCAGGAGTCAATGCGTCGGCCTGCGGTCGACCTATCCAGGCACTGCCGCCTCCCGGGAACCCAGTCCCCACTCTAGAAATTACTGGTTCTTCAAAGCATCATGTTGGCCAGCATCATCCATTAAAGGGGGTAGCTGGTTGGGGGAAGGGAGATAGACCAGAGGTTCCGTGACCAAATCTTTCCTCAATCCTCTTTCACCGGGTGAGGTGGACCCTTTCCAGGGTTTCCCCGATTTGAAAAATTTCAACCCATAGTCTGGCGTGGTGGCCCCCACATCGTGCCATCTCAGCCGGTGACGTGACCAATACTCTCGCTTTTGGCTTCCTGTAGAGTTAGATAGGAAGACCTTGCCTGGTAAATGTGCAGCAAGCCGTAAATAGAGTCTAGCTGCTGATCATGTTTCGCAACACACTGGAACATTTCCAATAAGCAGCACCCACTGCTGTGGGGAACGAGGTTGCTTTTAACTTGTTGTATCCGAGGGACTGACGGTTGATGAAGCGATGCAGTCGATAGAGAGAAATCATCGAAAAAGAGTAGCCGTGATGCATTTTGAGACAAGATGGAAGTCTGCACTGGCAGGGCAGGGATTGGACTAGTTGAGCTTTTCCAGTTTCTGGAGCGATCCCACCCATCTTAAACATATACAGCACATCGTGTTATAAGCGCACAATGTTGCGCATTTTAGCACTGTCGGGCGGCCTCTTTCGACACAGCTCTCTGTGTCAAGGGCATCGCAGCTTCAGTGCCATCGCCGCTCTTCGTAAGTTTTCCAGCCAGCATGCAACACTCTCCTGGACGTGAACAAACGATATGTGGTATCAGCGTGTCCTATCAAATTTTGAAAGACAAGCAACAGAATATGCCACATCCCGGATGTTCCAAAAATGTAATCAAATGCCAGACAAATCCAACCAAGTCTACAGAACATAATGGATAGGACGAGACGAGCTGCGGAGCGAGGAAGCAGCAGGCCCAAATTCCAGAGACTGAGGGACTCCCATCCCCCCGTCGCAGGCAGTCCGCTGGAGGCCACCGCGCCGCCGCCAGAGGCGGAGGAGGAAGGTATCGAGGCGGCTGCCCACCTGACAGACCTTACCTGCCCAGCCTCATGGTACCCGGCAGCGCGCATGATGCGGCGCAGGGTCGTTGCGCACATGGGCCCCACCAACTCTGGCAAAACACACGCTGCACTGTTGGAGCTCAAGGCCGCTGCCTCCGGCGTTTACTGCGGCCCGCTGCGGCTGCTCGCCTGGGAGGTGCGCCGCATGCTTCTGTGTTCTGGTTGACTGCCTGATGCATGCGGCTGTTCCCTTGCTGAATGTGCTATGGCCTACCTGTGAGCCATGTGGATGTGTCCATTGGTGTCAGGTGTGCTCAGACTGCTTGTGCAATAGGATCGATCATACCTGCATGCCTGACCAATGCCGTCTCAGTGGCAAAGGGGGAGAGGTAAAGGGAGTTGGGATTACTTTCTTGAGTCAACAGGCTCAAGGTGTGTGCCTTGCGTGCAGGTGGCTGAGAAGCTCAACGCAGACAACGTGCCCTGCAACCTCATCACTGGTAAATCTCTTGCTTTTCGCAAGCCTTCTTCTGCCCTCTGCTGCGCCCACCTTGGCGTCTGTCGACTCGCAAAGCCTGCACTTTTATCTCTACACTGCCCAGCGCACACCGGCTCAATTGGCAGCAGCATGCATGCCTCACCCAGCGCTACTGTGCACGGCTTTTCCCTGCGCTTGCCGCATGGAGTTCGGGGATCTCGAAGAGGACTTGAGCCCTGTGCTAGTGAAACCCGGATGTCTCCCATCGATAGGCACTAGGCACGCTTCCACTTCAATGCAATCAACCCAGCAATTATCCTCTACGGACCATGGGCGATTGGGTGAGTGCAGGGCAGGAGCGGCGGACGGTGCCGGGCGCGTCTCACGCGGCATGCACGGTGGAGATGGCGAGCGTGACGCGCAGCGTCGAGGTTGCGGTGGTGGACGAGGTGCAGATGCTGGGGGACGGCAGCCGCGGCCACGCCTTCACGCGCGCGCTGCTGGGACTCCCCGCCGCCACGCTGCACCTCTGCGGCGACGCCGCCGCGCTGCCCCTCCTGCGCCAGCTCGTCGCCGACGCAGGTGCCGCCACCTGCCGCCCACCTCAATCAGGGGTCACGGAGTGTCAAGTTCTTTATCCTCTGGAATGCAGAGAGAACCCATTTGACCACCTCAGATGGCGTGGACCTCAGCATGCACATGAGGGCTGGCAGCCATACGCAATTAGCAAACACGCACAAGGATCCATCAGAGCCCTACAAGGCATCAGGAGACCCATCAACAATGCTGTAGGACTCACATTCCAGAAGCAGACAGTAGGTGCAAGGTACTTGTCTGATAGCGAGGAGTGTTGGGACCCTCGGTGCAGGTGACACGCTGGAGGTGCGCACCTACGAGCGGCTGCTGCCGCTAGTGCCGCAGTCGGCCGCGCTGACCAGCCTGAAGAGCGTGCGGCGGGGGGACTGCGTCGTGGCATTCTCGCGGCGTGACGTGCACGCCATCAAACGCGTCATGGACGCCCACGGCGCCCACCAGGCCTGCATCGTCTATGGCGCCCTCCCCGCCGAAGCCCGCACCCAGCAGGTATCTGGTCTTTGACAGCGCCTTTCTGCAACGTTCCTACTAAATAACATGCATTCACTTCAGAGATCCACTTGAAAGAACATTGCAGGGAGTAGAGTGGCAGCGGGTTAGTAGTGTGGTTGCGGTGCAGACATGTCTGTGATACACACAAGAGAAGCGAGCAAAGTGGGCGCATACAACATGAGTGATGGGGTTGCCTCTCTTCTGAGAGCGGCATTGTAATGCAAGAGCTGCCGCTATCCTGACCCCTGCGGCAAGGGTCATAGGCATGCATGCATCAGAGGCATAGGGCACAAGAAGCAAGAAAGTAAGCATGCATGCATGCGTGTCTGTGATACCTGCCGTAGGGGCCCAGATATGCGCATGTTTTGAAGCGCTGAGGACAAGCCCATCACAGCAGCGGTTTCTCAAGGCCTCGTAGAAGTAAAATCAAGCGTTGTCTTGTGTGCGTACATCTTGTGAGCCTGGTGCATGGTGCGGACGTGAGCTTGGTGCATGCCTGCTGCAGGCGACGCTGTTCAACGCACCGCGCACCGGCTTCAACGTGATGGCGGCCAGCGACGCTGTCGGCATGGGCCTCAACCTGAATATTAGGTAGGCCTTTCTCAGCCCCAGCACATGCATGCAGCTGGCATTGTCGAGTTGCCCCACTTCCATCCGACATGCTGCCTGACTGCATATAACTGGCGGATGAAATTCAATAATTGCCAAAAGTTGACATTTTGACGTTTCACTCAAATGATCATGTTACGTGCAGTACCTATTCTTGAGCACTTATCAAAGGGAAGTCCTCAATAGTGTTATTCTTCCTCCTGAGGGAATGATGCCCCCGCACCCAGGCGCGTCATATTCAGTTCGATGGAGAAGTTTGACGGCACCAGCTTCCGGCCGCTCACGCCACCAGAAGTCAAGCAGATCGCCGGCCGGGCGGGGCGCTTCGGCTCTCGATACTCCTGCGGCCAGGTCACCTGCCTCAACGACGTGCGCCGCAGCTCCCTTGTCTTGATATCACATCTATATCTCAAGCAGTTACATGTTCCATACTCTATAAAACTGTGCTTCCAGCCTGCTGGAGAATGCATCCGAGAGCACGCCAGGCATGTTGCTAGAGGACGCCAAAGCATCACTTTGGCTACTGAAAAACGCCCCCACATGGGGCTTTGTTATGCGCAAGGAGTGTTGCACAGATTCCAATGCAGCCTGCTCTATTTGACCGCTTGCATTTGGGTTCTGTGTGCCACACCTGCACATTCTCATCACTGTGTGTTCATTGTTATGAATCGTATTCATGCGCAGGCTGACATGGCGTACTTGCATGCTTGCTTGGGCGCGGAGAACCCGGCGCTGGAGCGCGCATGCCTCTTCCCACGCTACCAGCAGCTGGCGCTCTTCGCAGATCAGCACCCGGACCTCAACCTCCCAGATGCTCTGGAGCAATTTGCTGACAGGTGGCGCCCTTGCCCACATTCCTCGCTGCCTTTCAATCTAAAGAAATTTGTACAGGAGATGGTTTGTTGCAACGCCCAGCTGCCTATCAGTTCTGAGCATACCCAGAGCCTAGTGGCGCAACCCAATTGTTAAAAGCCTAGTAGTGCATCTGTATTGAGAGGGCTAGTGAGAGTCAGACTCTACATTACCTGTGCAGTCATGCCAGGGTTCTGATTTCAGTGCTGGGTAGCGCCCCTGGCTTCACGCTGGCTCTTGCCAATACCCTGTCCCTACGCTGTCCACCATTCTGTGCGCCATTTGAGGATACACCTGACGGCTTGACAGCTGGAGAAGGTAGAGAGGGCATGGTGGAATACAATCTCAGGTTTAAATCCATCGCGGTGCATAGTGTGGGGAGAGCACAGCACAAGATCATTCCTTGAATTTTGAGCTCCATGCATGTCATGGAAGCTTGGCTGGGAGAAAAAGGATACTGACAAGTATGTGCGCAGGGCGACATTGAGCGATCACTTCTTCTTCAGCGACTACGAGGCAATGCACAAACTGGCGCTGATGCTGCGGCACCTGCCGCTGCCGCTGCGCGATGCGTACACGTTTGCCATTTCCCCTGCCGACCCGGATGACCCCATTGTGTCCTCCGCCCTCCTCTCCTTCGCCACCGCCTACTCCCAAAGGTGCGCCGTCTGCTGCTGCCACTTGAGTGGCATTGGTCCTGCGCATTTCATGGCTGGATTTACGCGTACAAGTTTCTCATAAGAGCAGGAGTTTTAAGATGATATCACCAGCCTGAAGCATGGAGTCTGACATATGCAAGTGGGAGCCAAAACCTTGCCCCCTTGTAGCGTGAGGAGTATCCTGTTTCCGCCATCGCAGCTCGCCGCTCGCATGGCGAAACATGATGCTAAAGCCACAAGTGGGTGAATTCTGGAGGCCCAGTTTTGGCAGATAGATCCTTGCTGCCGGGCCTCACAGTGGCGCTCAAATGAGAGATGGCGCTCTCGCGTTCTTGCAGGGGCACGGTGAGCGCGGCGCTGGCGCAGAGCGTGCCGGTGCGGCCGGCGCGCAACGAGGCGGAGCTGGCGTCGCTGGAGGCGGCATACGCGGTGCTGGACCTCTACGTCTGGCTGAGCCACCGCCTGGAGGACGGCTTCCCCGGCCGCACAGCCGCCATGCAGCAGCGCGCGGCCGTCGCCGGGCTCGTCGAGGAGGCGCTCCCGCGCATCCTGGCCGACCCCGAGGCCATCTCCAAACGGTGCGCATCTGACACTTTTGCCTCTTACTTTCATCATTGTAAATTTTTGCTTTGCAGCTTAGCTGTAGACATACTTGCCTCTGGCAGGAGCAACAGTTAATTTAAAAATGTCTCTTAAACATTCTCTCGCCCTCAATCTGTGCTTCCCAATCTTGCCCTCCTGGTTCCATGGTGCCGTGCTTCATCAGCAGCAGGTTGATCACCTCCTAGAAAAAACCTATTGTTCTGTTTGTTCTGGACCCTCTAAGTAGATGTGTGAAGGGGCACGCCAGGTGTCTTGCAGAAGGTTCTCTCAGTGCTTCCCACACTAGATTTAGCTGGGGCGCTATGCACATAGTCAGTGCTGGGGTGCAATGTTGGAGCAATTTTGGGTAGGGAGGGCTGAAGTGCAACAAAACGCCTGGTTCTGTCTTCCCCCTCCTCCCCCTTCTGTTCTTCTTTGTCTCTTCTTTCTTGTTTGGCAGAAAGCAACGGGGCTGGGCGCGGGTCTGTGCAGGCAGCGGTCGAGGGAGCGGCGGGCGCTGATGGAAACGACGCGGGCGATGCAGGAGCACTTCAACGGCGCCTCCTGGGACCGCAAACTCGGCCTCACGCTCGCGCCCCCCGTCTACGACCACGTCGTCCCGGGCGCCCCCGTCCCTGTCAAGCGCAAAAGGAAAAAGTACTCCGCCTAAATCTCCGCCGCAGCCGCAGCTATGAAGGTGCATTGCCATGGCGGTGAAGTTTGACATCCCTGGAGGATTGGGTTGCAGGCTCGGGGACCGGGGCCACCTTCTAGGGATGCCCTGGCATTTTCAAACCTGCTGTCGATCCCATGATGGCGGTGAGAAGTTGCTTGGTAGGGACAGGGGAGAGAGGGAAGCTCGGCAGGAGATTAATAGAGAAGAGGTAACGCAAGACATGAAAGCATTGCGAGTGTAGCAGAAGGGCCTGCCTCCGAGGAGGGGTTTGTGGCAGACTGGGTTGTACCTGTGTGGATGTGACCTGTCATGAAAAGCAAAAAATGGAAAACCAGGTCACCTTTGTATCATATGTTTTCATTTCAGCATGCTGATCACATGGACAGATGTGGGTTGGGTGAGATCTCTAGAGTTTTACTCTGTGATCAGGTGCAAAAGTGTACATATAAGCATGTCTTTGATTGACAATTGTGCCAGACGCTGGTGCAATTGCTACTAAGAACAAGTTTGAGTTGTGTCAGCTACACAGAAAGCGGGCTGCAGAATAATCCAATCCTGCAATAGAGTACATTGACATGTCAGTACAGTGACTTGCGTTCTGTAGTGTATACATGTACGTAACTGATGTAGCCTTCTGCTAAGCATTGTCACGAGAACAAGGGACCTCATTGACCGATTACAAATATGGTCAGGCATACAGCTCTATCACAGAAATACAATGCCTGAAAAGCAGGCCAAGTAAGCGATTTGCCAGCTGACTGCAAAATCCCAGTCCAGCCCAATTGCTAGTTCAAGTACAGAACGTTGGACACTCTTTCCTTGGAGTTGCGCAAAATGCATCTACCAAAATTCACTTGCTCAGTGGCACTCTAGAAAGCAAAACCTCTGCGCCGCTCGTGTCTTCATGTGGTCACTGATCACTCATGTGCATAGATGCATGCAGCATGCCCAAATCCTCCTCAGGAGTGGGCAGCCGCATACTCTTGCAATGCAACATGCAGTAGACCCTCCAAATTTAACAACAATCCAAAATTTCATGGGCATATCTCAATCTGCGCTAAGAGTGCAATTGCTTGTCGCCCAATAATATATGTTGGAACAAGGCTCCCAACAATGTAAGAGTACAAGAGATCCCGTGCTACACTGCCTTGTGTTTATATTCTTTCAGCTCTCCACTTGCGCTCCGTCGCAGCCAGGCAGCCAGCGGCGTGTCAGCATAGATCTCCTCAGCCTGCAACACCCAGGCCCCTTATCCTCAGCTCTTCTTGGCCCATCACCGATCATTTGCTGCTTGCAACAGCATCAAGGAGACTGCTTGAGCCGACAGCCCTGTTAGTTCTCTGCACACATCTCTGCAGCCACTAAGACAACAATCACATCACACAGCTACAACCCCATGCAGGAGCGCCCGTGGCATGGGGGAAAATCATCTCACATGCCCCCGGCTATAATGAAGCAAGGGCACGAAAGACACATGGAATAGGAGAGGGCAGGAAAGTGGCACAATCACCAAGCCTCTGCACCTTTTGTGTCCTCCTTCTACAACGAAGCAATATGTCTTTCTGGGTGTCCTCAATCTTCTGCCATTTGCATTACCTCAAGGACACAACCTGTGCAGTGCTGAAGTGAGAACTTTTGCCATGTAAATTCCCTCGAGAACCTGACGTCGGCGGTGCTAGCATTATCTCATGTGCGTTTCCTGGGAAGCCCCACCTCGGCGATGTTGATGAACTGGTCGAGTGTCAGGCGGCCGTGGATGTCCATGGCCTCCAGCACTTTGGAGACCACGTCTCCCGGCAGCTCGCGCTTGGCCGCGCGCATCGCCGCCCGAAACTCCTCAACATCCAGCATGCCATTCAGATCACTGTCCATCGCATAGAATAGATCCACCAGTTGCTTCCGCGCCGCCTCCTCCACGCTTGTCTCAGCCTCCGGCCCTGCGCAGAAACGGCCCCTGATAAATAGTTATTGACATGGTCGTACCTCTTGCTCCTCTTGTTGTTGTTGTGATTGTGAATGTGGTGAACAACAATGTTTGGTTCGCGCCGCTCCTCTGTCTTGCCAACTTGCCCAGGGTGGGGTATGCCCTAACACAGCTCTTGCAGGAGAGCATGATCCGTTTCTTGTCTTGTATTGGGCCTAATCCTGCCGCGCATGTTCCCTCACTTTTGATTAGCTAAAATACTGAACAAGCTTCACAGGAGAGCAGCTCTGTGCAGAGCATGGGAGATCTAACTCAACTGTGGACAATCCACATGCAAAAGTACGGCAAAGGCAAAAAAAGGGGCGAGTGCTGCTCACGTGGGGTGTCCTGTCGCTCCTTGGCATGGCGGTCGGCGCTCTCCAGGACGAGTAGCGTCTGCACAAACATGTGGGTGGGTGCCTGGCCAACAAACTGGCGCACAAAATCCTCCAGGCGCTCCGCCGCTGTGCAGGCTCCGGCCTCGGCCGAGCGGCCGCCCTCCGGCAGCACGCAGCCCTCCTGTGCCTCCGCCACGCGCTCCTCAAAGTAGCGCACCGCGCGCCAGCACCGCTCCGCGCTCTCGTCCCCTGGCAGCGCGCTGCAGTAATCTGCGCGCACGGCCCCGCCACATCAGCTTGTGACATTACTACCACTTGTCTAACTCTGCGCATGTGCATTTGGAGACCTCCAGACCGTCTATAACCGCGCAAGCTGCACCAGGCATGCACTTTTAAACATGCACGCTGCACCAGGCAATGCATGCGATTCTTTGTTGATAAGGATACAAGTGTAGGTGTGCAGATGTGCAGCGCTCACCAATCAGGGCATGGTCAGCCTTCTCAAGGACCGTCTGCTGCGGCTCGTCGCTCTGCCTGAGGGAGTGAAAGGGGATGTGGATCTGCGCCTTCTGCTGCTCGGCAAGCTGCCTCAGGCGCTCAACATCGATCTCCTTGTTCTGCAGCATGGGTGAGGTGTCGTTTGTGACAGTACATCGTGCACGTTCAGCTTCAGTCTCACGTAAGACATTACAAGAACGACAGATGGTAGTCTTAAGATGCCGGTGCAAGCTCTTATGCTAGCGATAGGATTGCAAGTTGTGTAATCTGCACAGTCAGCACAGGACACCACCAAGGTCCTCAATATCAGCTGGACTAGAAGAATGTGGCCACTCACAAAAGTCAAAACAATCTCGAAAGTGCGGAATTCCACATGTCAACTAGGAACGGCAAAATTTATCAGGATCGCTGTTGTCCACTTCTGCTACTAGCACGAAGCGCACCTTCTTACTCTTCATTCGCCGCTTTGTGCGCGTCTCGCTGGTTGCTTGAATACTACATTTCGCTGCTGAGAAAGTGCATCTCGTGCACGGAATTGCTTTGAAAGCCTCCTGCGGTATTAACACACGCATTACAACAATCCGCAGTGTGACAAAGGAAGCGAGAGGTCGCCTTTTGAGTGCAGACTCGATAAGCACGATCTTAAGTAATACTTTCTTCACACGATCCGCCTTCAGCTTGTATTTTTGGACAGTGTTCCAATGAGTTTCCTGTCGATCATCACGCATGCAAAGGGCAGGGGATGATCCCATGCGATCCAAGAAGCCAAAACTTTCCATTCCACATTCATGCGTGTGCCTCACCTTTTACGGTAAAAATATTGTCTTGGAACCACACAAAGCCTGTTGTATTGCGCAACGTTGTGGGCTCTTCCCTTTTTAAATTTGCACTAACAGCATGACATGATGACATCATGAAGAAGTACTCTTACGTCGCACATGATCGTAGCAATGCTTGTGACTAGAAAAGCGATATTTCAAATCCATCTGCTTGACCCTTCAAGGATCAGCTTCTTTGCGGTCGCCTACAGAACGCTGTAGTCCTGATGGAGAATTTCACTACCTTGCAAGTCCACGAAAGACCGGTTGTCGTCATGGACAATGGGTCAGGCTTCACCAAGATGGGGTTTCATGGAAATGCTTTGGTAAGCCCATTCCAACAGACAGCCGTTTGTCCGATGAAGTCAGCAACCATGTATGTAACAAGATGTGTGCAGAAATTTGCCCTCATACCACAGTGCAATTTTTCCTGCAGCCAAATTTCGTCATACCCACGGCCATCAGCTTTGGTGGCTCAGAGAGGAGGGCAGCAGGCCCAGTATCCTGCTCAGATGACAGCCAGGTCTACATTGGTGATGAAGCCTTGTCGCAACACGATCACAGCGTCCACTATCCCATTCGCCATGGTGTGGTATGTGGCATCTACCCACCTTTTGGCGCATGGTTTGAAGCGAGTAGTGCGTTTGCTCCAGGGACAAAGACCTGTGAGCCCGAATGCAGGTGAAATGCTGGGATCACATGGAGCGTTTCTGGCAGCAGAGCATCCACAGGCAAGAAACTTTTAAACAGCGCATGTGTCATCAACTCACATCTGACATGCCACGAGCAATCTTGACCCAGCGCAATCTTGATCTGCACAGGTACTTAACGCTGTATTAATTGGTTTGCACAGGTACTTGAGGGTCGACAGTGAGGATCACAATTTCATCCTGACAGAGCCACCCATGAACCCTCCAGAGAATAGGGAGACGGCCGCAGAGATCATGTTTGAGACCTTCAACGTGCCCGGACTCTGCATCGGTGTCCAGGCTGTGCTCTCGCTGTATGCAGCATTCGCAGTCGCCGAGAAGGGAAGCAAGGTAGAGATGTACCTCTTACCCACGTCTCATGCAGAGTACCATTCACAGCTTGTACCTACTCAGCCGTTTCTATTCTAAACGCCAGATATGGATGTTAGACAGTTGTGACTCATTGGTGATTGTGCGCCATACAGACACATCGGTCCTCCCTGACCGGCTGCGTGATAGACATCGGGGATGGCTGCACGCACATCATACCAGTCTCAGACGGCTATGTCATTGCCTCTGCCATCAAATCTGTCCCCATTGCTGGCCGAGACGTGACCTCTTTCGTGCAGCAGCTGATGAGGTGAACATTCTTGCCCTGTTGCACACAAGCATCATACTCTCCTAAAGTTTTTCAGTCGTTGAGAAGGTGCATGCATCCGCAAATGTCTTTGGTGCAGCCGTTGACAAAGTGAGTACTGCAGGGACCGGAAGGAGCCTGTGCCTGTTGACATGTCCATGGATGTTGCGCGGCGCATCAAGGAGACTCTCTGCTACACTGCGTCCGATGTTGTCAAGGTGTGCTGTTCTCACGCGCAGCTCTCTACTCCCCATTTAATCATGGCCCTGTCCTGTTAGGTAGTGGCGAAAGAGGAAGAGATCTGAAAATTGCTTGCTGACTTTTGAAAAGGGAAAAACCCTTACAAAGAGGAAATTTGCATGCAAAAATTGAGAATGACAATGCTGAAATGAATCAAGAAGGTGTGCACACGCTGAGCTGCTGAGACCTGTTGCAGGAGTTTGCAAAGCATGACGCGCAGCCCGACAAGCACAGCAGGGTGTACACCTGCGCAGACCCCCGCACTGGCGCCGAGCATGCATGCAACGTCCGCCATGAGGCGTTCCTGGCCCCAGAAGTCTTCTTCCGCCCAGACTTCATCTCGGACGAGTACACCACCCCGCTCCCGCAGGTGCTCCAATACATAGATCTCTGCTAATTTAATTGCTCTTGTCCATTGAAAATATCAATAGGAAACTCACACGCTGAGGTTTTGTGGCAAATTTCCCTTGTGCATGCGCAGCTGGTGGACAGGGTGATCCAAAGCTGCCCAATCGACACGAGGAGAGCTCTGTATGGCAACATAGTGCTCAGCGTGAGTCCTTATTGAATCTGAATTCGCCCTTTGCTGGGCAATTAAACAGTGCCACTTATGCAGCTGCCTGCAACAGTGGTTCAAGCCTTGAACTTCAAGCCTGCCTACAAGCTCGTGACTATGCTGAAGCTTCTGTATTGGATATCTATCAACGGTGTCCTCGATGCAAAACTGGGGTCTGAAGCAGGTTCCTCAATTGCGCAACAGGGGGGCTCCACGATGTTCAAGGACTTTGGGCGGCGGCTGCAGCGGGACCTGCAGAAGGCAGTAGCTGCGCGGCAGCCGCCGGGCGGCCGGCCGGTGGATGTGCGCGTGGCCGGCGCGCAGCGATTCGGCGTCTGGTTTGGCGGCTCCGTGCTGGGCATGATGCCGCATTTTGGCAGCATGTGCTGCAGCCGCGCCGAGTACCAGGAGCGCGGCTTCCGCGCCAGCGTCGCGAGCAACGACGGCGCCGCCTGAGTCTAGCGCAAGCCTGCCATTTTGTATCCTTGAATGCGCTTATTCATGGACTTGAGAATTTCTGACTTTTCTGACGTTGAGAGTGTTGCATGCAACGACGGAGCCGCCTGAGAGTCCTGCGGAACTGCCGCCTCTGTTCTCGCAAAGGGCTATTCAGAAGGGCTCGGATGAGAGACCAGTTAGAAGGACAAACAGGATCAATCAACTTTATCGTGTTGTTGGGAGACTTGCCATGCAAAAAAGTCCTGCCATAAGCAGCGCACATGAGTTGAGGAGAACATTGACTGGCTCTGGTCAATGAGTAAATGAGCTTGGGGATTTGGTGTCTTAATGAGATACTTTTAATTTGAAGCACAATCAGCATCTGCGGTGCACACATGTGGACTCCGTGTGGTCCCATATGCATGTCAACATCATTACAAAAGATCTGGCTACAAGAGGCTTATACCCAGCCATGCATGACTATGACTATGACATGTGTTGCACACCCTCAGGCAATCTGCTAGTGCAATTCCACCACTTCTGCGCACCAAAACAAAGAAAAGCATGCCACCAGCTATACGCAGAGTTTCACCACTTCCACAACGCAGTTCCACCTCAGCAAGCGAGTGCCAAGCGCTGCAAGAAATGCTTGCCGAGCATGAATACGCATCAGTTGCCACCAAAAACTACAATGACATGAAGAAGCATTCCAAATCAAGAAGGTCTCCCACATGGTGTATACAATTATACGTACATACACAATTATATTATTCTCGAAGTCTATTCTACTAGAGCTCCCAATTGGCTGCAGGCCCAACAGCATTCATAACTTATCAAGAATCAAAGAAGCTCATCCCGCAGCAGCATGGTCTTGTTGCGACGCAAGCTAGGAGATCTGCTAGATTGCACTGGTTCAAGTCTTGGCATGAAAACGGCTTGTAATACAACAGAGATCAGATACAACCACCACTTCGCCGCATTTTGCTCCCAGATCAGCTGACAGCACAATAATTTCCAACCTGAGAACCTTTAGCAAGCAATCCATGCATCCAAGGCAAATAGAACAAAATAATATCAACTTCTACGCATTGCACATGAGCCTTCGCCAACAACATTGTCAAGCAAGTACCACTAGAACAAGAAATCCCAACATGCATTCATGCAACAAGAACACGCCAGCCTCAAACCGAGGTATGGGGTCATAAGCAATGGCCACCAAGCGCTCTTTGACCCTCTAGACCATCAATCTCTATAGGTACCCTCACTGTCTGCAGTGCTTCAGCTCCAATGACCCCATTTGCACGCCCCTTAAGGAAACAACCGATCTGGAGTGGAACGTGCGCCTTGCACGTCTTATATGGATCACTGTGGGATAGTGTGATACTCTGTATGTTATAGGACACCCAAGATGCTCTTTTCAACAAGACCCCAGCCTTGTTCAGATTCATGAGGCAGGAACTGCGCAGATCTCCTCAGCACACTCCTCGCCGGCTGTCTGCGGGGAAGAAGGGCTGCTGTGTGACTGGGCAGTGGCTGGAGCGGCAGCCGGCTTGGGCTGCAGGGGCTTGCGGAAGGACAGCACCTTGCTGCTGCTGGCCAGCAGCTTCGTGTCGCACTCCAGACCCACGTCCTTGAACAGCTTGCCTGAAAGCACCAAGCGCAACACCCCTATTCAAATACCACTGGAATCCCTGAGCAGCTGTGCCAGTATTGTCTCCCTCACAAACTTGCAAGAGGGCAGAGGGGCACTATACTGGAAAGGCTAAGAAGCTGCAGACCTCACAAAAAAGACCTGCAAAACGTGGATCTTACAATGAGATAAGTCCCAGGATGACACTCCTTCAACATGGACTCCAGCAAGAGGTGGCTGTAATATCAGGGGACAACACCACAGCCTGCTTTTGATGAAGCACAGCTTGAGGAAGTACCTCCTCATCCCAAACAAGACCAAGCTTCAGCTGACGCCCAGACATGATCAGGTTTCAGCCGATGCTCACCGAAGTCCTCGGAGATGTAGCTGAGGTAGTAGGGCTCGTTGAAGTCCCCGAAGCGGCCCAGGTTGGGGTCCAGCTGCTCGCGGTCCCCCAGCTGGATGCTGTCGGTGAACACCAGCAGGCCCCCCGGCCGCAGCACACGCGCCATCTCAGCCGCGGCCGCGCGCCGCACCTCCGGGGGCAGCTCGTGAAAGAGGTACACGCACGTCACCTGGGCAGCGCTGACCAATCTCGAGTGGGATCATGTGACCAAATATTCTGCAGAGCGAGGAAGAGGTGCCAGGAATTAGAGCTTCACATATCCCTGGCCAGAATTTTTGGCAGATAGCTTAGGTAGAATGTTTATTAGAGGCCCTCTCACATCATGGCATACCCTGCCATTCAAATCGGGGCCAATTATCGTGAACAAGAGCATGAAACACTGTATTTCCTGGGTATGGCTTGGAGGGACTAAAAGGCCCCGTGCAGCCGACTAAATATGACACCATTGGTTGTGATTTTTTAAATACGGCCTTGGCAGGGAGCGCACCACATCGTAGGAATTGTCGGGCTGGGAGATGGCCTCAGCGGGGGCTTGCAGGTAGGAGACGCCGGCGCCGTCGGCTCCGCCGAGGGCCTGTCCCGGGGCGCGCATGTCGGCCCAGTAGCGCATGTTCTTGCGCGCCTCCTGGAGGTAGTAGGGCGACAGGTCTGCCAGCGTCACGTCCATGCGCGGGTAGTTGTCCTAGGCGCACAGAGCAGAGCCAAATCGATTGATGTTCCAAAGGAGTCACTCTTGACCGGCCGCCAAATCTACCAGTCTGTGAGTGCACTTACAGTAGCCACACCACACCGGGAACTCAGAAACGGGGCCAAGGGCGCCCAAACATGTGCTGCCCATGGATAATCCTAATGAGGAGCTAATGGCAAGCAGGATGAAGCATGCAAAGAAGTGCCACCTAAGGAACCTTTGGAACCTTCCAGACCCGCATAGGATACCCAATAGCTTTCTACTAGCCTCGAAAGCTATCATTTGCTGCCTTGCATACAGGCAAGGCGAAGATTGAGGCAGTGTATGTGCCTCCAGAGCCATCTGCTCCTCAGTAAAAGCCCAGGCGGACCTTGAGGAAGGTGGCGAAACGGCCGGTGCCGGAGGCGACCTCGAGCAGGCGAGTGCCGGCGCCGTCGCGCGGACGGGCGGCCATGAATGCGCGCAGGGGCACCAGGCTCTGGCGCTGCATCGCGTCCTGGCGGCCCAGGAAGAGCGTCTCCGTCGACACCTCGTACACTCGCGCGCTGCGCTCCGACAGCCACCCGTCCGTCTGCGCACACATGCCGCCACATGCTCATCACTTGAAACAGTGCTGGGCAACTCACAAACCCAGATCCCCTAGCCCCGCCCAGAATAGCATGAGCCACAGCGCTGCAAGAGTGTGAAAATAACGATAACTAGATCTCCATCGGACCACCGAGCGCTGAGAACCAACTGATGCTTGTGATGATCAGCTGTTCCCACCCATTGCCCTCCCTAGATAGCAATCTCAGCCAAGCAGTCATGGCAGGCCGTGTGGCTATACAGCATTCCTCCAAAATATGCGATTGTTGAGGGCATGACCTGCTGACAGACTGTCCAGCCATTAGAAAAATGCTAGGTGGTTGTGAGGTGTCACCTGGTAGTGAAATGTGTTGAGGTAGTAGTCGGGATACATGGGAGACTTGAGCCAAACATCCTCTGGCTTGCCATGGTCCCTTCGCGCCAGCGCAGCAGACGCCTCCGCCACAAACTACACCCACGCCAGCCGTGTTCAGGATCGCACACATTTCTGCAATCTGTGCAAATCTAATTGTGATCAAACAGTATCAGTCTGGAGTCTGGCTGCAGGGCAGGGCCAGGTCCTAAGCACTCATCACCACTAGTTGTTGATGCAATCAGCGCTGGATGAGGGTAGGACTGGTCAGAGGAATGCTGCAAGAGAGCATTCTTGCTCGGCGTCCACCCCTGTTTGTTTCTTTGCACATGAGGAGCCATGAGAACGTTGTTAAATGTCAACTTACAAGAGGGTGGGAAGGAGAAGTGCACCTGTGCAGATCGGCGGGCAATCCAGAAGGGGCTCCACTGGCGGTGGCCGCGCGTAGTCATGTCCCAAGGCAGCTTGTACACGCGCTCCTCAATGTTCTTGTAATCCTGCAGCCGCCAGAGCACATTTGTGATTTCATTGACTGAGTCAGATTGGTATGCCACAGTCCCTGTCCTCCTAATCCCGATCAACACTGACTATACCTCACTTTTACTTGAGGAACTGGCAGGACAGGTGGCTGTGAAAATCTTCAGCCGTTGGATAGACCAGCTGCAACGCTTTTTTGAAGCAGCGCTTTTGCCAAGGAATATGGGAGCGTTACCTGGTAGTACATAGCCAGAGCCTCTCCAATGGGTCCGGTCAGGCCAGCGCGAATCATGCTCTCCATGCGGATGCCCACCTCGTTCGTCTCAGCGCCGGTCACGCTGCTGGCGGCCCGCGCTGCCAGCACGCCTGCGATGCCCTGAAGGGCAAAGAAGCTGGAGCGCGTGATGTGGTAGCCCCAGTATGCGGCTGCCTTGGAAGAAGAAAAGACCCCCATACTGCTCGCTGCCTCTGTCAGCGTCTGCAAGATTGCCTGGAGCCTGCGCAAAGACATGAAATATGTCATATTTCAGCAAGTCCTTGAAAACAGGACTGCAGATTTTTAACAATACTGTGTTCCTGAAATAAAAATGTTCCAAACTTTCAAGCAAGTCCTTCGGTCCTCCTCTCAAAGTTCTTGACAAGTTTTTCCACTTGCAAGTCCGTCGCATCTGCCAGTCCGTCACATCTGCCAAATGATCTCTTATGTAAGAGGGCTATGTCGGTGAAGCACCTGCTGGGGATGGGAGTGCTGGGGTCTGAGATGCTGGGCGGCACAGAGAAATCCTTCCAGAAGTCCACACTCCAGTGCTGCTTGAAGTTCAGCCTGTCCTGCAGCCCAGGTTTGCTCCGGCTGAATGTGTCATCCTGCTAGCAAACACCATCATAGTGTCAACATTGCAAATCCCCACAACCTGCTCCATCTCCACTCTGTTCATGCTTCCGCCTTGAACCTCCAGCTCTGTGCATATGTCATGCTCAAAGATGTGCACGCTTACCTCATACGCTCCAGTATCTGCTGCCTCCCACACAACAGGGTCTGCAACTCCACCTCCCAACACTGCTCTGCCGGAGTCCAGAGCAGCAGCGACGGGTGCTGCAGTCTGCATCACTGCGGCAGTCCTGACATGCATCGCTCTACCAGGCCTCCTCCCTGTGCTGACCGCATGGCTGAGCACCCTTGTCCTGTGGCATGGCAGCCGCAAGAAGCCGCCAGCGCCTCTCAGCAAAGCATGCGAGGCAGGCATCCTCCCCTCTACAGAGGCAAAGCATATGAGTCAGCTATGGCCCAAGCGCGACTACAGCAGGAAACTACCTGGCATCCGATACGGATCCCCTTAGGCGGTTGAGGCCGAACAGAGCTCGACCGCACAAGACGCTACAAGGCAGTAAATGGCTGATCAAATACATCACAGTAGCTTCTTGGACAAGCCCTGTGCACATTAAAGGTCCATGAGCTCGGTGACAGTCGTGCAATAAGCTGCAAGAATGGCTTGGATATGACATGATGCTACACTGTCTAGAACGGGCGTAGCCAACAAAGGAAAGAAAATGTCCAAGGCGTGCCAGAAGGCTGACAGATGCGGTAAGTTGACCTCGGACGTGACGTGATGCCGATACCCTGGACTTATTTCTAATAACTTATAAGTACGACAAGAGTGGTCTACAGCTCAGACAATAAGTACTCCGATTTCCCCACTAGGCACTCCACATTTCGTTGTGAGCTCGGCGACCTCAGCTAATCATAAGACTACTGGAAAAGACACAAACCAAATCCAATGAGATAGACAAACTTGCGCTGCTCATTGCCCCGGCAGATCAATCCCAAAAATAAAGAAAGGACACATAATGCTAAGACGTACCAGATGTCTGCGCGTCCTTAGATCAACTTCGCCTCTTTGTGGGACCGGATTCCTCGCGATCTTTGTCTCAAAGCGTTGTTTATTGACGTGGGACCCTCTTAGCGTGGGCTTTCGTCACGTCCTCTACTCCTCGGTCTGGGACGCAGACGTGGAGACGTGCTTTGGCTGCTCTGCCAGGAAGCCGACTGAGAAGCTGATCTCTGGAGCGCAGATGCATGCATGTTTCCATGAAGTCTACAATTCCTACTTGAAGCACTTTATTGGTGCCAGAGGCCATCAGTATTACTCCTAGAGAACCAAATGAGAGATTAATTTGCCACATTGTACTGTATGCATATGCATGCATGCACATGCACATGGCCATATGGCCATATGGCCATGCCATGATACTGCTTATAAGCTTGCAAGGGAAGCTGCAAGTTGCAGGTTGAACCCTCGTGGCATTCAGATGCCCGGCTTGGGCCCTCAATGATCAGTGATCTTGCCATTCGTTTGTGATTCGAACACTTCCAATATTGGTTCAACTTGCCACAACTCCCAGGGTGGCCACACTGCACCTTGTTTATGCAACAGCAACCTCAAAGTCGGCCACGGCGCTAACACTTGGCTCAGCAACATGTACAGCTGGCTGCTCCATTGCCTCAGTGGCCCCCTCTGCATTCGCATCCATGTCTGTTGCTTCGTGCTCAGCATTTGCTTGTCCTTTATCTCCCCCCTCATCTTCATCTTCATCTTCCTCTTCTTCTTCTTCCTCTTCGCTGTCTTCCTCCTCTTCTGGTGTGCTCTCTGCCTCACTGCCACCCGCATCTGGTGCCGCAGCTGTAGCAGGTTTGTCACCAAGCCCAAGAGCCTCAGTGTCATCATCGGACTCTGTGTGCAGCAGCTCTGCAGGAAGCTCTACACAATCCATTCAGACACAGTCAGGATCGAGACGAGTGTTTCACAGTCAAAACGGCAGTCAATTTTGAGATTATCTCATTGTACTCCTCACATGCAATCATCAGCGGGCAGCTGTGCGTGCCCACCTTTGCGCATGCGCCGTGGCATGGATCAGGGAAAAGCACACCATGGGTCATACTCCATATCATTGAGGATCTCAGTCGAAATTGCAGAAGTCAGAACGTTCTTGATTTGCTTGTGATCTCCTCTGCAACAATGAAACCCATTGTGGGGGCCACGATACCTGGGAGGACGGTGCTTGGGACGGCGGGCTCGGGAGGGAAGATGAGAGGTGCGCGGCTGAAATCGAGCAGGAACTTATTGGTGACCAGGAAGCGCAGGCACTGCAGCAGCCGGCTGTGCTCCGCACGGATGTCTGGCGCAAGCAGCTTCTGCAGCAGCGTCGGCCGCCGCTGCTGCACGGGAGACTGCATCCTGCCCCCTGCAGCCATGCCAGCTGTCAACGCCCACTCTAAAGCTACTCTGTGTTCCTCAGGTCAGTAGTACTAATTTGACATCCAGATGGTTTAGATGATCAACTCTACGCTGCCACTCCCACAGAGCAATTAAGAGAAAGAAGTAGGGTTGCAGACATCAAGGCAGAGCGAGTGCCAGGGATAAGTGGAACGGCCGTTGTGCAAGTGAAAACCTATGCAACAACATTGCAATGATCTTCCGGCCCAGGAGCACTAAAAGGCCACATTGCATACGTGCATACAAGTGTGGCTGGCTTCTTATAATCCCCTTACACAGGGAGCACTGCTCTCTGAGGAGGGCAATTGTCAGTGGCATGCTGCTGGCTATTGTACCTGGTGGATGTCTGCCTCTCTGGCTGTGCCTCCCCCTGCCGCGCCCCCTGCCCTGCTCAAAGTGGCCGTTGGCGCGTGCCTCTGGCGCTGGGCGCTCTGCCGGTGCCGGTGCACCCCCCTGCTTCGGCTCTGCGACTTCACCCTCGCTGTCGCTCCCATACGCCATCAACCCCTGGCCATCAGGAAAGAATAATGCCAATTGGTAAGCTAGAGGGAGCTGTGAATGTTGCGCCTAGCCCTTCAAAGATCAAGCTGGGAGTGCATTGATTGGTGCGGAGAGGTGGGCACCTCCAGGCCCTCTGTATGAGGTGGATCTTCCGCGCCCTCGACCTTTGCCCGCTTCTGTGAGGGCAGCGCTCCGCTCTCAGGTGGCGGCTGTCCATCCTCTGCCCACCTCTTCCTGCCCCCATCGAAGCTGCTCCGGCCTCTGCCGCGCGCCCCTCTCCCCGGACCTGCATCCATCACGCCACCGGCCTGATACAAAATAAAAAGGCCGACAGCGATGCACCATAGTGGTATTCCCTTTTTCCAGCATAATATTTCACAGCCTTGGCTTGCAGGGCCAACAAAGAATTCTGCCACTGCCTGCACCGACTCAATATAGGTGCTCGTCAGGCAAGTGGGCGCACCAGGCTCCCGACCGAAGCGGCCGCGGCGGCCGCGGCCGCCCCGGAAGCCGCTGCCGGACGCGCCGCCGGGATCGAGGCCGGCCTCGGCAAGCAGGTCGGCGGTGCCGGCCTCACGTAGCAGCCCCAGGTCGCGCTGGCGGGCAATCACCTCGCGCAGGCGCATCCGCGAGGCCTCACGCACCGGGTCGAGCTCCCCGCGTGCCTGCCGCTCGGCCGCTTCCGCACGCCGCGCCGCCACATTTTCGTCCGATGGAAAGTTCCTGCGCCGCTCCTCCCTCCACCTACATGGCTCTGAACGTCACCTTCCATCTTGTACTTTACCGTGTTTGCTGGAAGCGCCTCAGTTGCGTCAGATGTAAGCGGCAAAGGAGTGGAGATGGAGCTTGCCTGGCGCCGTCAAGCACCTCCTGCTCGTTCAGCGGCCGCCACGGTCTGACAGGGGTGTCTGGCACCTCCTTCTGCTTCTTCGCCTTAGGCTGCCTGAGTTGCTGCTGCAGTTGTTGCATTCCACGACCAGGCATGCCCTCCCTGCCCCCATTGCGGCCCTGCCCAACATTCACATGCCCTCTTAATTAACAAGAAGGAGCAGCAATGACACCCCTGGAGACCTCCATGCCCCCATATTCCTGGGATCCTAGGTACCCAGCTAAGCAGATTGTGGCATACCTGGGACGAGCTGCCTCTGCCGCCAAATCCTCTGCCGGGGCCTGAAGGTGGGCCGCCATTCTGTGTAGGAAAGCCGCGCCCTCCGGGGGTGCGCCCCCCCTGGCGACCACCGCTCCTGCCTGATGGTGGGCCCCCACGCGGCGGTGGCCTCGGGCCCCGCGGTCCAGGACCCATTGGCCTGTGCAAAGAGCAGGCTCTGTCAGCTGGAAATTGGCCACCTACTGAAGCACGATCATGAGTTCTACTTGCCCTGAAAGCGATGATGAGCATGCAAACGGGCCCTCCAAAAACGCACCAGGATGGTCCTGCCTGGCTGGGATGGTTTGTCCATGGCGGCTGCTGAAAGTCATAGGCCGGCTGCATGTGCACAGCCGGGGGACCTGCAAAAGGCATCCCTGGCGGCCCATACGGCGGAGGGTAGGCTTGCGCTGGAAAGTCTGGGGCCCCTCCATTCCATCCCTGCAAATGTCATGGGGTACTTGTAGCTCGAAAAAGACTTGTTGAGTGAGGATCACATTCAGTCTCTTTCTCATAATTCAAGATTTGCTCTGCGAAGCACACAGGTGAAAGCACAGAAACACAGGAGCAATCATCCATGAGGATAAGCTAGATTTCTCAAGCGCCCTAGCATATGTTCAGAGCATCTAAATAACTTGACTCCTACAAGCCGAACTGTGTTCTGCCAGAGAACAGTCGAGTTTGGTACCTGTTGTATTCCGGGATGATAGGGAGGTCTCGCCCCAAACGATTGGCGGCCCCCTCTATACATTGTTCACGAGGTCTAGATACTGGATATTGAAAGAGGCATTGCAGGTTTATCCTCTCCGCAAAATATTGGCTGTGATTCCTGAGGAAATCTGCACGTGCCGTGTTTGACTTTTTGACTGATGTCACTATCAATCCGCACTTTTCAAAGCCTCGTTCCGCCTCCTGAAACACGTTTTGAAAGGTCTTGTGATCTTATTTCACTCGATCTTATTTCACTCCGAAGAATACAAAATCGAACTCTAGCAACAAGATAGGAACTCAGATCGCGTGAGAAGAAGGGATGATCTGAAAGGCTATCACAGTAATATGAACGTCCAAGCACATCGTAGAGGCCATTGTTGCATCGCAGATGCCGTAAAAATCGCGACACGGTATCAATTGGGCCCGTCCTCACGGCGAGTCTTGAGATATAGTACTATAAAGCAGCGGTGGCCAGCAACAGGACGAGGACTTGATGTGGGGCAAGCTTTCAGAAGATGTCGCTTGCATCACAGAAGCAAAGCATTACGTACGCTGCCGGATTCCTAGTGTACTTACAATTACGCTGCTCTCCACAGGATTCGTTTGTTGAACACTGCCAAGTAGAAGACGGTGCCGGGCATGAATAGGAAGTTCCATCTGTGCTGCAGGTGTCAGTGCACGAGCCACAAGGGGAGGAGGCAGCTCGCAGACGTCCAAGACTGCGCAGACGCTGCTGACTCTGGAGAATGTGGGGCGCACACATGACGGGCAGACACAGCTGTTCGCAGATGTCACCCTCACCATCAAGAAGGGGCAAAGACTGGCGGTGGTGGGACCCAACGGCTGTGGAAAGACCTCGCTTCTTCGCGTCCTTGCAGGTGAGCAAAACGCCTGCTAATTTGTTGCCAGCAATAATCACACGTCACAAGAGTTTGTGAAGGTGCCGTGGTGTGTAGGGGCTGAGGTAGTACTGAATTACTACTGAATTTCACAAGTTAACTGGATTGAGGCTTCCCTGCGCTGGTGTGATCAGGGGTGGATGAGCCGGACTCCGGGGTGGTGAGGAACCGGGGCATCAAGATCGGCTACCTACCACAGATGCCGCAGCTGGAAGAGGGCCTTTCAGCCATCGATGCCGTGATGGCCTCTGAATCTCTCCTTGCACGCTGCCTCCGCACATACGACCAGGCGATGACCAGCGGCAACAAGAAGGCATGCATGCAGCCTCCCTGCTCTTGACCATCGTGGCTCATCCCCCAGTCAATCCTCGTCCTATTTCGGGCTTTGTATATAACCATTCTAGCTACTCTATCGCTAGATTGGAAATGAAGTTGAGCCAGAACAGACTACATACATGAAAGTACAATATACTGGAAGCAGTTATCTGTATAACGCTGACAGAGGACAGATATTGAGGACGCGCTCCTGTGAGGATATCATTGCATTTAATCGGCCAGGGACGATGATTGTCGAACCGTGTGCCGTTCTCAACACTCGTCTCCTGACATCCAGTAGCCAGAGTGGGCTGCTGAAGGCTTCTGAGAGGGGCAGCGCTGTGTGGGGCAGGAGATCGACAGCGCCATAGCCCAGATGGATGCGCTGGGGGGCTGGGAAGCGAGGGAGAGGGCGCTGCAGATGCTGGAGCAGGTGGGCGTGGCCGACAGCGCGCAGAGCGTGGGCAGCATGAGCGGCGGGCAGCAGCGACGCGTGGCGCTGGCGGCCGCTCTGCTAGCGCAGCCGGACCTGCTTATCGCGGACGAGCCCACCAACGCCATGGACTACAAGGCATACCTGCCTCTTATATCAAGCTCTGGCAGCTTTCTAGACCTGATCACTGCATTGCCCCCCCTAAAACAATTCCATCGCTCCAAAACAAGAGCCTCTGATTACGCCTGGCAGGGAAAGCAAAGCAGAGGGAGTGTGAAGCAGCGCAGAACCATGCTGGATCATTTAGGTTGAAATTTAAAGGTCAGTGCCTCTAATTTACATACCACTATTACCTAAGATGATGCGAAAACGGTACAGATCCAAGTTGTTTTGCACACTAATGCCAAGCAGAGGGCTTCGGACTGTCTTATAGCACAGAAACTTGGCAGGTCAGGCATCCACACGTCAGCTGCGCAGTCCCATGCAGTTGTGCTTGTTCCGCGCGGAGCTACCCTAGTCCTTGTGAAGGGGGCTATGAATGCCAGAGAATCCACTTTATGCCGGACAAGAAGATGAAGAGCGGGTGAGCTTGGTGTGGGCAGGCCATTAAATGGATGGAGGAGAGCTTCTGCGCGCGTGGGATGTCACTGGTGGTGGTGACTCACGACCGCGCATTCATGGAGAGTGTGTGCACGTCCGTGCTGGAGATGGAGGCGGGCGAGGTCCACCTGCACTCCTTCGGCGGTTCCGGCAGCTACGCGCGCTTCCGCGAGGTGGCCGCCCGATTGCTTGACATGCGCTCATACTTGTCTATTAAGCACAATCCGACACGCCTGCATAGCAGTTGTAATGTGTTTGAAGACCTGTACCAGGGACAACTGGGCAACCGTGTGTCGTCTTGAGAAATGAAGGATGTCTCCGACTGCTTACAGCAGCCATGCGAGGTGTGTCATAAGAGATAAGAAAGGATGCTTGTCAACAATAGCTACCTCAAGAGTTAACACAAAGGACACGGGGTATGAAAGACTACAGAGGGTTGCTAGAACCCCTGACAGTGGGCGTGAGGGAGTTTCATTCAATGGGACTGTCATGTGCCAACAGCTTCGGGAGGAGCGGCGGGCGGCCAAGGCGGCGGCAGCGGCGAGCGCGAAGAACGTGCTGCGCAAGGAGACGGAGTGGATGCGTCGGCAGCCCAAGGCGCGCTCGGTCAAGGCGGCTGCGCGCGTGCGCCAGTTCTATGAGCTCACGGCGGCCGCGCGCGATGTGCCGCAGGCCGAGACGCACGTTGCATTCGACGGCGGCGTCGGCATGCGCCGGCAGGTGCGCACATGTGCACGACGGCCTCTGCTTCTGCTGCTTGCCTTTGCAGCTTTGGTGTATGTCTGGACATCTTGTTGCTGATTTAACGCATTGCACGGCATTCTGAATGGGCTTCTTGAGGATGGCGAGGAGGAGGGTCGTCAGCAGGTTGTCCAGAGCTGTTTTGCTCTTTCAGTTTTCTGAAAGACCAGTGATGGACGGCTGCTCTGCTGTCACCTGCTATCATGATGAAAATGATGTGCCACACGTGATCAGGAGGGAGCCTTGTCAGGAAGAGTCCAGCAATGCTGTGTGCGCTTGGCTGGCCGCAGGGGCGGAAGGTCTTGGAGCTGAAGGGAGCATCCTGCCATGTGGGGGAGAGGGAGATCATCAGGTTGGCTTCCTCTGTCCCTTTAGATATCCACAAGCCAAGCGCGCACGTAACTTCCCAATCTTTCAAGGATGATGGAGACCTTACAAGTGGTGTGGTGGCTGGCAGGGATTTCTGGTACGAGTTCTTCCCGGGGGAGAGGCTGGGGGTTGTTGGCGCGAATGGAGCCGGCAAGAGCAGCCTGCTGCGCATGGTTGCCGGCCAGCTGCCGCTCAGCGCAGGTAATGTTACTAGCACGTTACTAATCACCAACCAATGTGTTATGTCATCTGCATGGAAGACACTTACGAGCTACAGCTTCATGAACTTGACATCATCATATATCTGAAGAGGAGTTTGATACATCCTTGCAGGTGAGAGAGACATGGGGGAGACTACGCAGCTGGGCTTCTTCACTCAGGAGCCGCTGGACATCCCTGAGACCATGACCATGAACGCCTACCTCAGGTGTGCAACCCATTTTTTGAAATAATGCTGTTTCTTGCAAACAGAGCACAGTGTGCTGTGCCCTGCCTTGCATACCAAGAAATGCAGCTCTCTGCCCCACAACACGCTAGGCGCTGCCACATCCCGTGTGTGCAGGGACAAGTGAGGGTTCTTACTGGAGGCAACGCCAGATTTGTGCCTATTGCCGAGAGTGGAGACAGGCGGGTTTGCGTAGAAGCCTGGGTGGATCAAGGATAGGCTCGGAAATATTGCATGTTGTGGTGCTGTGCAGAGACATCGGCAGTCGGCAAGCGTCCCTGACAGGCAGTACAGAGGAGGACGTTTCGGATACGCCGGTGCATGTTCTGGAGCGAGTTGGGTTCCCACGCTCCAGGCACTACACGCAGGTGAGCAAAGAAATTGGTCCCCAGATCAAAAATGTTCCTGTTCACATATGCGGTATGTCATGTATTGGCCCTCGGTCATGCCAACCCAGGTAACTCTCTGCAATCAAAAGGCACATGCAGTCTCAGCAAGATGCCTTTGCTACAAAGCTGAGACTGGACACCTAAAGGCTTCAGCAGGCTGCCTTTGATGTACAGCTGAGGTTGGGTCTCTATTTTTTGTGCCGCAGGTAAAGTACTTGAGTGGAGGTGAGAAGAGGAGGCTGCAGCTGGCAGCTGTGCTCATGGCCAAACCAAACCTGCTCATCCTTGACGAGGTGTGCTGCCCTGCTTGTCTGCTCACTCCGTTCTGAAAGTGCACGGCAAAACATCCAAAGACACAAATGGGTCTTTTAGTGTCTTGCCAAGCAATCTGCCAAGCAGGGCAGCGTGTGCCCAAGCAATGTTAAAGTCCAGATTCCAACACTGGAGGTTTCCACCTCTACAGTATGTGGTATTACTGTACTGGAATATCGGTTTGGCCAGCTTTAATTATCTGCGGGGAAGATAATGGACCTGCAGTGGTTGGCAATGGATTAGTCACACAGAGCAAGCTGAAAAGAGTGAGCCTTTGTGTGGCAGCCGACGAATGACTTGGACCTGGCAACGGTGGAGAGTTTGGAGGGCTTTCTGGCGAGCTATGGCGGCTGCCTGCTGGTGGCGTCCCACGACCGGGCCTTCATGGAGGGCCTGGACCGCATGTTTGTGCTGCGCGGTGACGGCGTCGTGCGCCTCTTTGAGGGCTCCTACTCGGAGGTGCGTCCACATCTAACTTGACAGGGGACGCAACAAGACGCCACCAGGATTTTTTGTTGTGCTTATCTGTGTAGGCAAACCTCACAATTGTTCACTGCTTACATGCTGTTCCTGCCAATTTGGTGTTGAGGAACGCGAGGTACGTTTCCAGACTAGCTGCGTAAAGGCTTGGCCAGTTGAGACATGCAGCCAGCTGCATCCCAATTGCACACAGCTGTGGTGAGAGAACACCTTCTGCAAAGTCATAAGCAAATCCTCTGGCAAACGCCAGCAGTGCGACAGTAGTACATGCGCCCTCCTACAAATTATCGACCTTGGCTGGCAATACGATTACTGGGCACCCTGTCCAGGGTTGGTTGGGTCTTTGCACCAACAAGGGTTAGGTCGTCTAGCCGGCTAATGGTGCAATAAATGCATGCTACAGCAGTACAGTGGTACCAGTAGTCAATGGCGATGAGCGCCCAATCATCTGCTTTGAGAGGTCAGGATTGAAGAGGTAATGGCCATGAGGAGAGCTGTTGGGGCACTTTGTGGTGAGAGACTTGTTCTGGCTAGTCCACAGGCACATGAAGCCAAGGTGCGCCTAATTGATACTGAGACGGAGCGCTGATATGCTGTGCAGTATCTGGACATAGTGCAAGCTGAGGAGGAAGAGCGCGCCGCAGCTAAAGCAGCCGCCCGAGCACAGCAGGCCGCCAGCACCTCAGCATCCAGCAGCGGCGCTGGGCAGATAGGGGCAAAAGATGCAGCTTCTGGCAGTGCCAGCAAGCCCCAGAAAAGGCTGCAGCTGGGATACAGGTGCGAGACTGACTCCTTTAGGTCTAGTCAGCGAAGCTCTCAACATGCAGTCTGCCCTGCTCATGTGAGAGGGCGAACGCTGCTGGGTTCAGCTTTCAAGTGCATTCCAAGGATCCGATGCGAACCGAAATGCCAGGTTTCTGTAAATGTAAATGAACCTTGTGTTGCCACAGGGAGAAGCTGGAGTACGAATCGTTGGAAGTGCAGATCGAGGACCTGAGCGAGCTGAAGCAACAGCTAGAGAGGGAGCTCGATGGTGCAGGCGGGGACTATGAACTGGTGCAACAGCTCAGCGAAAAGCTTGCGCGAACCGAAGGCGAGCTGGATCGCAAAAGCGATAGGTGGATGGAGCTTGCAGAGATTGCTGAGCTTGCCAACGCCTAGTTAGCCATTTGCCCAAAATTCGTATCTTCGTGACCAAGTTCCTGTCGGTCAGCAAGCACGTCAGAGCTGAAAGACGCTTCGGTCATTCTGCCGTCACAGCTTTCAATACGATAGAGACCAACCAAGTATGAGATCGATGCAATCACACTGCTTGGTGGGAATGAGGATGGTGCCTTACGGACGGGCGCGTTTCGCGCCCGGCCAAGCTTTTCAGAAGTTCCAATCGAGAAGCTGCCGTGGAAGCCGGTGTCCCTAGGTCCACACTCGTCTCTGCTCTCCCTGTGTGCCATCACCTAACATCAGGTAGGCCTTGCACAAGCTTCCTTCAAGCTTATATCTTTACATTCCGTCGTCATCGACGCAAGAATCGGGCACAGTGGGGAGCTGTTACTAAAAACTGACTAATTTGGCTTAAGCCAACAAAGTCGCAGCCCGACACAGCGAGGCTCAACGTGTACGACAGCTCCTATATCGAGGGAAAACAAATACTGCATCACGAAGGAGCTGTAGATCGGCTATTTGATAAGACAAATCCAGGCGGGGTGTCGACTGCAAAGTGGGAAGGCATGACGGGAGAATACTTGCGGTGCGTTGCAGCAGGGCGCCTGTTACCCTCTGTGTTGCCGCCCAGGTTCCGGGCACAGTGTGCGGGCTGATCGTCGCATGGTTTCGTTTCACCGCCAGAACTGCATATTGCTGGACTCGGCCGTGAACGGATGGATGGATTGCGGTCATAGAAAGCAAAACCGTGCAGCTTCCCATCATTTACGGGTCCAAACTGCAAGGGTGTGATCGCATGGAGAGGTCTGGGCTGTTCCAAGCCTTTAAGGGGCCCTGGAGATTCCCTTTGCACGTTGGAAACTCTCGGTGGCCACCCAAGCCCTGGCTGCTGAGATTGCCCAAATTTTGCCTATTAGGTCTAGGCTCGGTTTTGCTCCGTTGACAGCACCGGCCGATCAGTGATTCAGGCAGCGAACAAGATCGAAATGGAGTGCAGGTGTTTGTGCCGTGTTTTTTTACCAATCCAGTGCCATCGTTTCACGGCCGGAACATATAGGGAATTGGGAATAGTGATCATTTCGAGCCTGTACACGTTTGTTTCACATATTTAATGGTACCGGAACACATCGGGAGCCATGCACAGGGGCTCTGCTGCGGCTCTATGAAGAACGTGGGAGGCATGCCCCTCGTGGGGCGTGTTCCCAGGCTCCTCATAAATACCTACTGTTTGGTGTTTGCAACCCTCAACTACCGGCGGTGTGAGTGCCTTAGATACATTTCCAATGGCTGATTGTGCTGGACCCAACTTGCACATTTTAGTTTCAGCATGGGTGATCGAGAGCTGCTGCTTCAGCTCCTTTAGTTCATGTTAGAGGCTGCTGTTGCAGGAAACCATGCTTAGGATCTCTTGAAATTTGTTGAGAGGAGAATTGGGTTCCTGAAAGCCTGGCTCACATCATTCTGGTGCAGAGGATCCCTCCCCTGTTCCTGAGGCTTGGTGCTGCTGGGGAACCTGAGTCTATGACGTGCGTTTATGCAACAGGCTGCCTCAAGTCTGACGCCGGCGGATGGGCGATCCGCCCTTTGAGTATGGCGCGCCGCGCCACGACTGGAACATTGAGGACATCGACTGGGACCCGAATGAGGTCCGGGGGGAGCTGCGCGCATCTGGCAGCCAGGACGCCTCGGCCGAAGCTTCCAGCGCTGGCGCCGCGCAGCAGGTCTCCCCTCTCTCCCACCCGCTGCCATGCGCATGACTCAGCAGCTCGCATGCCCCTGCATGCATCCCCTGTGGCGGAACAACCTAGTAAACCCACTTCTTGGGACTGAAAAGGATCATGCCATCAAATGGCCATCATCGTGAGGGACAGGAGAGGCACAGCAAGCTTGAAGCGATGCTACCTACAAAGTGAGGAGGAATGAAGAAGGGAGCAACTGGCAAGATCAGATGGGTGTATCGGCAGCGCCGCTGCGCTGATGCTCGTGGGGTGTCATGGCGCAGGTGGCCAGCTCCAGCGGGCCGACACATGAGAGCGGCGGGGACGTGCCGGTGGTGCTGGACACTCTGCAGAGCATGGGCTCCACCAAACGCCGCGTCCCCATGCAGTGCCAGGTGCTGCTCTCCAACCCTGCTGGCTGAAATGTTCGCCACCGCATGGCTCGCAATCACACAAGGCACAATGGCAGATACTTGGAGGCTAGAGGCCAATTGCGGGGCATGCTAGGCACAGATGGAACGGGTGGTTGGGTCTGGTGAAAATGAAGGCAAAGAGGGGAATACAGCTGGGGGAGACTGGGTGGGCGGGTGGTGCTGTTGTCTGGCTTTGAAGTATTTCTTAAACGGAAGGGCGTTCCTACCGAGCTCAGGGGATTTGTGTATTCTGATATATCAGGTGGACGGCTGCAACAAGGACCTGTCGGTGGAGAAGGAGTACTACCAGCGCTACAGGATCTGCGAGGAGCACCTCAAGCTGTCCTCCCTGCTCAAGGACGGCGTGCAGCAGCGCTTCTGCCAGCAGTGCGGCCGCTTTCACCTGCTCGCTGACTTCGATGGCGACAAGAGGTGCCGCCACCTCCCATTGATCATGCCACCACCAAGTGACCTCCATATGGCCCCTGCAACACCTGGCCCATCAGGCTGTGGAGGGAAAGCCAGCTGACAATGCTGCCGGGGATCACTTGTTCTGCTCTGTGTCGGTTTGCAGTGCCGCTCGGATGCATTTCCAGGTATTTCGTTATGTATGAGGGGGTGATTTTGATGCACAAGTGCAACTTACCGCGTCTGAGAGGTGTCAGCTGTTGTGCTGATCTCAGGAGCATGCATGCAGCTCTTTTGTTGTATTAAGGGGTGCTACTGAGTCATCAAGTTCAGCTTCTTCAAAGCATCCAAGGTGTGTAATCGGATTGCGCCGACGACAGGAGCTGCCGGGCGCGGCTGGACCTGCACAACAACCGCCGGCGCAAGCGCGGCGAGGCCGGCGACGGCAGCTTCCGCAGCAGCGCGCGCCTCGAGCGGCGGCTGGGCGAAGCGTTGCATTCTAGAGTCTCCCCGCGCACACGCACCCGCCGCGTCGCCTCCCGCTCGCGCCGATCACCGCTCCCCTCCACTGACGTGAGCATGCTTACACCCATACATTTGCTTGATGCATGCCCATGGCTCTATTGTTGGGCGCTACCTCTGTCCCGGCCCTTCTATGGTCTGCAAGGAGCCTCTGCTATGCATAATGCCAAGCAAATGCGAAGCTGGTATCTTCTGGGCTCCTCTCCATGTCCACTGCTGCGTAGTGGGCTCTCCCGTCTCCAACCAGAATCTGACGGGGAACTTGACAGCTGGGACTTGACAGCTGGGAAAAGTTGCTTGGGGCTCCAACATGCTATCCCTGAGCAGAAAGGTGACATAATTATGCATGGGTGCAGGATGAGATGACGGAGGACAATTCGGAGGTGGAGCAGGCGGCGCGGCCTCGGCAGGCAGCCAGCTCGGCGGCGGAAGCCGAGGAGGGAACTCCTGCGCGCGAGCGCCGCTACGCCACGCGGCAGGCCACCGCAGCAGCGATGCGCAAGCACTCCTACAACCCCGCCCTCGACTTTGAAAAGGTTCCCCGCCCACTCTTGCCAGTGCCATCTTCCCAGGAGAGATCAAAGCAATGAGAGCATGGAGAGCTGTCAGAGCTGCATAGGAACATGCTCAGGAATTTGACTTGGGAGAGAGTGCCACATCCATGCAAGAGTGGTGCCACAAGAAATGTCTCTGTTGTTTTGCCTCATGCACCCGCACTTGCGCTCGATATCAATGGAGTCATTCTGATCACAAACGAATCAGATTTCCTCTGCAGACACTGCTGTGAAGGAATGCTGATGGTGTGAGTGTGTGTGGCCAGCAGTTGTACCCCCCCAATATAGCGGAGACACTGGCGGCGCTGCAAAGAGGGGCCGGCCCCCACGAGCCCTCCCAGGCAGCACACTCCAGAATGTCCCTCCAGGTGTGCGCACCTGCAAATATATGCCTTCACTGGACTATATTCACTGAAGTGTACCCTTGTGCCCTCCTCATAACTACCAAAAACGTCCACTTCTGTCCGGGCTCTAGGCAGAAGGCAAATTGCAGATCTTCACAGGCTGCATGCGCATGTGGGGCTGAAAGACAGAAGCATGTTGTGCGGAGGGGTCTGGACATGGTGTTTCTAGGGCAAGATAGCCGCACATCTGGGGCTCTACAAGCTGAACTCTGAAGGTAATTCTGGTGCGTTGAGCAGGAGGGGTCGAGTTGGGACTCGAGCATGTTGTCAGCCGAGGGCCGGCAGCGCTTTGTGGCGGAGCACATGCTGCGCCACCTGTCAGACCCGGTGCAGTCCATGCGCGACACTCTGCGGCAGCACTCCGAGTCCGGCCTCGACCTACGCAGGTGTGTGTGACTCGCGGCATTGACGCCAGACAAACCTCTAGCATGCCTGCCTTCAAGCAAATCCTTTGTCGAGCCCTTCTGAAAAGCCTGCGGCAAGCACACACAGGACCTACGAGACGCCTCACAGTGGCATATATTATCAAGTGGGCGGATGCAGAGATTGTCTGGAAACCTGTGATCTTGCCACCCGCCTCGCCATGCTTCTTTCTGCATTTCCTGGCAGCTGCAGAGGCAGAGTATTTCTCGCAGGATGTGCTCTCAGTGTTGTTCTTTACAATGGCACTATAAAGGAGATTTCTGCAAGGAGAGGGTGCTTGAAACTGGTTCTGCTGCAAGGATATTGATCAAAAAGGGGATGGTAAGTTGCAGGAACGTGCTGCTGATGAATTCGCTGTCGAGCCCCACCTACATGCCATCCAACATCGAGCGTTCAGCGGAGAGGTCTGCCGCGCACGGCAGCCTGGAGCAAGACTTCCGGGAAAGCCTCGAACGCAGCTCCGACATCTACCAGCAGCAGGTGACTCACCCTCCCCTAACGCATGAAGCAAGCCGGCTGTGCCCCCCATGCATGCATTGGTTATGTGGCTGGCACCTTGCTTCTCTGGGAATCACCAGACGCTGCCTGATACTATGAGAGATCCCCAGTATGCATGGGAAGCCTTGGAATCCCCAAACGAGCCATGTCAGGATTACTTATTGGCCTTTCAAGTGTAAGCGTCTGTCCGGTCCTGGAGAGGGCACTTGTGTGGCTCCGTAACGGACTGCTGGTGTACGGCAGGGCGCCGCCCCGTTACCCTATGGCGGCCCGTTTTCCGAGGCGTTGGGCGCGACAGGCCTCAGCCACTACGCTGCGCAGCTGCTCTACAAATGCGCCAGCGATCCCGTCGCGCAGGACACCTTCGGCCGGCCGAACCTCCCGCCGGCCGCCATTGCCGGTGTGCACATCGCACCCGGCTCGGCCGGCGGCGCGGCCGGCGGCGGCGGGGGGTCTGGGGAGGCGCGGCGGATTATATCGTACTCCAGCGAGCCCACCAGCATCTCCAGCTCGGGCCTGGCCAAGTTTCCAAGCGAGCCGTTCATCCGGCCGCGCACGGTGTACCCGCAGTACTCCGCCTTTGACCTGCCGCACGGCGAATTCCACGACGTCGCCTGGGTGAGCCGCTCTGCCCACACCCTCTCTGTATTACCCTCATGTTGCCTGTCACCCTCCAGGAACGGCGCGCTCTTGGAGCCCGTGCTGTATTTCTTCAATTGTACAATAGCTGTTCAGCTGAGGAGTTGCATACAAGCCTGCTGCAGGGATTGAGAGGCATGCAGTACTTGGTTCAACCCTGCATGCGCCGGGTACTTGGTGCATGCATGTTTCCTATATGCGGCATTTATTCCTTCCATTAGGATGCTCTGCAAGTGTGTAAAGGGAGTGTGGAACTGACTTGCATGCGGGTGTTGCAACTGCAGCCGGGTCCGCCCAACGCGCCTAGCGCGGAGGAGGTGAAGCACGAGCAGCTGAGCTTCCGGCAGGGCCCCACCAAGCGCTTCTTCGAGACCGCCGAAGGGTCCACCCAGGGCGCCCGGTGCGCTCACCCTCCTGTCCCTCATGTACTGTCAAGATAACCTGGTTGTGCACTGGTCATGACTCTGGTCAACTTGCTGTGGCAGATTTCTTTCATGCTGCTGAACCGCCACAGCAATTCGCCAGCGCGATGGCCAATGCGCTGCTTGTCGTCCTCTTGCACACTCCATGCGCAAATGCATATGTTGAGACTTGCACACGCCGTCTTGGCCGTCGTAGTTTCTTCACGTGGCTCTATTTTGCGCGTTTGCACCAAACTGCAACGCAGGCACTTGGGAGCGCATTTGCTCCCCACCCCAGAGCGGCTCCAGCATGGGACAAATGACTGAGGATGTCATGTTTTGCGCAGGGCAAGGAGCAGGGCGCAGCAGCAGCGGGGGGAGCAGCCTCGGCGGGGGAGCATGGATGCAGGCGCGGCCAGCCAGACGGCCGGCAGCGTGCTGCCCTTCACACTGCCCGGGGGAATGGCGTTCTCCATGGGCCCGCTGTCGTCGCTGGGGCAGAGCAGCGGTAGCGGCGGTCTGTCGCGCATGCCGAGCGCAGAGGAGGTGGCGGCCTCGATGCAGCGCGAGCCCAGCACCGAGCGCCGCATGGGCCGCATCTCCCTCGCCCACTCCCTCGACATCATGCAGCAGTGAGTCTTATCAAATTATATCATTACTGCACAAGTTTGCAATCCATAGGATCAGGTGCATGTCATGGAAATGTCTGATTGATCATTTGTCTGCAGCATCGTGCAGCAGTGCGCCCCTCACCCCTGCCGCTACCCCGTTGTCCTTGATGTCCTTGCATGAGGTGCAACCCCAAAGGCCAGGGTGATTGCTTGAATTCTCTGGTGTCCATGAGGTGCTCGGATGCGGAAATCCCCTGTTGGGCAAATTCCCTATCGCTATTTCTCCAAAGATCACAACTCAGCTTGTCCGCTGTGCGTCAAGTGTGCGTGCCCATCTTTTGAAGAGGGGTCTCTGTGTTGCCCTCTGGCAACCGCCGGGGCCTCCGCGGAACACAACGGGAAATATTGTGGAACAAATGACGTAGCCCGGCCTGGACAGATCCGTATGCAAATGTACACTGGCTGAAGGTCTGGGTGCTGTCATGTAATCCCCGTCAGCATGCCGCTGCTTGCAGCACATCAGCCGCTCAGCATGGAAGATAGCTCAGGTCCAACTTACAAATCTCAATACTGGCTGAAAGTACTGTGATCATGCCATCCACAGGCGGATAACGAGCGAGCGGCAGGCTCTGGCGGCGGGAGAGCGGTCGGGGTCGGGGGGTGACGTGAGCGCGCGTCAGCGGTCGGCGGAGGGAACGCCGCAGCAGCTGCGCACGTCCACCAGCTCGCGCCTGGAGCGGCTTCCCAGCGCCTTCCTCGAGCGCATCCCCGAGCACGGCGCAGCCCTCGAGGCCCCGCTCACCGCCCAAGACCTCCTGCCCGGTGCGCTTGAAATCCCAGTTGCTCCACAATTTGCACCCACGGCACATATGGAGCATTCACATGAGCTATGTCCCCTGAAAACACAGGGAGCCGGCATCTGAACGCTCCAATCCCTCCCCAAATTCTGTGATGTGTCTTTCCTGCCGGGCTGTTGAGACTGCAGCCTGGGCTGCATGTGGCATCTGCTGGAGCAAAAGACACTTGCTCTGGGGAACTCTACGGTGTGTTATATGCATGAGATAAGTAAGTCCCGACCAGGCTGTTGGCTGTCTTTGATTGGCTGCTAGCAATGCAACGTGACGCTGACTGACCGAGATTGTGTGGTGCAGCGGGCGGGCAGGCGGGCAGCGCGCTGCTGAGCGACATATACACGGGCTTCAACTTCCAGTCGGCGGGGGTGAGCGCGGGCTTTGCCGCGGCCGTCGGCAGCCCCCCGGGCGCGCGGCTGGCTGAGGGCGCCTCCCACTTCGCCGGCTTCCAGGGCCTACGCGACGCCTCCCTGCAGCCCTGGCACCAGGTCAGCGCCCCCCCTCACATCTGTCCACAGACTTGACTGTTCACTGGTTGGAGCCCAGCAGTGTAGGGTTGGCTGCACCGTACATTGCTGGGGCTCTGAACTGCGTCCATGCATCATGCTGAGCAGAAATACATGTGCCAATTGGAAGGCAGCCAAGGCTGATCTCACAGTTGGCCTCCCAACCCTTGTAGCGAACGTCCCTGCAGCCCTGGCACTAGGTCAGACCCCTTGTAACATCTATCCACAGACTTGGCTGCACAGATTTTTTGCATCTTACAATGGTGACTTCTGAATTCGCTCTCCTCCCTAAGGATCCCCCTCTTTCCTGCACCCTGCACTGCTGGACCTCCAAACATGGCCTACCATTTTGCTGAGGCAAAAATTACTGCCGAACAGGCTGCACAAGTGATTTTGCCTGCCGACTCTGTGGGCAGTATTAAAGAACGCACACGGAGCTTGAATGAGCGTAAATGGTGTGCGCAGGTGGCGTCGCCGTCGCAGGGCGTGCTGGCGCCGCTGGTGGGAACGCCGGCGCAGACGGGACGGGCAGGTGCGCATCCCGAGGGCACCGCGTGGGCGGCCAGCCTCTTCGCGTCCCCCAGCAGCACCGCCATGAGCTCCACGCCCTCCAAGGACGGCACCACGCCCTCCTCCTGGCTCAGCCCCCTCCTGCAGCAGGTGCGCGCAGATTCTGCTTTGCAGATTCTCCTGTCCCCCAGATGCTGCAGTGAAGACCACCCTGGAAGCTTCCCTTCATAGCTGCAGGAATCCCTGTCTGGCGTTGCCAGTCTAGTGGCAAGCCAAGGTAGGCTGCAACAAAACAAGTGCCAGTCCAATAAGTCTGGATTTGCAATTTCTGCTCGTAAATTTATTCTCCTTGCACGAGTAGCGGATGTTGGATCCCTGACGGGAGTGTTGATGTGCAGCAGGTGGCCGGTGGATCCATGTCAGCACCGGCGCTGTCGTCCGGCGACACGGCCGGGACGGGCCCCAGCGACACGGCGCAGCTGCTATCCACCTGGCGAGCCGACTCAGGAGCCAGCTTCTCCACACTGCCGCTGCCCTTCACCGCGCCCGCGCCCGCAGAGGAGCGTCCCGGCGAGGAGCGCACGCCGAGCCCCGCCGCACTGGTCTTGGCCGCCGCGCGGCTGGCCGGGGACGCTGCTCTGCCGGAGCTACCGGCCGCGCCGATCTGCGCGCTGCCGGGAGAGATGCCGCCGGCGAGCGCCGCAGCGGCGCAGGCCGCCTGGGCCGAGGACACGAGCTCGCCGGCGGCTGCCGCCGCCGCAGCCGTCTCGGCCGGGGTGCAGGCTGCGCGCGTGTCGGCCAAGCTGGAGAGCGCGGGCCCCCGGGACGTCGGCGGCCGCAGCCTGCGCCCCGACCTGGAAGACGTGCTCGGCGGCGAGGGCAACGTGCCCCGCCTGGAGGCTGCCATCCGCCCTGGCTGCGTCCACCTCGTCGTCGACGCTCTCGTGCTCCAGGTGTGCTGCACCCTGTTGATGCCCATACCTCTTATGCCATCTGCAGTGCTAGAATCATCTGCAGTGCTAGAATCATCTTGTAGAATGTGCAGAGTGTGCGGAAGTACGCAAGGTCTGAGAATGTGTGTTGGTGGTGCAGGAGTGCCCGACGGACACGCTGGACGGCATCAGGAAGGCCGCGACGGCTCTGGCGGCCCGGGACCCGCTGTGGCGCCGCGGCCGCGTGCTGCTGCAGACCGGCAGTGCCGCCGCACTGCTGCAGGACGGAGTCGTACGCCGCATCTGGGTCGGACAGGTGCTCCCTCCCCTCCTCCTTGCAGCTGTTGCGCCACCACTTGTGCTTGTCTGGAATGCTGGTTTTCTGACTCTTTCAGGTGCAGAAGAGTCTTGTGAACCGCTGATTGCCTGTGGGGATACTCATCTTGGTTGCTGACGCCTTGAACGAGTCCTGTCTCTGAGTCCTCTCAGGCTCTTCTCTGGTAAACAGACTTTCCAGCCCCAAACAATGCCTGCAGAAAGGTCCAGTGCTGCCCGCATGATACCTGACAACGTGGCTTGCCATTTTCTGCAGGACCTGCAGAGGCGGCAGCCGGAGATGCCGTGCGCGGCGCCGTTTGCGGCGGCGGTCCCGGGCAGCCTGGTGCTGCGGCTGCACCGCAGCTTCTTCCACTGCGCGCGCTCCGGCCTCTCCTGCGCGCGGCCCTGGCGGCTGCTTGCGCGCTACCGCGGCCGCTTCCTCGCCGACGTCGACCTCTCCGCCATGCAGGCCGCCCACACCAAGGTGCTGTGCCTGCGAGACTAGCAGTCACATTTCCTGCCCGTTGCTCACTGCCAAGGTGCTCAGTACCCACCATCTCAGTTTGCGTGTTTTCCTTGCGGTAGTGGCCAGCCATTTGAGGGCAGAAAGACGCCGGGCGCAAACCGCAGCGAAGAAGCGCGCACGCTGGAGCGGCGGAAGCCCGGTGTTTAGACACCCTTGGCAAGGGTAATATTGCATTCTATACAGGGTCAATAAATATCGAATGTGGGGGTTTCAACAGCTTTGCTTGGTCACAATCCCTGCCACTCGTGCTTGCATCCTTCAACTTAGTGCCTTAACCCGGTCGTGAAGCCGCAAAGAGTGCCGGTGCTGCTGAGCCCGACCATTTCTTTGCGCTCTCCTGCCCGAGGAAATCCGCAGGTTCAAATTTTGCAAGCCGGAGCGGCAGAACCTGGTGTTTGGACACCTGTAGCGAAGCTCACTGTGATGTTCCAACCCCCAGCATTGATGGAACATTGTTTGGGACTTGCTTTTTCCTCCAGGTATCTCCACACTACTTTTTTGTCCTACACACACACAAATGTAAACACCAGAGGGGGACCTGCAGGAGGTGATGGTGGAGCTGGGGGCCGCCGGGGGGACCGCGGGGCTGGCCTGGCTGGAGGTGGAGTGCGACGGCTTCATGAGCGCACCGCTGCCCGTCGTGCTGTCGCCCAACCCCGACATCGTTGACGAAATTCGCTGCCTTGAAGCTGATGTGGCCGCCGGCAGGTGCGCGCATACCCCCTGCACCTGCCTGCATAAGTCAGAGCTCCGTGTCATCTCCGTTGGCATGTGTGTGTAAGATCCATCACCTGACTGCACGCACATGCCAAAGGTACCATGGCCTGGAGCTCTGGCATATGAAATGTTGATCTTTGCCATGCCCCAAAGTCTTATCACCATATTGCAGCTGCCATGGCTCAATGGTTGCTCAATTTTGCCACTATATGCTGCTGCCCTGAGGGCATTTGAGGCGGGTGAGGGCTGGTGTTAGAAGGTGTCAAGGGTGTTTCTGCAGGCGGTCGTGGGAGGAGACATCAGTGCTGCTGGCGGACGTGGGCCTCATTCTGGAGTATGCAGCGCTGCTGGGCAACAAGGAGAGCTCGGCTGTGCCCGACCTGCGACACAGCATGTGCCTGCAGCATGTGGCGCGCCTCGCTCAGCGGCGACTAATCGACTTCTGCGAGCTCGGCTGGCCAGCGCTCACCGCCCAGGTGACCCTTCACTCTTGGCCCTCCACTATTGTACAGTTGCAATCTTTTTATGCTACGATGCGCTGTTGTGCGCTATTAAAACCTTTGATTGGAGTTGAGTCCAATTGACTATTTTTGGTACACACACATGTAATTGGGTGCCTCTATGAGAGCAGCGCCTGGTGTGTATCTCAGCAGCATTTCTAACTGGCTCACTCAAAACCTTGTCTACATAATGCTCTGCCCGGTGTCTTACGCAGCATGCATCTGAAATGTGGAAGTACGTATGCAAAGGGCAACACAGTGACTCTTGGAAGGTTGATTAAGGGCCTCTGCTGTAGATCTATCCCTTGACAAATACCAACGCTCTTGAGAAACATCAACTAAGTCGACACCATTGGTGCAGGCGTTGCCTGTGGCTGCGCTGGGCTGCACATCACTGCGGCAGCTGCTGTCGGAAGTGGCGGCTGTGCCGGAGGGCGCTGGGACTCTGCTTCACGCGGCCGTGCGCTCGGAGAGCCTCTCCATGGTCTCCCTCCTGCTCGACCTCGGCCGCTACGGGTGAGCCGCCCTCCCCAGCCGCCCTGCAGCCACCCCCCCCTCCCCCACGTCATTCTCATGACGCGTTTTTTTCTGAAGTTGAACACAAAGAGAAGCCTCTGCTTGCTATGTTCCAGCCTTGCAACCTGTGCATGCATTCTTAGAAGCTCGAGAAAATTGGCTCTTGCGGGACAGCTTGCCGGAGGGTGTTCTTTTCCCCCAGTTGCTCTTGTATTCTCCAGCTGCATTGTAAAACAGACTAAGCGGGGAGCAATCTTCCCAATTGTAGCGCTGTGGCACATACTGTTACCTGCTCCGGATCAGTAGTGCTGACCCACTGCGGTGACAAACTGCAGGTTCAAGTGGGACCTGAGGGCGCGGTGTGAGCGGCTGGCGCAGACGGCGCTGCACCTGGCGGCCAACATGGACGACGAGGGGCGCATGGCCGGCCTGCTGCTGCGCCACCCCTCCTGCCCCGAGGCCGGCATGCTCTGGTCCGTCCTCAAAAACGCCGCCGGACAAACCGCCGCAGACATCGCCTTCAGGTGCGCGGCCTCCTCGGTGCAGGGACCCATCTCTTTTCATCACCCCTGGAAAAGGGTCCTTACCAGAACTCAACAATAGGGTGCACAAGCAGGGGGTACTGTATCCAACTGTATATATCCAGCTAGATATAGAACGATCTGTGGTGAGGGCACTCACTCGCCGCGCCGTTTGAGGGTGAACAGCATGGAGTCCAGCCTGGGGAATGCATCTTCAGGTAGCCCCTGGGTGATTAGTCATCGGGTCCACCCGCTTCATTGCCTCAAAGAGCTCCGTCAGTGGTACACAATGCTGCAAAAATATCTGCAATGTTGTACTGCACAAAATTGAATAAGTAAATTGATAAGCAAACCAACAAAAGTATCCAGGAGTCAGCAATTTTTTTTGCAAGAACTGTATCAAGCAATTCTCCAAGCATGCGAAGCAGACATGCAGCGATGGAACCCTGTACTTCTAGGCAGCATGAACCAAATGAAAATTATGGAAGCCAAACTTGTGAAAAGCCTTTGATGGAAATGTGCAGTGCGTCCAAGGCGCGGCCGGGGCGCATCTTCCTGCTGCTGTCCCCCGAGGAGAGGGCGGCCATTGGCCCGTACCACAGCTGCACCGAGCGGGACGCCGACGGCAGCGCAACCGACGGCGACGATGAGCTCAGCCCCGAGAGCTCCATCAGCGCCTCGGACTCTCCACCGCTCAGCACCCAGCCCAGCGGCACCATATGCGGGGATGCCCTTGCTGTCATGATGGCGGGCACGCTGTCGCGGGAGGGCAGCATCCCGGCGACGCCCTTCCTGGAGGTTGTGCTGCCTTCGAAAGAGGAGGAGGCGGCGGTGGCCGGCCAGCCGGTGCAGATGCGTACGGTCGAGAGCGCGCCGCTGGCCGTCGGCGACCTGGCAGCCGCCGCGCGCTCGTGCATCACTGCCGACGACCGCATCATCCGCAAGTCGTTGTCGGCCGACACCGACGCGCACGCCGGGCGCGAGCAGCTGCGCGCAGCACTGCTGCCGGCTTTGGCCGGCGCGGCGGCGCAGCCGGAGGGCCTCAGCCCGCCGCGGCGGAGCCTGGACGGCGACCGCACCGCACTGCGCTTCGGCGCTGAGCTTGGCGCCTCGCCGAGCATGGGCGAGCTGCGGCGGCTGCGCCGCGCAATTGCGGCCTTCCCGGCCGCTGCCGCAGCTGGCGCGCCCGACGGCTCGGCGGCGGAGATGCAGCGGCTCAGCGTGGTCCTGCGCGACATGGGCGCCGTGCGGAGCGCGTCGGCCGGCGCGGTGCATACCGCGGCCGACGACGGCTTGCCCGGCGACCTGCCGCTGTGCCTCTCTTCCCCCAGCACGTTCCTGGAAGGAGCTTCGGCAGACCTGGCGCAGGCGTCCTCGGTGCATGCTGGCCGCGAAGAACCGCCGCTACTTTTGGCGCGCGCATCGTCTGGTGGTCAGCCATCAGGGGCTTTTTCCGATGCGTTGGCCCCCGCGCCGGGCGCGACAAGGCGGGTCCGCGCCGGTTCTTTGGCAGCGCTGCAGCAGCTGTCGGGGCGGCAGGTGTCACTCGTGCTGATGCTGCTCGCGAGCTGCCTTATGCTGCCTCGCGCGGCGTTCTTGTGCATGCTGGTCGCTGCGGCGCTCTTCCTGCTATCCTGCCAGCCGGGTCAGGAGGTCTGGGCGAGCGGCTCACCCTTTTTCAGAGGTGAGTCATCCTCTCGTGTTTTGTCGCCCCGCTTATCTGCTGCCAGGGGACCGTCTGCTTTATTTGTACGTGAAGTGTTTGTGGGACTTGCAATATCGTAGTGATCTTGAGACAGTTCTGTTTGAGGACACTGGCCTGAGAAAGGGTGCTCTTCACTGCAGGCCCGGATGCAAACGTTGACAAGCTAGAGGCTCAGGCTTCCTACTCTGGGTGGCGGCGGCACCTGCTCTGCTTCAAGAGCGGGCAAATGGAGACCGACTTCCTGACATTCTTTGCAGGTCTGCCCCGCCCTACCTAGAATGCAGAACGCACACTACATGAGATTGCTTTCTCTGTAATTATTATGGATGTTTATATGCACCAGCACTTGCTCTGGGAAGTACTGTAGTGTGTTGTGGAATGCACAGGACACGAGTGGTGTGTGGCTGGGTGCAGGGGCTCGGTATCAGCTGGATGTGCTATTTTCAGTCTTGTTCACAATCCTGTCGGTTCTGCTCCTCTGCTCTGGCGCCCCTTCCCTCTCCAGCTGGACTGCTGCTGCCCCCTGGCTGGCGCATGCCTCCTTTGCCGCACTGCCTGCAGCCCTGGCCCTGAATAAGCGCTCCTGGTGAGTCACTGCCCATCCGAGCCGGCTTTTGTGCTTGTCCTTGCGCAGGCAGACAACTCTTGTGTGGCAGGAAAGTTTTGCAGCTCTGTGAATTTGAGGTTGATTGCTTTCCAGCTGCAGAAATCTCCTGCAGCACAAGGGTTGGCTGTGTAATCTGTTGGCCTGCTAACGTTGTAAGCAATCATTGCCGTTTTCAGCATAGATCATGTTGCGGAATGGTGTGATCAGCTTGGTAAAGTTGAGTGACGTGCCAACTGTTTGAATTGATTATGACTTTGAATTTGAATTTGAATTTGCAGGTATGTGCGCAACCGTGAGGTGGTGATGATGGTTGCCAGAATTGGCTGCCAGCTGGCGGCTCTGTTCTGCAGCGCTAGAGCGGCCGGCGGCTGCAGCGGCCACAGCCACTGGGCCACTGCGCTCTTCGGCGACCTCCTGGCAGCTGCCCTGCAGCTCCTACACCTTCCCATCGGCTTCCAGGTGCGCCCTCCTCTACGGCAAATTTTCTTACCAAGTCTGAAGGAAAAAATTGCCAATCTGAGGCAAATTTTCCTCTGGGCTGGTGTGCATGGGTCCTGCTCATACAGCCCCTGGCATAAGGTCAACCTCTCCCATTGTATTTATCCCTTGAGAGTCATATGATTCAAATGGCAAACGTGATGCTGACTGTGTCATCATGCATGCGCGCAGATCCGCACCTTCCTGCACCTTCCGCTGACACTGCTGGCGCTGCGGCTGCGCCTGCGCGTGCGGCCGCAGCCGTCGTGGCCCCAAGCGGCCGCCGTCTGCGTGCTCATGCTGCTGCCCACGCGCCTCGTGGCGGCCCTCGAGCACCGCGCGCGCCGCAGCTTCCTCGCAACTCTCCAGCAGCCGCACGTCTCCGCAGGCGTCCCCTCCGGCCGCCGCTAGCCGGGCCCCCCGCGCACACGGGGGGAAACTTTTTTTTTCAGTTAGAAGTGAAGTCTTTTGACAGCCGGCTACATGTCTGTGCGCGCGCCTTCGCAAGATCGCTGTGCTTCTTCTAAAGGTGGAGGGAGCAGATGCCTGTGGGAATAAGAGGAGCAGAGCGGCTGTCGCCGTCGAAGCTCCGCTAAGCAGGCTTTCCCGAAGACAGCGCAGAACAGCCAGCCACCTGCCAGTGTCTTTCTTGTCACGGGTTTGCCGGGGCTGTTTGGGGCAGACAGGATGTGAGTGTTCAGGCTCATGATTGGGCTGCGCGCTCTACCCGGCCACCGGCATTTTTGCAGTCCTGAGAACTGTGGTGCGGCGCTCTCGGCACAGAGTGGCAAGCGGGCCGACCGGTGTTTGCCGGCCCGGCCTTCTGAGCTGAGAGCGCGCGGCACGCTGCGGAGACGACATCCTTTTGTGGTCACCCAGCGGTTTTGGTCGGGCCTTGCAGGCTCGGCGGCAGTCGGATTCCCAGGCACTGCAATTTTCGCAAGAACTCCGATTCACCCACCTTTTCCTGGGGCGCTTTTGTTGTGGAGGACATCTAGAGGACATCTGGGGTCTGCTGCAAATTTACGCCCGGGGAAAGTTTCACCAAGACACGCGAGTCTCGCTTTTCACTTCTGCGTATTGCTCCTGCAGCGGTGATGTCAGTCCACCTTGCCTTTGGCCCTGGGTATTTTCACACGTTCTCTGGCGAGAGATATTCTTTCCAGAGCATCTTCAAGGCAGATTTTGTTTCACTGTTGTGCTGGCAGTCGACACACTGCCCACGAGACCAACCTCAGGATTTCTCACTCCTTTCCGGGAACAATTGCAGTTTTGTGAGTGTGCTGTTGCATGCTTGTGGCATGCTTGACATGCTTGGCAGCAGGCATCACACGACTCTTCAAGACACACTGATTGCGAGCTTCAGTCATGCGACTGATCTGATTCTTTCTTGAGTCCCAGGCATGGGACGGAGACGTGCTGTATTGAGGGATTGCTCTTATTTTGTTTGTATGGATCGGGGTGATGATGGCAGCACGTTCAGGTGGCAATCAGGAGCTTCTCTGCGTATTGGTTTGAAGGGCTAGCGACCAACCTAACTAAAGCACATCCGCGTATATACGGCCAGAATTACAAGCACCCGGAGCCGGACAGGCGCAAACAGGCATGAGCTCTGAAATGGTGTTGCTCTTTCGTGCAGATGCGCCAAAATTACTTTTTCTTCTGGGGACAAACTGATAATTTGGCACAAGGGAGCCAGTAATTTGGGCAGAATGTGAACCATGTGGATCTGTGGCCGCCTTGTGTAGGATGCACTGTGTCCCCAGAGAAGGCGCGAAGGTTAGGCCTCTGGATGGTTCCCTGTGTAGTTACATATATACTCTGTATAAGTCTGCTGCTTCATGGCCAAAGTATGAGTGCACTGGGTTATTCACACTCAGCTGCGTTGCGAAGATGGAGGTAACATTATTTCGCTTGGGACGATAAGATTTGCATCTAATAAGGCTCGGGGCACACCTACAAATTCCGATCCTGTGCTCCTTGTGAGTCTTGGCTGCAGGCCATGCTATTGGTTGTTTTTCTTATGAGTTGGGGGCTGTATCAGAGCCCTTGCTTGGTCAGGGCTGCCAGAGACGGTTTTGGTGATTGACAGGTCATTGCTTAATATAATGTTAGATAATTCATCGGTGAAAATCTCGTTTGAAGTGCCAGTGGGGCTGTTTGAGAGGGTGAGCGCAGTAGGGGATTGGAATTAATCCAAGATCAAGTGGTTAGCATTTGCGGCTGAGCTGCAGCACTGATGTATCATAATTCCACTTTCACTTCTTGCTGCTTGCGGCTGTGCAGTCCTTGATTTCTGATGATGTCATTCGGCACCTTGGGCTAGGGCTTCAATTGTCAGGTGATCCGCGAGGTGCTGTGAGCCTGGTTCTGCAAAATTAGCACGTATGTGCGATTTATTGTGACTCTTGTGGTTGCCATTATCCATGCTTATCCATTTGCGATCTGACCGTGAGCCAATACCTGTAGGTGTTTGCCTGTGTATAATGGCAACTGCCCAAGCAAGGGGCGTTCTGATGCAAGCTTGTAGCACATTATGACGTTGTTGTTGTGCAGGGGGCTCTATATCTAAGTAAGATATAGAGCCCCCTGTGTTGTGTGAATGAAGGGTCACATGTTGGTATGTAGGATTGTTTGCCGTGGCTACCCGTTGAGTCCGGGTCTATGCTTTGTAACTGCGCCTGCGCGATCTTGTCACGGCATGCCATGCGTTACACAGCCTTGCCTGAAGCAAACTTGCCTGAATAGTCAAAATACCCTGGTTCCTGCTTTGAAGACCCCCAGTACTTACTAACATGAAATTATGAAGGTCATAGGTGGCATGTCAGCATGTGCATGCCCCAACATTTCTGACTTTCTGGTGACTGCCAGATGAATTAGCTAGCTGGCAACTTCAGCCAACCACCCTAGCATGGCAAGCTCACAAGCTAAATCACAGAGGCTTACGCTCTCAACCGCAGAACCTTCCACAGATGTCTCCAGTCCTCGTCAGTGTGCGTTGTGAGCTGTGCAAGCGGCTTGTCTCCTCAAACTCATTAGAGAGGGCCACAATGGGATTGGGCACCACACAGATTCCACAGCTATCCAGCCCATCACTACTCTCTCTTTCGTTTTCTCTCCCTCTCAGGCCGCCAGCTGGGACATCTGCTGGACCTTTTCCAGGATGGCGGCCACCTTCTGCTCGGCTTCCTCCTTCTGGCGCAGAGTATCGGCAACCACGGCCGGCGGCGCGTTGTCCATGAACTTTCTGTTTGCCATGCGCCCCGCCACGCCGGCCAGGTCCTTCTCCAGCTTCTCCCGCTGCTTGTTCAGGCGCGCCACCTCCTTGGTCACGTCAAAAAGCCCTGCACAGAGCATTATCCCACGATTTTTTGGGAAGCATGCAACCTGTTGTATTTAGCCGGTGATACGGCATATTGCTCGCACGCGCTCCCACCCCCATGATGCACCCGTCAGCCCTGCTATGCCTACTGCAATAGGGTTTCCCACCTCAAGCTCACTACTAACTCAGACAAAATAATACAGATTCAGTCATTACCACAGTCATCGTTCCCTCTTCCCCTTGCCCTCCACCAAATGGGGGCAACTTTACACTGCATTGAGAGAAACACTTCCGGGTTGCCCCAAATGCGGCAGCCTTTGAAGAGTGTGCATTGGCCCCAAGTTGAGCTATGGCAAGTTCCCGGCAGCCACATGCAAGGAATGTATCATTAACTTGGCAGGACTGGGAGGAGCAAGAGGATGGCGGCTGCGGCGCACCTGCCATGGGCAGCAGCACCTCCAGGCCCTCACCCACCACCAGCACTATCGTGCCACTCCCGGACGGCGCCTCTGCCAGCGGCTCAGACACCGTCACCTGCAAGAAATATCAGACCCTGTCATTTCCGCCTCCTGTAATCATTTGACAGATGTTGTCACAACAGGAGCATGCAAGTGAGTTTTTGGGATGATAAAAGAGCATGGAACGGAGCTGCGGCCCCTCGCGCATGGCTGAGCATGCACGTTGTGAGGATGTCGAGTGATCAACGCATGTGGTGCGGCAACGCACACGATTGTTTGGATATTGGATTCACGACTACACGCTTGTCCTGCCAGAGGCAAGATGGGCATGCAGGCAAGATGCGTGAAAGGCTGCCAGTATCATACAACACAAAATTGAACACAGTGAATACGTGTGGACAGCTGATGATTTGAATTTGAAAATGGGGGCCTGGAGGGAACGTCCTGGGGCGAAGACATGCCTGCGAGCGGTCCAGCTTAGCGAGCGAGCAGAGCACGTCCAGTTCAGCGTCCAGCGCCGCTCGGAGGTCACCCGATGCGACGGTGACGCGCGCAGCGATGCGGCGGCCAAGCTCCACGTTGTACTCCGCTCGCGCATTGCGGATCGCGCCCACCGTCGCCTGAAGCGCCTGCGCGGTTGCACATGTGTGTAACTTGCGCATGCTCAACCACGAGCCATCTGACACACACATATGGCGGGTGTGAGTTGTGCTTGCTGGAATAGTCAAGCACAAGAACTTGAATTCCTGCTGATTTGGGTGGCAGATTGTCTCTCCATGCAGCTGAGCAGCAGGGCCTCACTTGCTCCCAGACACGCGAGCTGCTGCATTTGAGGCTTTCATGACATACCCACCAAAGGGAGAGCATATCTTTCATGATATATGCATGAGCTTGCATTGGACCACAGCTTTGGATCCATGCTCCTTCTGCAGGGATGGAGGATAAATGCACTAAATGCAGGATATCAGGGATGTTTTGAGATCGTTTGAGACAAGGGATTTGTGTGGGTCAAGCCATGCCAGTCGTGCCTGGTATTGTGTAATGGCGGTCTCGTCAATGGCGCCGGCGTGGGACGGCCAGGGGGCGCCGATGAGCTGTTGGCGCTCAGCGCCCTGCGCCAACGGCAGCGTTTGCCAAAGCCGCTCCGTCACAAAGGGCATGATCGGGTGCGCCAGCGCCAGAAGTGTCCGGAACGTGTACACCAAAACCTGCACAGCCACCACAATCCTTACACTTTTTGAAATCAAGTTTCCGCTGAGCCATTTACTTTTTACTTTTGAGTGCTTTCCGCCGAGTCAGTGCTCGTGCGAGGTCTAAGAGCCTGCTTGTCCTGGGAATATGTGTGTCAGCATAACTGCCTCAGCAAGTCTCAGACAAGGAAAGCACTGAGGACGGCAGAGACTCAAATGGAAAGGACTACTGTTATACAATTGCAATGGTTCTTACGCAGGCAAGGACAGTGACGCTTCAAGGGAAAGTCTTGGAATGGGAGCAGGAGGCTGTGTGAACATTAACAAGGATCTCTAAATCAACTTGATTCACAGTCCCCTGGAAGGGGGGAGGGAGGGTGGGACAGCGCACAGCTCGGGTGGTGGCGGCGGCGTCAGCATCGGCGCCGTAGAGGCGGGTCTTGGCGGACTCGATGTACCAGTCGGCGTACTGCGACCAGAAGAAGTCGTAGAACGCGCGGCCCGTCTCCCCAAACTCCAGCCGCTCGTGCGCCGCCGTCACCCTGTCCACCACCTGACAGCACACAGCCGCACCATTCGGTCACAACTCCTTCCCCTTATAATTTACCTCCCTTGTCTTGTATAGAGCTTTTGACCATCTATCCACCATACCCCTGACTGCATTACTGCATGCGCTCGGCTTACCCAAAGGCCCCCTTTCCTCAACCCTGGGGTAAAAGAGGGCGAGTAATAAGACCAAGGGTCAAAGGGACGCCAGCATGCCTGGCTCGTCATACGGCGTTATAGGACTATCAGGCATTCTGAAACCTGCTTCGTTCTGCTACGGATGTGGGCAACAATTTCCCCTCATGGATAAGAGAGGCAGCAGTCAGCAGGAAGCAGAGTCCATCCTTGGATCAAATAAATTCTTTGCAGCAGCATTGCGGCAACATCCGATAGTAAGTGCTTGGTTGCTTGAGAACTAATAAAGCACAGGGGCAGGTGCAGGGCAGTGAGTCACCTGGTGAAGGGAGGACAGGATCCAGCGCTCAGAGAGGGACAGCTCGGCGAGGGACTCGGGCCGGGAGAAATCGGCGGCGGCGGCCGCCTCGGCATAAGCCGGGCCGGCCTGGCCAAGCGCCATCTGCAGGAACTTGCCGGCGTTCCAGAGCTTGTTGGTCAGGTTGCGCGAACCCACCACTCTATCCATGGACAGGTTCAGATCCTGCCCGGCCGTCGTGCCTGCGCAGCCCGGCGCACAAATCTCATATTACCAGTATCATTCTTCCACGATGTTCCTGCCATTATGCGAGGTGCGGCTGCAGATAAGATTCAGGTAAAGGCTGCCACATATTTTACCTCGTATTGGACTCCCTGGATCTGAGCAAGCAAGACCCACCACTCTCAGAACAATGCACACTTTAGGCAGATGCAGGCTCCTATACAGGGATGGACATTCTTGACTGGCCAACTTACAAGACACAGCTGCCGCCAAGCAAGCATGGTCAGGTGCACGCGGCAGCAGTGCAAGATGCTCTCTGGCGCATGAGCGCCCTCATGTCTTCCTGGTCAAAGAAAGAAAACAGTGCCCAAGCGAGTGGCGAGGTAGGGCAGAGCAAACGACAGGGCCTGCACGGAATGCCATTGGTAGGGGTTTACAGGGGAAAGAGGCACTGGGAGGGCGTTGCGGCTGCACACCTGTGGCGAGCGTGAAGCGCAGGGCATCCGTCCCGTACTCGCCGATGACCTCGACGGGGTCCACCACATTCCCCAGCGACTTGCTCATCTTGCGCCCCTGCCCGTCGCGCACCTGTGGCCACACATGCATTTATGACCCTGTTTCCTACGCGCTTTGCATGATGCAATGCTTGATGGTCAACTTTGTCTCCTCTGGTGCTTCCCTCGGTGCAGTGCTCGGTGTTCACAAAGCTCAAGGTCGCCTTCAGGAACATGTAATGGATTGTGCAACGCTTGCAGTTCTTTGGGTGTGTAAGGAGGGCGCCCCTGGCAAAAATGAGCAAATTAGCATGCTATGGAGAGCACTGATCACGCATGCACGACTCGGCAACATTGCCAATCAGAGCTGCTTTACCATGAATTTATATAACGAAGGAAATTAAGGGAATTAGGAGAGATGGAGTGCTAGCACGCACCAGGCCGTGCAGGAAGACGGTGGAGAAGGGACCTCGGCCGGTGAACTCGATGCCCATCATGATCATGCGCGCGACCCAGAAGAACAGAATATCGTGCCCGGTCTCCATCACCGTTGTGGGGTAGAAGCGCGCCAGATCAGGCGCGGCCTCGTCCGGCCAGCCCAGCGTGGAGAAGGGCCAGAGCCCCGACGAGAACCAGGTGTCCAACACGTCCGTCTCCTGCCTCAGCGCCACTCCCTCCCCGTGCCTGGAACAGGACAGAGAAATGCCTTCTT
>JADEYI010000330.1_pt1 | contig 74025 bp, 94 predicted proteins | sample 8542331 | NCBI WGS metagenome assembly JADEYI01 (sample SAMN16510988, study PRJNA670497) | mine drainage metagenome | isolation source: biofilm near Copperflume 1 | place: Germany: Marsberg coppermine Kilianstollen | collected 2018-02 | reverse complement strand
CCCTAAACCCTAAACCCTAAACCCTAAACCCTAAACCCCTAAACCCTAAACCCTAAATCCTAAGCCCTAAACCCTAAACCCTAAACCCTAAAGCCTAAACCCTAAACCTGAACCGTAAACCCTAAACCCTAAACCCTAAACCGTAAACCCTAACCCTAAACCTAAACCCGGAACCCTATAAGCCCTAAACCCTAAGCCCTAAACCCTAAACCCTAAACCCTAAACCTTACATACGCATCTTCACGATTCCTTGCAGGTGTAAGTGGGACATGGTGCCTCCCCTCTCCAAAGAAAAGACCCCCGCGACACACACCGCTGTCAGAAATGCTTCCATCTTGTCCAGCAGCGATGGGTCGATGTCCTGCGATTCCCCACAAATCGTCACGCTCACGTCCCTCTCGTCTTGTACTTTCTCCTTGGTCTTCTTTTTTGTGCTATCTTTAGGCCTTCCACACTTTCGCTTCTGCAGTTCCGGTGCTGGGCCAGCATTGGGCCCTCTCCTGCCTCCGCATCCCCGTCTCCCATGACCTGATCATACGTCTGCAACCCAGCAGCAACTCCGCCTCCTCCTCCCCGGCCTCCAGTGTGTCGTTGTCTATGAAACCCAGTATATCGGCGTCCTCCTCCTCTTCCTCCTCCTCCTCCTCATCTTCTTCACAGCGAACACACAGTTCCCGCCGCGTCAGCACGTGCACCCACCTCGCGAGACTCCCCGCTTCCGGAACTTTCAAGTCTCGCCTTCATTTGTCACTCCCGCTTCCATGTCCACCATCTTTCTTGCCTTCTTTTTCACTGTGCGGCGCGCCGCCTTCTTTGGGGCACCTTTCTTCTCTCCCTTCGCTTGCTTTCGAGAACGTGAACCCGTCATCACACCCAATGTCAAAAGGCACATAGCGCAGACAAAACGACTGCAGCTACCGTCAGGCTTACTCCAGAAATCACCATGATACTTCTTATGCCCGCACACCACGCATTCCTGTGCAAATTTCTGCGTTGCCATGCTGTTTTTTGACCCGGCTGGACAACATTCATACTTTGTACCCTAAATCCTGCAGCTATTCAGGGTCTGTAACGCCCCTCAGTCTTGCCACGCTGGAATAAACGATTAAATCTTGTGGGAGCACCGTTATGGTATGCGAAAGGTCACGAGTTCGATTCCGAGGGGCCACAGGTTTTTTTCGTTTTTGGTTTTCGCATGGTCAATTCATGCGAAGCATGTGCGGCTGTGATATGACAAGCACATGAGCTTGGCGGCATTGATTTGCATGCACGCCCTCTGCAAATTCATCAGGGGACTCTAAACTAACTTAGAGTCCCCTGAATTCATGGGCCCAGGGGAGGTTTATCATTTGTCTTCTTCTTCAAGTTTGGGCAGTTTTCACGGTACTCAAAATGTAGTGACGTACGGCAGCAAACTCCAGGCAGTGTACATTCAAAATCATCATAGATATTTCCAACAATTACGATATATGCAGGAGCAATGCAATACATTTTGACGAATCCTGCAAAGGTGACCATACTCGCGTTTATATCCATTCTTATCTAGTTAAACTTTGCAAAATACAAAACATGACCCTCCCTCAAATCTGTTGTGCTTTAAAGTCGGTCCATTTCAGAGATTTGGCAGAGACCAAGACGGCCTATCAGGATGGTCTTCCAATATTACCAGTTTCTTGAACAAAATTCCTAGACCTTCAGAGCAACTATTCGGTCAATAAATTCCCAGGGTACGCCACGCCAAAGCTCAATACTGCTCTCATCAAGCTGCAACATGATATCATTCCTGCGGAAGGGACCCCGCGGCCACTTAGGCTCATTGTAGCGCGCATGTAACCATGCGTCCCCAATAGGATTGCTCCCCTCGCGCTTTGCCTGTGCCCTAATAAACTCAGCTTGCCTCTCAACGTCCTTGTCAGATAGCACGCCGCCACACAGTCCTGCATGAACATACTATTGTTCTCGGCCTGAAGTCGGCTCACAACTAATTTCTGCAGACAACTCTGGGCAATGTGCACACTAGCGACTGTTCTTTGTGTTCATCTGCAGCTCATTGCTTGTGTTGGTAAGCAGGACAGCAGTACCAGCCTCTCCTAATTTTCTGATGCACTCACCTGCGGCAAACCAGCCTCCTGGATGCATGCGCAGCTTCACGGCTTTGTTTGTGGGGGATGGCGCCTCCTCCACTTCCTGGCAGCACAACAGACACACTTGTCAGTATTGAAGAAATGATGGCTCAGATGCTACTGACAAGAAGGATTTGAAACTAGACCAACAGACCTATATGAATGCCTGGTGCTTGATTGGCATGACACTAAATTACCTCCCACCTACTCAGTAGTCCCCGATTTCCGCCCACCAGTTGATGTACCACTAGTGTACCACAGTACTGCAGTTGCACCTCTGCATAGAATGGCAGGTCTTCTAATGTCACAGCTGCCAACCAATGGCTTCCACCCCCCACAAAGCAGCGACAACACAACATACCTGGTAGCCCGGCAGCATGAAGTAGAGCTCCCCAGACCTTTCCCTGAAGAGGGGCGTTGTGCGCTCCAAGGCCAGACCCAAGCTGTTCTGTCCGCGCAAATATTCTCGCAAGGTATCCTCAGCCTCCGTTGCAGATGCCGCATCTGCTGACACTTCAGCGACGAGGAAAGGCTTGTACCTGCATAAAGGAAACAATAAGATTTTCTGTTATAATACCTGTGCCAGGGGCAAAAGACTGGCAGTGCTTTTATAACCAAATGCTGCGGCTGGTCAAACCTGCGGATCTCCCAGTCCTTGTATTTCTTCAGGATGCAGAACTCTGGGGTCAGCCTGTTCGGTGGCTTGGACACTTGCAGCATTTGACGGAGCACAAAGGCAAATCCCTCGATGCTGAAGAACTCCTGGTCTTCCAAGCAGTCCCATCCATCGATGTGCTTGTTCCACTTTCCTGTGCGCAACCAATTGTTGCTGTGCATGTGTGCGGGTATTCATGCTCTAGCACTGTGGCATGCATGCATGGCGCACATGCGAAAGGGGAAAGGTACACACAACTGCAAACAAATTATCAGTGGGCTTGAGCGTATTTGACCGCACTTGTGTCTGGGTTGAAGCCCAGTACTGTGAAGCCGGAGAAGACAAGGCGCGGGTCCCAGATAAATTTGAAGGGGTTGTATCTGTTCCACCAGAAGTTCATTGTCCAGCTCCACTTCACCAGAATAGCATTCTCCCCAGCCTGAACAGGCAGTCACACCTTCATGCACTTCTGTGATTCCAACAAGAGTGCTTTTTGCTGCTCAACAAGTGTCTACAAGACTGTGCACTTGGCAGCAGCTGAAGCTGCAACAAATACTCTGTCATTATGCAGTCAGAGTGCAGCTGAGGATCTGGCCACAACGGTTGCAATTGACGCACCTGTCTGACCTCATGCAGCTCATAGATAGGCGCCAGAAAATACCGCAGAAATTGTACGTTGAATTGATACCCTGCAATGCAGCACCACAGATCAGCCACTTCCAATTGCAGCTACTCAGAAGGGCACACTGCCATACTGGTGGCTGCCTGACCTCTGAAAAATGTGAACTTGCTGATTGGATCGCTGAAGAACATGCGCTCCTCGAAATGTTCTAGGTCCATGATATCCTTGAAGACGTACTGGAAATCTGATCGGACCAGATCCAGATGTTCCTGCATCAGATGCCAAGCTGCACCTTAGTCACGTACAGAAGCACCACATGCATCCCAGTAGTAGAACTGCAGCTGAATTCAACAGAGCAGCAATCAGCGTTATATATGAGATACAGGGAACAATGGTAAACAAGATAATACAGATTTTCAATTCTGATGGTCCAGTACCTGCATCTCCTTGCTGGAGCTGGTCGGGGATGTTATGGGGATGTCCTCCTTCTTTGAGGGCAATCCTGTGAAATTTGATTCTGATCCGGGAGCTCTGAGAGGTTTTGTTGCCCTGCATACTGGCCTCAGAACTTGCCTCCCTCGCTGGCTCGCACAAAAAGGTCCACTCCTCCCCTGCTGCAATAGTAGGCAAGGCGAACCAGCTGTCCTCCCTCCCAGTTTGCAGGTTCCATTCATCATATAAAAGCTTCTACCGCTCGAAAATTGTGAAGGATTGTGTAAATGGCCGGATTGATGAAAGATCGCTCCTTGCAGATCAAGTGATCTGTGTCGGATTTCGAGGAGGGCTATGGCGTGGACCCGGCTGAAAGTGATTGTATATTCCTACTCCTTGATACCCAAGCCCAAATATATCAGAGCAACAGGAAGCGGAGTTCTAAAAGTTGCATTTAGGTGTATCTATTTTTGGGTCGGCCTCCTCGGAGCAGGCCACGTCGCCCAAAATTCCGAATTTCGACAGGGCAGGGATGGGCAAAAATCCTCCGCTTGGACATACTGGGTCAGTACACTGTAAGGAAAGGGTGAAAATTTATGACGTCTCTGTATTCAAGGATACATTTGAACGGCACCAGTCGTCCTCTAGTACCAAAATGCATTATAGGAAGGAGGAAGCCCGCGCCATCTAGTTGGCGAGCGCGCTCCCAGAATAAAGACACCCCCGGTATTGATGTAGGCAAGAAAATTTCCCAGTGGGCATACGATGCTGGCCTGGAGACCAATACACAGCTGGAAGATTTCCTAGGAGACCGGTGATCTGGCCGTGCCTCGATGCCATCGACAGCTTCCCGATATCAAAAGTGCTTTTGCTTGTCTCAGAAGTTGTGCAACATGGCTTCTCAATGAATTGAATCGTTCTTTCATGTGCAGGACTAAGGAGTTGAAAGGAGACAATGAAGTGACCTGGCCATCCGAAAAGGTCACAGAGCTCTGGAAGGTGAGGAGGTGCTTTTTCATCTTCGCCTTAGAATGTACTGCCTTGTTATGGGATGTGGATGATCGTTAATTTTCGGATCTGCTTGGATCATCGCTGCCAGTACTACAGAGGAAAGCTGCCTGCAGCGTTGCTTGTGGTGCTTGAGTGCAGGTGTTCTTCAAGCCTAACGAGGGCTACAAAGATGTTTTTGGCATAACATGGCCACTGCGCAAGGACCTGCCAAAGGTATGCTTGCAAATTAAACAGGCTCCAAGCATGGCACTCTTCAGCCCTTCACATGTGCGCTTACAATGTAAGGGTATTGTCAATTGCCTTCAAGAGACACAAAGAGCCAGGGGCAGGTTTGACGCTGGCTTTCTCTTGTGCAGCCCTCTGAGGAGGACAAAAAAAGGGCATATGCGGCTGCAGCCAAAAACTTGGTGAACATAGATCCTCCTGAGCGCAAACGCAGGATTATTCTTGGGAGCGTACTGTCGGTGAGCTTCGTTCCGAGCTTTGAAAACACGGAGCTTTGAAAACACGGAGCACCCGTATGTGATTTGTGCAATGAGCATCATCCAAGCATGGACCTATCATCTGGCTGGGAGCTGCAGACAGTGTGATGTAATGCTATATTCTGCTATATGTATTGTTTTGGAAATGCCCCCCTCATCATGACCAGGACCAATGGAAACACTCTAAAGGAATGGCGAATGTTAAAAGGAGGTCACATCAGAGATATAGTTCCTCCATGTCAGCATGTGCTCTGACAGGAACGCAGAATGCAGAGGCTCTTCATCCTTATTCACATGCCTGTGATGTGGTGCAGGGGGTGACAATTCTGGCGATGTTCACAGCAGCAAAATTGCACGCGCACCCACTGGAGCGTGCATGGCTGCTGCTTCCCTTCTTCCTTGGCGCGGCAGAGATTGCCTCTGGCGTCTCTGGCCTCTGATCCATAGCCCTGGTGCGCCCCACATCACACCACCTGGATATATGAGATCTTCACATGAGGCCTGCAAGAATACCAATGTAGATACAGACATGCAGGTTTGACCTGCAGACTTTGCAGTGCTGGTGGGGACTGTGCAGCACAGTGCACTCTGATATTCAGATCTTCCTATTCAAGTCCCAGGGCAAAGTCCCAGGGCAGGAGCTTGTTGTATAGCATGAATTCTGAGACTCTTTCCCTCAACAGATTGTATGAAGGTATTTGAACGGACTCTTGTATCCTGCAGGCCGGCGTTTGGGACGTGGATGGAACTGGCATGCAGGCCATCAACGACCCTGAGGTCGACCTGGGCATCCGAAAGGTGAACCATCAGTATGACTTGCAAATCGTGCTAATCACAAACAGATATATAGTGTCCTGCACCACAGTAAATGTATCTGCTCACAGCTTTAGCCTGCTTGGAAGATTTGCTGACGTTCAGCTCTGTGTGGGTCTTGCAGAAGGTCATCAGCTATGTCTCGAAAGGGGCAGTGGCTACTTTGTTCGTGATGGGGCCCTACATCCTGTGGCCCTTCTAGAGGCTCACAAAGTGCCGCTATGAGGACGTTGGAGATCGACTGATATGGCTTATCCCATGCCATGCAGACATATGACTGCCACACCTGAAACAGGGCTGCCATGGCCCTGAGGGTAGAGCATGATAGCACTGCATGCATATGGATGCTGGGATCAGTTCATTGCAAAGAAAAATGGCGATTGCTTTGGGGGAATTAGTTTTTTCCCTGCCTGGCGCATGTAAATGCAAAAGAATGTCTAGTCTTTCTTGTACATCGCTCCTTCATGCACCAATATGTATCTCTGGCAAATATCTTAATATAGCGCAATTGAATTGGCTTCGCAACAGTGCGCAATCAATGCTGTCACAGTGACAGTGTCACAGCAACACATGAGCTCTGAATCACTCCTCTCTGAGTATATGCAATTACATGCATTCTAATATACATTGACACACAAAACGTCAATCTCCTGACCATTACACCATGCATTGTGACAACTCAGCAGTGTACAGCTGTACTCCATGTCTCATCGAGCCATCTTCTTGCGCTTCTTACTCTTCCTACCTTTCTCTGGTGCAATTGCTGGTATTTGTTCCTGCTCAGCTTTCTCATCAGGCCTCTTCGCCACCTGCACCAGGGCATCACACATCAGGGAACACATTCAGCACATATTGAGACTTCCAACGAAAGCAGATGCAACAACAAGACCCCAGACGAGTCCCCGCACCTCTAGGCTCTCCATGACTGCTTCCCAAGAAAGCCCCTCTTCACCGTAGCCATCACTATCTGCGTCGCTGTCATCATCATCACCAGACGCCCCAGCTTCTTGACTCCTCTGTTGCACCACAAAAAAAACCATGATCTCAACTTCTGTTGCGAGCATAAGTCACAAAATTGCTATTGTGCGATTAGTTTAGCAACACTCGCAAGCACCACAACATGCAAAGAATTCAGTTGGGCAACATGCACAGTCAGTCAGCGCACCTCAGCGGATGCATCCCCCTCATGTTCTGCGTCCTCGATTTCTTCTTGGGCATCAGAGCCCTCGTCTGCATTCTCTTCATCGGATGACACGGCATCGCTGTCAGCATCGCCTGCATTCCAAACATAAACACTGTCAATACTCTGCAGCTCCCATCCAGAAGCCTGGCTGCAGGGGAAAATACCCTTTTTTTGTCTGCCCATGTGCACGACTGATATATCTTATGCCAGCAAGCGCGCAAAGTCAAAGGAGCAGACATCTGCCTGAAAAGACATTTCAAAACAAGTGTGCAGCAGCTGTTATCTACATACCTTCCGAGGTGGCTGCTGCTGCCCCGCCGTCTGCTTCAGCGTCCTCCGGCAGGTAGAAGCCCTCGCGCACAGGAATGCGCCGCTGCCGCTCAGCCATCTCCTGCGCAGCCGCGCGCGTCGCCGCCTCCGCCGCAGCTGCCGCGCGCGCCTCAGCATCATTTGGCTCCTGTGTTGCTGCTGCAGGACCCTGCACATGCAGCTTCAACAAGTCAGCACTTGCCACATCACCGTAAGACATGACAACGCACGGCTAATGCGATTGTAGGACTGGATATTGTGGCAGAAAATGTGCGCGCTCCTCTGGCTGCATCCCAACACGTGAAGTGAGGGTGCAGAACACCCTGGCACAAAAGAGTGCCAGGTTCGAGGGGCGCAACGCTTGCTCTCTGCATCACCTTGCCGAGCTGCTGTTGATAGCATACAGCCTGGTGGTTGAGATGCATGGGACTTTCCGACAAGGAACAGTTGATAGCTGAAAATATGTATTGGAGAGGAAGCATGTTCAATGTGCACCACTAATTACAAGTTGCGTGTTGAATTGATGCCATTTGGATAGACACAATGAAGCTTCGGGTAAAAGAGGAACACATAAACCAATATGGCAGCTCTGGGGCCTCAGGCTAACGAGATTCCACAAATGGATGTCTTCAGGGTGCATCAGATGGTACGGACAATGTGAGTCATCATCGGCCGCCAGAGCGCCTGATCCTACAGGTATGATACAATACCTAGTACATAGGCTGGTAAAGCAGGCTCACCTGGTCATCTGAAGGGCCTGCCACCGCCGCAGCGCCTGCGGCCGCTTCAGCAGCTGGGCTGGCAGCCACGTCAGCGTCCCGGCCGGCAGCGGGCAGCGCAGGCGGATCGGGCAGGTAGTCGGGCGGTAGCCGGAAGAAGGGGATCTTGCCGCGCTGCCAGTCGTAAAGCACCATCTTGGCGGCGGTGTTGAGGTCAGGCTCGCCGCCGCGCATGAGCTTGCCGCTCGCCTGCGCCAGCTTGGTCAAAAAGTCCTCCGCGTCCGTCCAGGTGCGCACCTTGTACGCCCGCCGCTGCAGGAACAGGATGAAAAAATTGAGCACCAGCATGCAAGATAAAAACCAGTGAGAAATATATAAGCACGCCTTCTCAAACTGCCCGGACGCTGACACAAGCATGCTAGACAACCCCTTTCGTGAGCAGTCTTTAAGGTCTGATGCAGCTGAAAAGAATGACTTTGTTCCTTTTTACCTGAGCACCACAGATGCAGAAAGCGAGGTTACACGACACAAGAGGCCAACCAAAAAATATGCAAGTTGCAGTTTGGGATGGAGTGTGCAGCATGCGCACCAGATACTCGGGTTTGATCCGGTCAATGACTGCTTTGATGTGTTCCGTGGCATCAGCCTGCAGCAAAACATAATATGTATTTTTAAGTATCAACAAAACTCCTTTGCCAGACTCCTGATAAACAATCAACAAGCCAACAGTCCATAAGAAGCAATGCAATAAACTGTCGAGTACACCACTCTTACTGGCCTGCCTGCACGCTCTCACTCTTTCAAGAAAGGCCGCCGATTACAGAAGTGGAAGTAACCACAAAAGCTGAAGCCAAGAACTCTGGCTCACCAGGTTCTCCACGCGCACAACGCCCTTGAGAACAGCGTCCGTCTCGGAGTCGTCTGTCTTGTTGTAGACGACTCCGGGGCAGTCGATGAGGAAGATGCGCTTCATCAGTGTGATGTACTGCCACACCTTTGTCTCACCTGGCACCGGTGCCACCTTGCACACCTGTCCACCAGCACACACAACGCGTCAAGCACACCTCACTCAGACTACATAATTCAAGCTCAGCAAAGGCTGCGCAGATGGCCTCATACGATCTTGCAAGGAACAATACGAAGCAAACCTTCTCCCACTTGCAAGGTCCAACATTTGCAGCAAAAAATGTAATCCATCATCAAAAGTCAGATACTGTAAAAAGTTTTCAGCTTCAAGCACATGCCAATCACCTTCTTGGTGCGGAGGGTGTTGATGACAGAGGATTTGCCAACGTTGGGGTAACCCACAAAGCCGACAGAGATGAACTTCTTGTCGGACCGCAGGCGCGACAGCTGGCGCAGCAGGCTTAGCAAGCTGCCCTTGCCAAAGGGGTTGGTGATGCTGGCGTGGAAAGCCAGCGTGGGGAAGTCTGCACTGAGATGCTTCAGCCATCGCTTCGTCACCCATGCCGGCACCTGCGAAGCACACAGAGCAGATTACACTCTGAGTAGCGCTTCTACAAACCTGAAAGCCCACATCTGGCTTTCTGTGATAACATGCATAACCAGCAGCGCTCTTCAAGCAATCTTTATGTTGACTACGCCTCAGCCTTGAATGCCACAGTTCAAGCCTGGGGCCTGGATAAAAAGCGTCTTAGTAGTTCGAACAGGGTGTCCCATGGATGTTCCATGAGCAGATACAGCAAGGCGCACTCACCAGGTCGCACTTATTGAGCAGCAGCAGCATGTGCTTGTGCCGCGCATTCTTCTTCAGGTGCTGCTCCAGATATGTGCAGCGCGTGCCCAGCGGGTCCCGAGCATCAAGCACCTGTGCGCACATGCAGCCCCATCAAACAACTGAGAAATTTGTCAGAGCCGACACCAGAGAAGTAACTGGATATGAATTTCCCATTGCACAAGGCCATTCCATGGAAGGTCGTCAATGCAGGTCAGCTGCTACAAGAGAGGATGCCCTGCAGGTCTAGAACAGAGATATGTAGAGTAGAGCACGTCGAGGTAAAGGTGACACATTGTGTGCTGTTGCTGCCAGAAAGACCCTACATTCTGAGGAGCCTCACTACCTGCAGAGCAAGACTGCAAGATTGAGGAGAGCCGAAAGCAGGAGCGTGCCTGCACGACGACATCTGAGGAGTCGATGACCTTGTAGAGCTCGCCCCAGATGCGCTTGGACTGCCCCTTGTCAAACAGCTTCTCCCTGGCGGCTATCCTGGTCCCCTCAAACTCCCCCTCTGCTTCGCCCTCCACCTTCTCATCATATCTGCACCCAGCAATGAAAGCTAGTCACAGACCACACCACACTGTCAGCCACTTCAAGCATTGCCAAAGACTGAACAAATGTGCAAATCGCACAGTTCAGCAGCCTGCGCCAACCCTCAAATGGAAAAGAAGGAGATGTCACGTGACCACATTGATGGGCACATGCTGTAACAGTCAGGAAAGCCAGACTGATGATGGCAGAGCAAGGAATAGGAGGGCAACAGCTCGCACTTGGCGCTGGTCTGGGCTGCGCTGCCAACGAGGTCGCCGTATGTCTCGGCTGCCAGCTTGGGCCGCTTGCGCGTCTGCTTGGCGCCAAAGGTGGTCGCGAATGGGTGCGCGGCTGTGAGGCTCGCGCGCGCCGCCTTGCGGCCGGTCTTTGCAGCCGCCTCAGGATCCTCCAGCAGAGCCAGTGGAAGCTTCTTCTCGCGCAGGAGCACGGTGTATGAGTCATTCACCTGCACAAAATGGAACCCTCAGCTTAGTGTACTCACAGGTACCCCCACTGCTGCCCTCTGCGTACCAAAAGTCTCACTGTGCAGGACGCTTTAAGTCTGCTTTTTGCAGGAACGTAACAATTGCATGTATGCTGCACAGTCCCACACAGTTTCCCACTGTTCCACAGCACGCTTTGATGAAACCATTCAGACAAAGGCAGAGGCAGAAAGGAACACCTTGGCGCTCATTTCATCGCGGAACTGCTCCAGCTGTTTCTGGCCGATGACGCGGGTGTTGCCAAACCAGCGGCGGTCTGGCTGGATCCTTGTTTGAGGCAGCACCTTTGATTGAAACTCCTGTGTGGACACAAAGAGAGGATGAGCTTGAGAATCGGAATTTTGGTAAATTTTCTATTGTTCACATCGAGGACCTTCTCTCAGCCGAGAACAAGAAAATGATCAAACCACTGTTCAGCAACTGAGAGCAACAGGAGCCGCCGCTATATTGTCACGGCGAGGTGGCATACATTCTTGTGCTGTACTGGGGCAAGTAAACCATTCCCATCCTTGGAAAGCAAAAGCATCCCATGTCAAGAATCTACCGAGGTCTTACCTGGTGCAAGATCTTTCCCTTCTTGTCACGCTTGGCAGTCTTGCTGTACATCTTGAGGCGGCGAACCTGCACCAAGCATAAATGCCACTCGTAAACGAATTTAAAGCCTCCTCAACCCAAGAGATAGGGTTTACTGTCAGATAATGAAGAGGCGTCGCGCCTACATTGGGGTGGCACGTATCAAAAGCTTACCGTGGATGCATCTCGCTGTTCTTTTGCGCCCTTGGCAGGTCTGTTTGCATCCCTAGAATGTTTGGGCTTCCGATTGTCTTCCGCCTTGGTCCGTTTAGCCCCCATTTTCTTAGCACCTTATCACAGGTGGGCTCACAATAGCTGCAGCAGCCTCAGCTCGCAGGCTGCGTAGTACTTGTGCTACTTGTGATACTGACACTTACGATTATTCAATCAGATCCAATCAGACAGAACCACGACTGCGAAACGCCAGATCTTTGTTGCAAGGATCCCTGCTATTAGAGGGTGCTGCTATTGTGCGCGAACTGATCATACCTTCACAAAGTGTGAATGCTGGCTATAAACTACAATACAACTACCATCGATGAGACCAACAACGTTGAGAATGTTGAGAGGTGCTCACGATTCTCGAAGTTGAGACAGAGGCCCAGCAGCCGGGCGCTGAGTTACGCGAGCGGTGACTCACGACGTGGATGAGGCTTGGATAGCCTGCCCAGGCCCCCAGCGACAGCAATGTGCACATATTCCGGCGGCTTTCTTGGGATATCCTGGGAAACTTCTGAAGCAATCAACCTTGTTAATTGTTGTTGATCTAACTCGGACACCATGGCGACCGTTCACAGCGAAGTGAACCACGGTGAGAATTTGCATTGTGACTACGTTGGTTTTTACGCCATGTCCTGGCCACGATGCAAAAGCATGCCTGATAAATGCTATTGTGTAATGTGGTTGCAGGTCTGCACGATCATTATGAGGACAGGTGGGTTGCATGGCGCTGCAGCACCCGACATCTTTACAGCTTGTATCTAGTACTTGCACGATTGGACTGCATTGAAATCTCTTAGCCGCTGGCTTCGTACTTGTGTATCGATCGAGTCTTTCCTGCACAGAAAACGTGCAGGATTGCCGTGAGTTGACAATTTGTGTCTGACTTTGTCGTTTGTGGCGTCGCAATGCAGTGATGAAGAAGTGCTACTCTCGGATCCTTCAGAAGATGGAGATGGTGGCGACCGGACAGATGATGTGAGCTCCTCTTTTTCAGCACATTCAGTGGGACCATATCTTGGTGTAACAGCAGTGCATATTCAGCAACCTTATCAGGTGACAAGTTGTTTGGGGTACCAGGATTATGAGTACAGCCACGACACAGAGGAACATTTTGAGGATGCGGACGGTGACGAAGATTTCAAGAGCGTGCAGGACGACCTCGAGATTCGTCACGCAGAGGGTATGTCCTTCTCTCGATGTATGGATTGACCTTTTTCGTCTCACCAGGCCGTGTCCATTCGCTTGGCTTGATGCACGTTCTGCATTCACAATATCGATATTAAAGTTGGAAGCTGCCACTGACATGTTCAACCTTGTGCAGAGGATGCGAGGGTGAACGCACTGCTCGCGGAGCAGCGCGCATATGAGCAGCAAAGGAATCAAGCCCAAAATCAACCACATAGCAATACTGCAGCATTGGCAGATGCAGGCGATGTAAGTTATTCGTGCTCTCGTGCTGCTTCCGTCATGGCATTTGAGAATGTTGTGAGACCTTCTTCATTTTGTCATTTGCGGTCTCAACTCTAGTAGATACCCTATTGCTGGTTAGGCAATCTCCGTGCATGCTGCAGGCACACGTTTCTCAATCAATTAAGACTGTGATGTGTATGGCATCAACGTTCTATTGTCTGATGTTACAGGAACAGCGGCATGCGCTCAGGCAGCTGAATATCCTCAAGAACCAGAAGCCAGACCTGGACATGTCGGTGCTGGAAGGCTTCACAGAGGACAATCTGCACACTAGAATTGGTAAGCACCGCCATACATGCAGCTGTCATTCATGGACATGACGCACTCCGTTTTTTTCCAATTGCGAGGGTCGCCAATAGAATGTTACAGATGAGCAATTGATGCAATGAAGTCACACGGGAAAGTGTGGAGTCACACGACTATGTTGTGAGTTGGTCTGGCATGCACAGGTGCAATCTTCCAGGAGCGCGTGGCGCACTTCACGGACAATGATGTTGCCAACATGGCCGAGGATCTTCTGCCCCTGGTCAAGCGTCTGCAGGTATGCCCCCAGCGCCCTGCTCGGCATTGAATATTGCTGTGGCAAATGTGGCTGTCAGCGCTCGTCTGTTGGCAACAGTGCTTCTGCTCTCCAAGCACACATTCCATGTGCAGACTGTATAATGCACAAATGCTACGTTATCTGGGAGTTTCCCGACCTGGGTAGTGGGGGCATGTCAAATATCATGAAAACCATTATATTGAGAATGACCGATCACGACAATTTATCTTTTGTTTTGCAGAGTGCTTCTGAGGAGGGCAGGTCTGTGGAGAGCGCAACTGCCACCCCCAGCAAGGGCCCCACTGGAGAGGAGCGCAGCGAGCCCGCCAGACAGCCCCAGACCGATTCAGCTGCAACCAATGGCCATGCAGCGCCAGGAAATGGCTCTTCTGCTGCTCCCGAGTCTCCCGCCCCCTCAAAGCCCGATGAAGAGGTAATTGCATGGCGTACTGATGGTCTCATAAATTAGTGACATCTATTTGTGGAGCTTGGAATACAGTTGTGTGCATACATTTGTTCCCATTTCAGGATTTTTAGAACTTCTTGTGCCACCTTGCCGACTGATTGTTCTAACAGGAGCAAGGGCGTTGGCCTGTTCTGAGGATGCCTTAGTATTTCTGCAATCAACCAGGATTTGCAAAACAATTGTAATTAGAGTATGTCATGTGTCCAGGCCCCAAGGTCCCCCATCAACGTGGACGCCCTCTTCAAGAAGGCCACTGCTAGATATGGCGGCTCTGAAGCTGGCTCACAGCCTGCAGAAACCAAGGCCAACGCTGAGGCGGTCGTAGCTGAGAGTGTGGGCACAGCAGGTATGGTGCCTATATATGTTCTTAGAACCCCGTGTGATGTATTGAGAGTCCTTGGCCCAGTATAAATTTTCAGCGTGTTGGTCTGCAAGAGCTTCAAGTTTTTATCGCTCTTAATGTCCATTCTCAATGGCTTTTCTCCAGACAGCAATTTGGCTGTGTTCACCGTGAAGCATTGTCCCGGCTCGTGGATACATGTCAGCATATGTGAGCACCGTCAGTGCCGTGATTGTGCGCTGTGATGCGCAGACGCAGCTGAGAGCAAGGCTCCCGGTGGCGCCAGCCCGCGCAGTGCGATGCCGAGCCTGCCCGCACGCCCAGCTGCTCGGGGTAGTGCGATGCCCAGCCTGCCTGCGCGCCCGCAGCGCACTTCCGCCGGACCTGCTGCCTCCGCAGGTGGGCTACTCCCTTATAATCCTGTGCCAGTCTGAGCTGTTGGCAGGGGGCGCACGCACAAATGCTCGCATCTTGCACTGGGCAAATGCATGAGTCCTGAATTCGTGCATCGCTGTAATGGGCACGTTGGCCCCACATTGACAGCCAAGCTTCTCGCCGTCGTGTTGCCTTGTCTCTTTACCCGAGCTCAGTGCGGAGCAGGTGCTGCCTGTGAGGGTTTGCCCAGATGTCAATCCTTTCTCTTGACGGTGTAGGCGCGAGTGCGCCCGGCACAGGCGGCGCCGGACCGTCCCTGCCGCCACGGACCGCTAAGGCGCCGGCAGCCGAGGGCGAGCCCGCTCCGGCAGCTGCGAAGCAGCCGCCAGCCTCGCAGGCGCAGACCGGCAACACGATGCCGTGGAGCGGTGCACAGCAGGGAGCTTCGGCTGGCGCACAGAACGGCGGCAGCAGCCTGCCCAACGGCACTGGGGCATCCCACGCCCGCGGCCCTCCAGCTGCCAATGGCGGCACCGTCGCTCGCAGCGGCCCAGGCGCCAGCCCCAGTGGCGGCAACCCCCCGGGCGGCAATCAAGGTATGCCTGCATTCCTTGTCTCCTAGTTAAAACAGCGCTTCTGTCTGGGCAGGCATCTTTCAGGCAACGTTCTTGATGATTATTATGGGGGAATCAGGGTGGCTGTTGCTCTGTGTCCCTGCAAATCGTGGCCAATGAAGACTACATGTTCCAAAAAGATTGAAAAAGTAAAAGGGTATTGAGGTCCGCAACAGCCGCCTCACGAGCATGCGGTGCCCGTGCAGGCAACGCCCCTGCAGAGGATGAGAACAGCGAGGCGGCGGTGATGCGGCGCAAGGTGCTCGGCCTGCACGTGCTGCTGCTGCGCATCGCCCTCCGCCTGGGCCAGAACCCGCGCTCCAGCCTCGTGCAGCAGGTCGTCTACAGGTGAGCACATCAAATTTTAGTGCCTTTCGCATCTTATCCTACTGATGATTTGGGATGGACCACTAGAGAGTCCATCTCCTTTGCATAAAGACAGAGTCTTGCGGTCTCCGTAGAAACAAAACAGTGCATGGAAGATGAGGCGTAGCTGCGATCACAAGACATGTCTCCTGCAGTTTCAATCGGGCTGAGATGACCTCTTGCGGGCTGATCAGGCTGGACCTGGCAGAGAGCATCCGCGCGCCAACGCGCGGACCGAGGCGCAACCCCTTCGAGACGGCGCTGGCGGAGGCTGAGCGGCAGGAGGCGGAGTCGGGCCCCCCGGCGGAGCTACCCTTCTCGGCCACCATCCTGTGCGTGGGCATCACTGGCGTCGGCAAGACCGCCACCATCCACTCCGTGCTTGGCCTGCCGCCCCCCGCCATGGGCAGCTTCGAGCCCGAGACCAAGCAGGTGCGCACACCCCTCAGATTGCCTGATCCTATAATATTTCCCTTTCCACGAATGAGAGGCCAAGCTGGTGCCTCAGGGTCTAGAGAACTACAATTAGCACTTTAACATCACATTATACCTGGAGGGTAATCAGGGCGTAGGGATCAGAGTGATCAGGGCTGTTCAGGGTTGAAATTGCATGCATATGTGTGCAGGTGCGTGTGCTAGACGGCGCAATCAACGGCATCCGCGTGCGCTTCATCGACACGCCGGGGCTGCAGGCCGCGGCGAGCGCAGTCGGCTACAACGCGCGCATCCTGGCGCAGATCCGCAAGGCGCACCGCAAGTACAAGCCCGACAATGTGCTGTACTTTGACCGCATGGACCAGGTGCGGGTCTTGAGTTCTGCTCTTTACAGTGTGCTCTCGTCCAGCTCTTTAAATGCAAATGAGAAAGGTCGGGTTCATCAGTGCCTGGCACTGTTGTTTGTGTCTCACTTCCTTTGTGATTTTGTTGCAAATTTTAAGATTAGCAAATAAAAAAATATGGAGTTCTCGGGGTTTTGTTGGAGTCATGTATGCAAACATGACTACTCGTTACTCGTATGTGCTGGTGCATGCAGGTGCGCCGCGACCAGAGCGACATCCCGGTGCTGCGCGCGCTGACCAATTCGCTGGGCGCGGCCATGTGGTTCAACTGCATCCTGGTGCTCACGCACGCTGCCGCCGCCCCTCCCGACAACAACAACGGGCCCATGACCTACGACGTCTACGCCAACCAGCGCTGTCACACCCTGCAGCAGGCCATCCGGTGCGCACTCTTCCGATTCTTCTCTCCCTCCTGGCGTGCTTTGCTGTTTTTTGTAAATAACTGGTAGCCTGCCCAGGTCACACGCTCTGTAAAATACAGACCCACTGGAACCGCTGAGACAGACGTGGCAGCAAGGGTTTAGATGGTACAGAAACCCTTGGCTCTTTTGTCTGGCAACTAGGGATTCTGTGTCACATTCACTACGAGAGTGGCAATGAGTAGGCACCGCATGCCACACAATGGTGCACAATATTTAGATGACCTGCTCTTGAGAGGTAACCCATTCCTCTATCTTCTGGCGCTCGATCTGCCTTAATGCCTGCTCTATAAAAGACATACGTGGTTTGAAACGTGATTCTTATATGCATGCAGGTTTGCTGCGGGCGACCAGCGGCTGATGAACCCCCTGGCTCCGGCTGAGAACCATCCAAACTGCCGGCGCAACGCGGCTGGGGAGCCCGTGCTGCCCAGCGGCAACCCCTGGAAGCAGCAGATGCTGCTGCTCTGCCTCTCCTCCAAGATCCTCTCCGACGCCGACTCCCTGCTCAAGATCTCTGCCACCAACACAGGTGCGTGTGTGCATCCTCTAATCATCCCACGCTTCTATTGGAAGTCGAATTCCCAGACACTTGAGAGACTCTCAATGAACCGCTGCTCTTGATGAACCGTAGAAGAAGTAGTGCAAGAGATGTTGGCGCGCTGGCATTGCTGTGCTTGCTGATGATTTATGATTCAGGTCTGAGCATTTGCTAAGTACTGATGCTGTTGCGGTAGGGCCAGCATCGCGGCTGCAGCAGATGCTGCGTGGGCAGCGCCTGCCGCCCATCCCCCACTTGCTGTCGGTCATGGTGCAGCCCAAACTGGTGTGCACTATCTCTATCTCCCATCTTTACAGCTATTTCCAGTCTTCTTGTCTAAATGTCCCCTAAGCGTGACAATGAGGGGCATTTTTTGTTCAGTCGTCACTCTTAGGGTGCAGTACTTTTGGGAGATTGGTTGTTGCCAGGCTCATGGTACCTGACCATTGCGCCCAGCCCCGCTGAACACTACATATGCATGGTTGCAGCCGCGCAAGTACCCTGAGGAGGAGAGGGACATCATGCGCGAGGATGAGATCGCGGCACTGCCCACAGAGGAGGAGCGCCGCCGCGAGGTGGGCTTTGCACCCTCCTCTAGTCACTTCCTCTGTATCGCACCTGACTCCTGATGTGTTTGGAGCAACTTTGAGTGTTAGTAACTTTCGAGGCACTGCTGCGAGTGTTATTCACAGGGGTCCCTTGTCACTGCATCTTCACAGCTCACGGGCAGCAGATGTTTGAACGTGCTGCATACATGGAAGGGCTGCCTTGTAGGGCGACGTTATAAGGCTGAGTGTGCATGCTGCTGCGCAGATGCGCAAGCGGCGCGAGTTCCTGAAGATCAGGCGCGAGGAGGCCAAGGCGGACGATGGCGCTCAGGTGTCCATCCCGGCGCCAGACCCGCCGCTGCCACCCACCTTCGACGCGGATGTGAGCACGCACCGCTACCGCTTCCTCGAGCAGCCCGGCGGCTGGCTGGCCCGGTGAGCTCTTACCCCTATGGCTGACCTCAATCCTCGCTGCTTGATACAATCGCTGATCGCTGCCTGTTTTGTGCTGTTTGGTTCGGTCTGTGCTTGACTCTGCCTGCATACTCTTTGCTGTTATCACTCAACTGCTTGCATGCAATATGTGGAGAGTATTTCTGGACGAAATTGATGCTGCTTTCTGGATGTTGCTCTGCGTGGGAATATGCGCTTTGCTTCCGAGCATGCTATAGGCAAGCAGCCCCCAGCACAAGCAGTGGGTGATGATTCAAATCTGGTGCATGCAGGCCGTTTGTGGAGCCGACAGGTCTGGACCACGACGACGGCATCGATGGCCTGTCGACCGAGCGCAGCATCGTGCTTCGGCGCAAGGGCCAGCACGTGGGCGGCATCCCGCTCTTCGCCATGGCCCAGATGCAGAAGGACAAGAACCAGCAGATGCTCAACGTATGCTCCCACCCCTCTTGACCGGAATGCCTGTTGTGGAATCTCAAGACACCTGGAGTTTCTGCAAGTCCTTTCCACCACCATGTGGTTGTGGCCTGCCATTGCATGCTGCAAATCAACAGTACAGTCTTGCAGGTCTTGATTTGATTGTATTCTTTTTTCTCAGCTTGGGTTGAAGCAGGCTGCAAAGCAGTATGGGATGTTCTCTCAACAGGTCGGTCTTGTGCAGGTGTGATGACACCATCTCTTCTGACTGTTCATGTTTGAACCGTCTCAGGGATGACCCATGGTTTGCATGCACAGGCTGACGTGGAGGCATCGGTGTACCACACTTCGCGGCTGGTGAGCACGGCAGCGCTGGACCTGATGACGACGCAGCGCGACCTCATCTACACAGCGCGCGCCGAGACCCGCCTCAAGATCCACCCCAAGGACAAGGCCGCCCTCGGCATCACCGTCGCCCGCCTCGTTGAGGAGGGTGGACCACCCACAAAGGTGATAGTTTCCTCCCTCTGAGAACCAATCCACACTTCCTTGCCTCTCAAGGCTAGGTGCTTCCAGCAGCACCAGTCTGTCCCTGACCAGTAAGTATTCCTCCGATTCATACCTGAGGCCAATTCTATTGAGGGCTCCTCTCAGATAGTCACATATATCTGAGAAGTGAAGCCCAAGGATGCATGCGTTGTAGGTGGATCAGGTAGATGATGTCTTTTGCTGCTGGGCAATAGTCCACGATTTTTCTTGGAAGGAGAGTTGTGTCTGAAGGGTCTGTGCATGTGTGCAGGGCCCAGTGGCAGTGGGCCTGAAGGCGGAGAACCGGCTGAAGCTGCACAAGAAGGCCAAGCTGGTGTCGACGCTGGGCCGCATGACGTGCAAGACGCGCATGGGCCGCGAGAACGCGACTGCCGGACAGGCCGAGCTCAAGCTGCGCCTCGGCGACGACCAACGCTCCCAGGTGGGGCCACTGCCTTTGAAGTTTGGCTTTTCACCCTATTTCACAGGACTATTAGGTTGCTCATTTTGCTCAAATGTGGGGCTGATTACATCGGGTGTGCTGTCCCAGCCGGGTTTGCGACAATGTCTGCATGATAGTGATGCTCTGTCACCCTGTATCAGCACATTTGCAGCGGCTTCAGACTACCACCACTTTGGCGTTGCCCGCATGTATGGACGCTGTGTGTTTGGCAATGTATGCCGTGCCCACACCTTTTGATTGTCACATGCCTGACACCTTGTGCTGCTGTGCTGTCAGATCGTGGCGGGGACGTCGTTCATGAACTTCCGCAACGACATGGCGATTGCCGGCAACCTGGCCGCGCAGTTCTCGCCGACGCCCGAAACGCAGGTGGTGTCGCGCTGCAGCCTCAACTCCAAGTCGGCGGGCTCTGTCTCCATGCGCGTGACCTCCCACGACTACCCCCAGCTGGGCTACTCGCTGTTGGTGCCCATCGCGTCCGCCCTCATCAACCGCCTCCGGGGCAAGGACATGTACTGAGGCGCCTCTTTGTGTGTCATGTGCCTGCATGTGGCACTGTTCTTGCCTGTGCTGGACCTGGTCCAATTACTAGACTCCGCCAGTGTGGCTGAAGCTGAGCAAGATTGTGCTGACAAGGCGCGTAGACAGGCAGGAAATTTTTGCTGACCTTACCTGAAAGTATTGAGCTGGGTGAAAGTGTTCGTGTTGACTAGAGCTGTGTGGCAGGGCAATTTTTAAGCTGTTCATATTGTAACGTAAAAAGACGCAAAAAGAAGTTTACTATCAAATCACAGGCAACTGGACTCACGTGTGATTTCATGTGACCGTACACGACACATCTAGTGCACTGCCAATGTCACTCACAAGAGTCAGGACTATGCCTTGACGTGGTCACTCATTTGGCATGATTGATCAGAGGAGACGATCTCTACCACTTCCCAGGATCTTTGGCCCTTTAATACTCAGACTAGTGCTGGTGCAACGTTCCTCTCGCCGTCCTCGAAACTGGAGACAGTGCAAGACCAGATCACTCGAAACCTGGGCAACCCGGCAGATCGGCTTGACGACCCCATCAATGAATCTCAGCGCTGTGTACAGAGCTCTCTATATTCGAAGCAAAGTCATATATGAATGTGTGATGGATCCAAGGCAATCCCCCCTATTAATTATTCCCAAGGAATAATCTTGGAGGATGTGTGTGCTATTGGCTTCGAATCCCTGATAGGGCATGAAACCTAGCCCAGCGTCGACACAAGAATTGCCTTGATGGCCCACATGGAGTTACACCAGTTGTGCAGGCAATGTGCCAGCTTGAGGCGTCTGCAATATAAGTCACATTGCCGGGTAACAGGTACATATCGATCGTCTGTTCCCAATGCTATTGGCCGATTGCCAGGGCTAAGCACCTACTCATCAGCTTGATACTTTGACAACTCTGCGATTCGTCCACCCTATACAGCATGATGACGTTGTTGAGCGCTTGTCAAAGAGCCAGCGCATGCCCATCGACCTCCTTCAGCACTCAGACAAAGGTAGCAGTGAGGCCGAGCCTGAAGGGACAGAGCAATTATACTCAGCACAAGACGTGCGGGTCGACCTGCTGCCGCGCCTCGGCCGCATTATCAGAGGCGACATTGACAAACGGAAAGACACAGAATTTGGCTCTGCAAGGCATTCCACAACAGCCTTGCGAAGCGGGGCGACTCAACGATGATGGCACAGCTTTCTTGGAAGAGCACAGGATCCGAGGTTACGAAGTTGGACCAGATCAGAAAACTACCATCGTCACAATTGCAAACCTACTGCAGGTCTGTATACTTTCCATCTGCATCATCCAAAGCCATGCAGTGCCCCTTCTGCCGGAACTTGCCCAAAAGCCTTCATGTGTAAGGGCCCAAAGGTTGCCACTGTTCTTCCAGTGGGCGTGATTGCTGAAGAATTGCAATTCAATCATGCAATTGATGTTTATGACATGTCTGGGCTTTTCAAGGTTTCCTCAGCCCAAGCTACAGACCCTGTTTTGGTCAGCAGGAGGTACACTCTGGTGAAGAGAGTGTTCTGCGTGCAATACAGGAAGTGGCTGGGAATCATGCTGTTGCACTGTGGGGCCGTACAGATGCAGGCTACGCGACAGACCCCCTCATGGTGGAGCGGCATCTCATCTTTGCTGTGACCAGAATGCAGATCAGGATGGACACCTACCCAAAATGGTAGGCCGTCTTATTGTTTCTTGCCATTGCAAATTCTCTGTTGTATTTTGGCGCCTACTGAAAGGCTATTGAAGAAAAATCGCTAAGACCACCTCCGTGGTGCAGGGGAGATCTGGTGCAAATTGAAACATGGTTTCAGGAAGAGGGGCGCGTGTCAGCATGCCGCAACTGGATCATCATCAACCAGTCCACAGGGGAGGAGATTGGCCGCGCCACAAGGTGCCCTCCAGCTTTCTCTCGCACGGCTAAAAGGAATACTTTTGTATTCATCTTCAACTCAAGTTCCAGGATTCATGCTGTGTCAATATCAATGGGGACCTTTATACTCTAAATGTGTTACCTTAGGTTACTCACAAGGGGATTTTTCTGTCATGTCCTGAGGATTTGATCACTGTTGCAGCACGTGGGTGATGGTGAACACGCTGACGAGGCGGCTGGCAAAGATGCCGGATGAGATGCGCGCCAAGATGGAATACCTGGCACCCCACCCCTCCAGGTGCGCGCCAATTTATGCATGGCTTTCAACGTGGAGAACAAACACTTGCTGAGCGTTCTGTGTTTTTGACACGAGCACAAATAAGTTCGGGCATCCATATTTATCCCTGGAAGCTACCACTTTACACCAGCTCTGCGACCTCTTAAGCTGTCTGCAAAAGCTCAGCTGATTGTGTTTGTTGTACTGCAGGAATGTCCTTCCTGCTGCAGAGGTCCGTCGGAGAATTCCAGATCTGGCTATTCCCCCAGAGGTGAGCTCATCAGCACCGCTCTTTCCTTCCCTGGTGCTCATCCTGTATTCTGTTTCATCTTTCTGCAGTGTCCAGTTTGAACAGATTCGTCAATGCTAATCGTGTGCTAGCTTGAACGAAGGAGTGCCTGCAAGCTTACAGCAGGTCAATGAAGGACCTGTGCTGGCTGTGCAGATCGAGGGGCCGCTTCAGGTGGCGCGGCGCAGTGACATGGACATGAACGGCCACATCAACAACGTCACCTACCTGGGCTGGGCGCTGGAAACTGTGCCCCCAGACGTCTACCTCAACTACAGCCTGCACGAGGTGACCACCCTGTGCTTGCAGTAGTAGTAGTGAAACAAGTTCCCGCAGGGCTTTCTCGCGCGCTCAAAACCTATTGTTTTTTTTTCCTGCAACCCTAAAATTGGCCCATTTTACTAGGAATATGGGCGTTTTGGGCTGCACATTAGTTACTATATGCTCCCGCAGGCAACTTCCCACACCCAAAAACCTGCTGTTAAACCACCCAGCAGGCTTGAAAAAAAAATTAGGGAATTTTAGGTTAACAAATGAGTTTTTGAGAAGTGGGAGTTTTTAGTTGACTACTACAGCATCACAGCATGCTCCTTTTATGCCCTTTGAAGCGAGATCCCAGGCCAAAAAACTGCTGCTGGCAGATGGCCTCTGAGAGCCTCCAAATTTGTTGTCAATCCACTCCAGCCTTTGCTATACATGGCACCTGCTACGATGTTGTCTTATACAGATTTTGACACCATATGTGGTGTGCCCAGATGGAGATCGATTACAAGTCGGAGTGCATGGCCGGGCAGACTGTGGAGTCTCTGGGCAGCCGCATCCAGGAGGAGACCAACGGCTCAGGCATGCTCAGGTAAGACAACCACAAGCCCGCACCCCCCTTAATTCTGATCCCAGCACTGCCAGGACACACAGTTATTGGGGCAACCGTGCTCCTAGAGCGCATTTTTCAAGCCAAGCCTGGATATGTCCCAAGTTGAGGAGTGGAGGCCTCGCCTGACAATGCTGGTGTGATGTTGTTTGATGTCAAATGTTGTGCAGGTTTGTGCACATGCTGAGGCGCTGCGACGACACCGGCTGCTATGAGCTAGTGAGGGCTCGCACCACCTGGCGGCCCCAGTACGGCCAGATGCAGCTGCACTGAGGCGCCGCGGTTGACCGCATGCGACACTCAGAGTGAGCAGACGGCAGCGTGCCACTTGAGCCAGCGAGCTGCAAACTCCCATTTCCACTCTTGTCCGAAAGCCAATGCAGCTTACAAGGATTTCAGACTGATCAATTGAGCATCGGCTTGGATCGCTGAATGTCATGCTCTGCAGCTGGCATTCAGTTGCTTTTCGGCAGTAGCTGTACCCCAGCGAATTCTTTCACTGCGGCAAAGTCTCATTGTGCAAATCCTGCTAGCCTGACGACGACCTCGGAAGGACAGGGCCACATATTCCTTTGGAGAAGGGTCCATCTTGCAAATTAAGCCTGCCATGTGGTAGCAATCTCAATGCTCTACTGGAGGAGATTAGCTGTTGACGCCTTGATTCCGTGGTGAGCCATGGTGATCTCCCACAAACAGTTGGGAAAGCTTTAATTGGAGAACCTCGTGCAATCTATTCTTGCAGGGTCATATGTTCTGTGTATTGTTGGGGAGGAAAGTAGAAGCTGGGTGCTGTGAATGCTGTGCAATAGCGCCCCTGAGAGCAGAATTGGACAGCCACATTCGGCTATGAGATGAGAACTTACAGGGAACAGAACTTACAGAGAACTCGAGAGGCTTGTGTTGAGTACCAAGGTGGCAGACTCGTACAAGATGTTGTGAGGATTACTCCACAACACAGGATTCTTTTCAAGTTCCAGGGCACCTGGTGCAGTATGAGACAAAATCGAGAAGACGATTTGGCGGGTGCACTTACCCTGCCGTGACAGATGGGGCGACTTTGTGCAAGAATATGATGCGGTAATATTGCAAAACTTTCTGAGGGAGAATTGGTCTGTGATGATGTTTGCGGAGAGCTGTTGAGACAATGTATGGTACACAGCAGAGACTGGATAGATAGTGTCTCGGAAACGGATGGATGAGGGGAAGTCTGTGTATATTATTGCTTTGACTTGAGGAGAAGAGGGGAGCTTCTTTCATTTGGTGCGCCGGCACCTTTGGTGCTGCTGGCTGCGCATTTGATCGATTTGTTGGCTAGCTTGCACCCGGGTGCACTTTCTTTTCTTCTGAGTTGACTCCAGTGCAGTCAGATTGTTTAGCGAAGGTCCGAGGAAGATTGTACTATAGATTTGCGGCGCCTTAGCACTAGCATACAAATATGGTTGCTTTCGTCCGCTTGTTGTGCGCTTTTATATGTTTACATCCTCTGTAATAATGTTGGCTCTGCGCCTGGAAGCTGCCCAGATTGCATTGAGGCATCTGCCATCTTAAGATTTTTGCAAGGCTGCGCTAATCTACATTTTATACTTCCCGCGGGGACACCAGGACACCAGTAAATTTAACATGCAAAGGGCACACCATGACTTGCACTTTTCAACATCTACAACTGTTTGGTTCTACACAAACAGCTTTCTGGCCGGCCATTGCATTGCTAATCATTGCTATGATCTAGCAAATGCAACCTCTGTGTGTCATTACATGCAAAGCAAGCACATGCAGTCAGCACTTCATCTAAAGACTTTGGATTGCTTCCCTTGAAAATTTGCAGGTCAACGCTGCCTGTACCCGGACTGTTGCCTGATATGAAGCCCACGTTTCAGTATGCTATGCCTGCATCATCCTCATGCACACTTGCGCAGATATGCGCGCATATTTTCTGCTCCTCGCTTGGGCAAGCCAGGGCAAATCACCCTGCCAAATAAGAGCTTATGGTGCCATTTCATACAAGCCACGTCGTCTGTGGCGCTCAGCAATGCTCATTACCCTGTCTAAATATCAAGGCCCCCATACTTGGCAGACCTGGCGCAATGCTCGGATCTGGTCTGCTAGGACATGCAGTTGAGCACAGCAGCGCATGGTGGTTGAAGCCTGGTCGCCCCTTGTTTGGGGTGGCAGCGATATATATGGTGTGCTTTCAGGCGCTGGCAGCGCTGCTGCTGCTGTTGCTGGTGTGGGTGAAGACGCTGCCAAAGCGCTCCTTCAGCCACGCCCACAGCGCAAACAGCAGGCCCATCAGCCGCGCCACAGGGCCCTGCACAGCACAATGCAGCGTCAAAGCCTGATCCCTAATGGCTTCTCCAGAGAGTTTGGGATGAGCCTCTAGATCCAGATTGGGCAGGTGTTCCGGCAATACCACATATCTCACCGGAATAGATTCAAGAGGCTACTCGGCCAGACAGGGAAGCGTGTAAAGCGGCTGGTAACTTAAAAGAATGCTGCATGGTATAAAAGCTGATGTCAATGGATGTTTCCGTGTGGCATCGGAAGGGCTGCAACAGGGTGGAAACAAAAGTACCTGTGAACTCTCCTGAGGGGTGTCGGCAGGCGATTTTGCCTGCACCCACCAAACAGGCAGCTTCAGACAAGAAATCTTAGTTAATGTGCCTTGGCCTTGAGTGAAATCTGTAGCAGCTTATAATCTAATCCCCAAGGATGTCTGCCAGAGGACCAGGACGGCAGCAGTAGTATGTTTTCAAATCTTGTCAACTCGCCTCCTCTGTTATGGAAATACAGCCAATCTTTCTAATAAAGCTCGCTCCTTGCAGAAACAGCATCCTTTGCAAAAAGCGGTTCCCATTTGCATGTTGATTGCTGCAGGCGATGCAGCGAAGGTGCCGGACTTGCCATCCTACCTGGCAGGCAGAACTTGTCCTATAACCCACCAATCGCGTCGTCCTTATTTTGGTGGAACGATATTGGCTTGGGCTATCCAAAATCATGTAACTGGCGCTGCGCACCTGGTTGGCAGCGGCTGCCTGCAGGCGGTCGATGGTTGCGTAGCGCTGCTGGCGGCGGCGCAGCTCCTCTTCTTTGCGGCGTTCGCCCTCGGCCTTAATAGCCGCCACCTTGGCCTCGTACTCTGCCTGCATCCGCCGCGCCGTCTCCGCCTGAGCCAATCACAAATCACAAGTTACTTTCAGGTGGGCGTCAAGGTACCGTACTGGTCACTGTAAACCCTGCACTTTGGAAAATTTGAGATATTCCTGCAGGGTTTCTGCAGGGGTTTTCCGCAGGCTGCCAAGCAAATTTTAAGTATTTTCTGCAGCTTGTTCCCAACTATTTTGCAGTCCCAGGTAATCTGAGGGTTGTCTGTGATGATATGAGCCATGGATTCACAAGGGGCTTGACTTCCCGGTGCCGATGATGACGCGATCACACACCCCACTCACTTGTTGCAGCCAGGCACCAATGCTAGCTCAAGAACTGCCTTGGGCCCTACAACGCATGCAGCCACAAAGACACCATATCCCGGTGTCAAGTACAGCTCAAGCTGCCCACGCAGAGCTGGGCCGTAGGAGTTCTGCTAGGTCCCGGCGGAGGCTACATGCTTTTGGCCCTCAAAGTAACTCTGCATGCACAATAAGATTGCATCCCAATTGTACGATTGTAAAGGCAGCAGAGTCGCTGCTTCCACGCGATAAATATGTCTAGTAGAATATCCGCAAGATGTGTGAGCAGCACAGTGCGGCGCATCTGCTTGAACCTGAAAATCAGGGGCGCACCGCCAAGTCGAAGATGGCCTCTCCGCGCTGCTGCAGAGTAGCGGGCTGAGCAGGAGTCTCAGGAGCCTTCCCCACGGGCACGGCTGGTGCAGCCGTGACTGCTGCGGCAGCAACAGGGGCCGCCAATGGAGCCGCTGTCGTTTCGCGCGCGTCTGCACACTCATATCATTGAGGCCCCATTAAAATTCCCATAGGAATATCTTCATGTGACCCTTCACCGTGTGAATTTACATGCTCAGAGCGGCTCTGACACCATACATGCAGCGGGCCCATGCTGATATGAGGCTCAAAGGTCGATGTAAGAGGTTCTGCTAGGATAAAGCAGAGGAGAGCACGCTGCAGTGGGCAATTTGCTGCACCTGCAAGGGTTGCCTCCTCGATCTCCTTGGCTTCAAGGACTGGCAGAGCCTCCAGCTGAGTGCCTGCCTCCTCTGCTGGTGCCTTGGCAGCATCGGCCACCTCGCTGTCCTGAGCGGGCTGTGCTGCCATGGCGAGCACAGTCTCGGCAGCTGCTCTGGCGCTCTCATCCTGTGTTGCCTTAAGCGCTGCCTGGGCAGGCGCCGACTCCTGCGCGGCAGCTAGCAGCGAGCTTGCAGAGGCTGGAATCTGTGCAACGGCGGCTTGCAGCTCCCTTTCCACAGGCTGTGCTGAAGATGGGCTTGCTGAAGATGCCAAGCTGGTGTCCTCGATCGTTGCTGTATCAGAGCTGCTGCGAGGAAAAACATACGTCAGTTTAGCTATCAAAAGCATTACCCGGCGCCCTCGAAAGTTCATGGGACTCCGAGTTGCATGCAACCTCTTCATGACGCAGAAGAACTGCCAAGGAGGAAATAAAATGGGAACGTCCAGCCGATGCGCACGATGGCCGATGCACATCAGGTTCAATGTTTTCGTGGTTCTGCACAGACAGGGTTATTGGCAGGCTCGGGCCTTGCCTGACGCCGGATACTTGGTCTTCCAAGAGTTTCTTGATTGCTCTGTCATTGAAGGCTCCGAACACCACTCCTCCAAGGAGTGCCGAGAGCAAAAAAGGGACTGTGTAGTTTTCTGCCAGGCCTCCACTTGCTTGTGAAGCTGCTTGCGCTGTTGCAGGAATGATGTACGCCAACGGGCAGATGGTAGCAAACAGCACAGCCTGCTTCTGCCAGTGTTCTGACACGGCCTTTGCGTCTGTCAGTGGATGCTTCTGACCAATATGCTGACACACTGCTACATTTGCGCGGAATCTGAGAATTGAGAGTCTCCTTGCACGACGCGCAGGAGATGCGAGGGCTGGTAAGGAACCTAGGCGGGTTGTGCCTAGGGACTGCATTGTTCCAATCTGCTGACCGGCAGGATCGTGCAGGTACGTGCTGCTGGAATCCCACACCGCGACACTGAGTGCCCAGCTCCGAGAATCCCGCCATCGGAATCCCTGATCCAACCGGCGCCAAGTTTGGCTGCATTGCCACGTGCGAAAGCATGCGGATTTCTGGCGAGCAACTCAATGCTGTGGTTACTTTGCGCTCGATCTCATCAGTCGTCGCTAATCTAAAGTTCACATAAACAGATCGAGGCATCATGCACACGATGCAGGTCTGTAGTCTACCGGTGAACTTGAGCTGCTTCACATCCCACTCTGTTCTTGTAGCACCGCACAGGCGGGCGGTCTTGGTCCGAAAGTTTGCTGTTAGGGATCACTCGCAAGTATCGCATCGCAGATCGTCGTTCCGGTGCTGTGTGAGAGCAGATGTGGCAGGCACGAAACAGTCCTTCGCACAAGCACAGTCAGTGATGGACAAAGGGGAACTCACACAATTTCCAGCAGCAGCTGGGGTGTACGCCGTGTACTCCCCTGATGGACGCTGTCAATACATCGGCCTCTCCCGGAAGGCAAGTCTTCCATAGTTGTTGTAATGGCTAGGTGCCCCTGGCGTTCCTTCAGAAGTACCAGTGGATTCCAGAACTTCCCCCGAAGGTGATGACAGTAGATACTTGTGTGTGCTGCAGATAGCTGTGAGCATCGCCAGCCACCTCCAGGAGTTGAGGGACCTGACACATGCTGCCAGATACGAGGTAGTCGAGAACCCCTCAAGGGAGGACCTGACAGCCAAGTGGCAGGAGTGGGTCCAAGCAGCAGGTCCGCATCTCAGGCCACTTGCCACAGTGCAGTGCTGTAGTTGCATAGCTCGCCAAGGGCTGCACATAGCATTGCATGTGACCGCCCATGCCACATGTGCCTGTTGAGGCCTCCTAGGGATGCCAAACAGAGAAAAATGCCTGAACTGTCGGTCTTGCCACTGTACCAGGGAATTGCGTGAAGCAATCCCTGGGCACTTGCATCCAGGATGACTGATGACGATGCTCTGAATTGATATGCAGTGGCGGAGAACGGGGAGGTCCCGCCAGGAAATGCAAAGGGGAATACGACGTGGGCGATCCGGCGCGCGATGGCCAAGCCGGAGATCAAGCTGACGCCGGGCAAGGGGGTGCAGGATCTCACGTGCTCCATCGAGGACCTCTTGGACCAGGTCGTCAAATCCAACAAGGTGCGCTCACAGCTTTCATGCGAAGCGACAGTGTTTGAGCTTTTGCGTAGAGGGGTGCAGTGCTTGCATCTCTCATTGTTTTGTGTACCAGAGACAAATCCAAGCTGATCTTCGCCAGTGCTGGCCCTCCCAAAATCCTTTCTCAGTGCTCTGTTGTGTGGAATAGTGCTATTGCAAGTTTAGGGCCCCCTTGGCCGCCAGGTGTGGAAAGGGAAGTTGTACATCAAGCCATCTTTACTGCATTTTAGTTGGGATTGCTATAGCAAGGAGGACAACATTCCAGGGAGCAAGAGCAGGATGGCATGTTTGCTAGCTCACCTTAGGAGGAGAGCAGGCAGCAGTTGCTTGCCCCTGTAAGAAGGGCGTGAAGACGCTTGGACCATCCTCGACAATGTGCTAAATTAATTGTCCCCATTTGGGGCCTAACAGCAGCACAGAATCATGGCATGCCCGCTGCGCAGGTGGTGGCTTTTGTGAAGGGGACGCGCACGCAGCCGCAGTGTGGCTTCTCACACAAGGTCCTCAGCATCCTCAACGAAATCCGCACTCCATATGAAGTGGTGAGCCTCTCACTGTACCTGATGGGGCACAAATTGCTCTCCCTCTGTCGCTCAGTTTTTGCTGCATGTCGGTGCTGCACAGCTGTTGCAACAATTTGTTGCAACCCCCTGTTGCTGTGCTAGCAACAGCACAGACCAGTGAGTATCGCTAGCCGCTCTTCCTGCAGCTGGTTCCTATGTGTCTGTCTGGCAATGTCGCAGTCAGGATCAATGAGTTTGTTGCATGATCTCATATGAATGTATTCCCTTGCACGCATTCATGCGGTTGTCTCTCTGGGCTTGCAGGTGAATGTACTGGACGAGACCTACAACCCAGGGTTGAGGGAAGCCATCAAGGCATACAGCCAGTGGCCAACAATTCCACAGGTAAATTTCTTCTTTGATAGTGGACACCCAATGACGGTTCACCATGTGTCAGTTATTGTGCACCACCTGAGCAGGTTGAGCTAAGTCTCAATTGTCCTTGTGACGTTTGGCAGCTCTATTCCATTAGAAGCTTGGCCGCTTCTCAAATTTTATCTCACGGCAGTTTCTCTGGTTATGTGCAGTTGTACGTCGATGGAGAGTTTGTGGGCGGAGCTGACATTCTGGAGGAGATGCACACCAACGGGGAGCTTAAGAAGATGCTCTCGACTTGAGGGCGCTGCTATCAACAAGTCGAAGAATCTCGTGGGGGAGTGGTGGAGATCAGTGAGCTGCTTTGGGGTTGTGTGCCCTGTATTTTAGCAGCTTGCATGCATGCGCTGTCCCATCGACATGCAATCAGTGCGCCGCACCCCTGTCGTGGTGGGAATTTCATGAAGGATTTTATCTGCTGCCGTGCACATCCCAACGTTGCTTGAATGGCACTGTGACAGCGCAATGTGTACCTCGCCATGCGAAATACTCCCAGTATGGATGTAATAGTATCTTGCCAAGCAGGTCCTGAATGGTTGGCATGTTTCACAATGTTGCGATCGATGTCATGGTCAGATCAGATCGTGACATAGAAGGGTGGTGTGGGGTTTCTTCCAGGAAATCCCAGATTATTAATCCCTCGGGAGAAATTATCCTTCTGAAACCTCAGCTCAGCACACTAATATTATGATATCATCACCCACTTATTGTGCTATAGCGAGACCTAGCTAGGGGGATCTCGACCTCCATCCTTGATGGCATCAGGGCACAGCTTACATTTTGTATCCTTTTCAGTGAATGAAGAGAGGGTAAAAAAATCAACACGCGTTCTTGCATGATTCCTCCTCGAATACACTGACAGCATCCAGATAACTACAAAAGTTGTGTCAGACTACCTAAAATGTGTTTGACGTCCCTCATGACTTGCATGCCTAGTCTTCATCTGTTTTCCTTAAGCATGCTTGCCAGCTTTGCTTCTGTGTTTTAGATTTCCAAGGATCTCCAGCATTTACCCTACCCTTAAGAAATTACAGGCGACCCAGCCTTGGGATTTCCCGAAAAACGGCCTGCCCCTGGGATATCCTGGGTCTGCCAACACAAGGAATTCTTAGGACTGCTCGTGTTCCTAAAAAATCCTGGGAGCGCCCGAAGTCGAATAATGCCAGGCTATTCTTACGTCCAGGAGTAGCTGAGAAAATCTAGTGCTAAAATTTTGTAGATTTACCCCACCCTCAAGAAATTACAGGCGACCCAGCCTTGGGATTTCCCAAAAAACGGCCTGCCCCTGGGATATCCTGGGTCTGCCAACACAAGGAATTCCCAGGACTGCTCTTGTTCCTAAAAAATACTGGGAGCGCCCGATGTCGAAAAACGCCAGGCTATTCTAACGTCCGGGAGTAGCTGAGAATAGCTGACTTCTGTGTGTCCTTCCTGCTTTTGGGAGTGTGTTGGTTCAGATGTGCCCTAGCCCTCAGAAAGCCCCACTTGACAGGTTGTATGCAAACATAGATCCTGCTCCTGGGCTGGTAGTGCCTTGCATGCTTCCGTTCACGACATGCAAATCGCGAGGCAGCCATGCCTCCTTTCTTGGCGCTCGCACTACCTGGTATGTCCGTGCAATATCTATTGATTATGGAAGACTCGCAGGGGCATGAACTCCCAAACGATCCGTTCGATGGTCCCGAATCTGCAGCAAGCAAGCAACCCCCCATACACTTCCCTCTAGTAGACAGCAAAACACAGGCACCCAACCAAGGGATGGCGGTGATGCCTTTGGATTTTTTGGGTGATTTTGGGTGATCACCAGCGCCAGCGACAACACTACTGCCGAACAGTTTCGGCAAGTGTTGACACCCCGCAGAGGCTCTGACTCTCGGGGCTTGTGTCACCATAAAATTCCAAAATCAGTCATGCAGGAAGACACCTGCCAGATTTGCCGGAGAAGCAAGTCATTTTTTGCGAGGGGTGCATGACACAAGCCGGCCTTCGCTGCATGCAAACCGGCCCAGCCCCCCAAGTGAGCGGTACATTTCCGGCCAGCCCCGCCTGGCTGCTTGAGCTGAGCGCACGGCGGGGGGTTGGGGGGGCGCAGCCCACCCATTTGGGCCATTCACTGCTCATGTATGCCCACCATGTGCGTAAGTTGCGACGCGCAACGGGGCGTCTGGACCTGGGGGTTGAACTTTGGCTTTTCTGGTGTTAAGCCGCTGCGCGCCCAGCGGGGGTTTGAGGGGTGCAACCCCCCAATTGAGCCTTACAGTCCTAGTTAAACTTCTACAGATCTCTGGCTGCTTATCTTAGTATGCTGCGCGCACTGCGGGGGCTTGAGCCCCCCTGATGGATGCCTCCCCTCATCGTGCAAGCTTTACATGCACATCCCCTATTTGTTTTGCCATGCCCGCAACTTCTGAAGGGATGAACCAGAGCTTCTGGATGTGTTTGCAGTCTCCGGAGACTCTCATGCCTCTCATTTATCAGAATTAACTTAGCCTATGTGTACAAGTTGTGTCAGATTGAATACTAGAGGGAACTGCGTGATTCCCCAGCTGACTGCCTAATCTTGCACATTATATATATTGCCAGATCGCAACAGTTTTCATCGAGCTGCAACAGATCCGAATCCGGTCGAAAGCCGCGCATTCCAGCCGCGTCAGTGGTCTAGTGGTAGAATACCTCCCTGCCACGGAGGAGACCCGGTTTCGATTACCGGCTGACGCACTTTCCCTTTTTGGTTTTTTTTTGGTTTTTTCGAGTCAGGAGGTAGTCCTTTACCCCTGGGTGGGTCCAGAATTGGTTGGAAGTAATTGGGTGGTCGAAAACTTATGTCATGTTTTTCGTCTGGGTGGGTAACGGCGGCGCCAGCGGGGCCAGCGGGCCGTTGAGAAGTAGAGGAACCTCCGAGGAGGAATCTTTTCATGCAATGAGACCACTTCACATGAAATCTCATCATACGGTAAGCTTTGGTGGCAACTTGGTGTTTGAAGCATCAAAAGCTTTGTTGGGGGGGCTCCGGCCCCCCAAACCCCCCGGGAACGGCTGCGCAAGCGCCGCGCCACGGTCATTCCACACATGTTCAACAATAAGTTATGCCGGATCAGTTGAGTAAAGCTTTGAGTTCAAGTATGCATGTATGGTTGGAAATGGTTCGGTGTGCGAAAATATTGAAAGTCATGCTCCTTCCCGGCGCCGATGCAACTTGCATTGCATTGCATTGAATCGCAACAGCTTGCTTGCCACCGGTGACCCCTCATTGAAGACCTTTGAGGGTGACGGGCTACACTGCAAGTCATTTAATTTACACATGACAACCATTGCTGGGGCCATAGCTCTGAGTCGTCTGAAGCTTTGATGGGGGGGCTCCGCCCCCCCAAACCCCCCTGGGGCCGGCTCCGCCGTCGCCGCCACTGGCAGTGTCTCCACATGAGCTATTTCATGTGGCATCAGGAAGTGCACCTTCGTTGTTGACTTGTGAGAGATATTGATGTTGGATGACTTCCCACGGTTCACTGTTTGCGGATCTAATGCCGGTGGTGTGCTCCACTTGCTCTATTTGCAATCCAATCGAGTCATTTAGATCAAGGCAATTGCAAGTGCAATTTGGGCATGGGGCCCTCTACTCCCCAGTCATTGCTATTGGATCCGTCACTGTTGAGCAATGCTTGCTGCCCAGAGGCATAACTAGGACAAGAGACGTGTTGAATTATTGAGTAATAGGTTTCAGAGGCTTTCAATGCCAGATCTTGCAAGCAAAGAGAACCTTTCTCATCTCTGCAAAGCATGTCAGGTCACCTCAAGCCACCTCTGGCAAGCTCCAGCAAATACATTTAAGGGACAAAGCATGAATTTATTTGCCATTGAAACCGTAAGAAAGGGCCAATGTTGGTTGCGGCTTGTTTTGCGAGTGGGGCTTGAGCGAGCAGTGAGAGTCGCGGCGCAGCCGTAGTTGGCTTATCTCTGCAGAGCATAATGACAGCCAGCCAAAAAACTGCGCCCCATTTTCTTGTGCATTTGGGACGTTGTTCACCACACTGTCAATGTGCACTCCTCAAGTCTCAAACTCTTGACATTGTCTTGCGGGTCCCTGGAGGATGCCGCATAGCGGCTACTCATTGCTTGGGCTTGTCTGGATGTAACACGCGTGTCTCATTGTGCAGGTACGACCAGTGCCGGCAGCTGAATGATGCACTGCTGGTGTGGTCAAGATTTGATCGGGCCAAGTACTGCTCCACGGACTGCCAGAAGAAACACTGGCTGAGCAGGCACAAGCTGGAATGCACTGCAGCTGCCAAGGGACCCGAGAAGGGACAGGAAGCCTGACAGATTTTCAGGCACAGAATGGTTCTGCGTTGTGCCTGATTGTGCAGTGTCTGAGTGGGAAACGCAGACAAGATGCATAATGTTTTAAAATGAACTTGAGTCTCAGATCTGCTACAGATAGATAAGGGATCAGATCTAGATTCCCTATGTCTGCCACTGGCAGGACCTGATACAGTGCCACCAGTGCTACATTTCACTTGCAGGCACTTGTGCTATAGCTACCAGGTAACGAGATGCTTGCATGCCGGATCTGTAACAAAGGTCGCAGTTAGCAAGCAATAAGCATTCACTCTTTAAGTACTGAAAAACAGGCTGATGGGGTCGGAAAGAATTGCATTTTCGAGCTGTCCTCTGCAAATTTGGAATGCTGGCGCCCGAACAGGCAACCGATTCGTTGACCGGGAATCTGGCCCTTTGGACTTTCCCTGCACGAAACCTGCTAGTCGATTTGGAGCTTTGGTGCTGGTCAGTCGGTCTATTGTCATCCTGTTGGAGGAGAGAATTTGTTCGGTGTGCAAGGATCGACAGGGAAAATGGCTACAATAAATTTGGGGGATCAGATGGCACTCTTCAACCAGTATGACAGCGAGTACTGCACAAAGGCCACAGACGTTGCCAGAAAAGTACAAGCAGTGAGCAGTCTCGGATCAGGTTGGTGTCCCTTACTGCGTGGAAATACAGCTGGTGCTCTTCTAGACGTGTGCATCTTAGTCTTTGGGTTTTCTTCTAATTTTGATCTTGTGTTACAGATTCGCGCCGATCGAAGCTCAGAGAACTTGAGTCGGACTTCAAGGAGGCTGAGCAGATCGTGAGTCTTCAGACGACTTGTGACTACTATGTCACAGCTGGTGTAGATGAACATTGTTGCCTTGCTGCTTGAACTTGGGTGGACTATTTCTTTCCCGCCTTTTAGGAACGTTATTTTTGGGGCTACAAGTGAACCATACAGAATAGTGGAGTCGAGAAGACGTAAGTGCACAAAACAGGTAAAGAGGATGGAGATGGAGGCAAGGAGCTTCTCAGCAGACCGATCCAGACCTCTCCTTACAAAGGTACGGCCTTGAAGCTTGACGTTTCACGCCATTGAGCTGCTCTCTATCAGTGTGGATCGCCACAGAAGCTCTTGGGAAAAGGGCATAGTGCTGCAATGCAGTGCCTAGCCAGGGATCTCTGGTGCACAGTTCAGCCAGGTGCCAACATGCCGAGGAGCATACTTTGGGCACAAGCACCTACGAATCGGAGGTTGAAGTACCCTGCTTCTGGAGCCAGGCATCTGGCGTTGACCCTGTGCGGGTCCGCCGCTGTGGCGGAAAATGCTCTGAGGCTGCGCAGCTTAGTAATGTACATAGTAAATTGCAGGAGATAGCACCTTTTGCAATCAACAGCCATACCCCTCAGCAAGTTTACACTCCAGTGCAAGTAGCTTTCCACTCAGGGGCACCAGGAACAACACTGCACCACCCAATTTGCATGCATTCTTGGGCCAGAACAGCAAATAGGATTGCAAAATTTCTGACGGAATGCACACACGTCACAAATTTGTGGCATGAAGATGGGCAGTGAAAGACTGTCTACAAGACCAGTGAGCCTCAGGTGGCTCCCAACAGGTCTCTTGACATGTAATAACAACAACAACTGTCCACCAATGCTGCCCATACCTTGCCTTTAAGCAGGAAAAGCATGTAATGATAATAAATAATATTGCTGCTCAGGTGAAGGAGTACAAGGCGGATGTGGCGAAGCTGCGGGAGAGCGCGCAGGCGGCGGCTGCATCAACACCGGGGGGAGCGGCGGCGCGTGCAGAGCTGGGGCTGATGGATGACTACAGCCAGACAAGCTCTGGGCAGCGGGAGCGGCTGCTGCAGACAACGGAGAAGCTGGGCCGCACCGGGGAGCGCATCACTCAGGGACGCCAGCAGCTGCTGGAGACGGAGGTGCGCGCTCAGCCTCAGCACAGCGGCGTCTTTTTCTATCCTTATGTAGTGGTTGTTCTTGTTCTTGATCCCCCCAGAAGATGCATGCTTCCTAGGGGAGGTGCTTCCTGGGCTTTGGCGCACTAGAGGTCACCAGAGTTGTCATTGTCAGCAGTCATCCTGCAGCTCAGAGAGGCTTGCAAACCCAGCCCTCAAGACAGCATCTCAACCAAAAAAAGCAGAGAAGCGGTTGGGTTGCTTGATACTCTGCTCTCCTTTGCGGCCTCTGCCTGCTGCTTGTAGAGTCTCTTGCAGCTTGTGTACAGGCCAGCAACGGTGTCTCGCTGATTAGAGCTCTTGCGCCTACGCGCTGGAGCATATGTGCATGTCACCATGGGGTTCCATGTGCACGTCATCTTAGTACTTTTGCTTGAGGCATGCATGTGAACTATCCCTCAGCATCTTGCGCGCTCTGCCCCATCAGCTCCCTGCATGTTCCTATGCTGTTGACAGATATCGTCTTTGTGAACTGACGCCCTCTCCTGCGTTGTTCCAAGGAACTGGGAGTATGCTCCTCTGAAAGACCTGCAACACCGAATCTTCAAATTTCCCCACTCTTTCAGTATTGTCGTGGGCATGTCATCTGAGGTCGTTCCCATGTGCCGTGCACAGGAGCTGGGAGTGAGCATCCTACAGGATCTGCACCGGCAGCGGCAGACGATCGGCCATGCGCGCGACACGCTGCACGGCGCAGACGACAACATTGCCAAAGCCAGGAGAGTGCTGTCCTCCATGTCGCGGCGCATCACAACCAACAAGCTCATCGCCGGCGCCATCATCCTCCTGCTGCTCGCCGCCATCGTGCTCGTCGTTTACTACAAGTTCATCAAGAAGTGAAGGCGGGGAAGAGCATTTTGTGGGGCATTGCGCAGTAAGCTGCGGCAGGCTTTTTCCCCTGGTATTTTTCTGTCGTTCTTGTTTTGGGGTACAAGTAATAATTCTAAGGATCGGGCTCCAAGACTTTTGTGGGAGCAACTTTGCTGCCGTACAGCGGCGGTGTGGATCTGCTGCATGCACTGGCGGAAGAGCACTATCAGGGGTGCTACTACTTCATCAAGAAGTGAGGCGGGAGGAGCACAAGCTTTCACGGCCCTTTCCATGGTCTGTCGCAGCGGGCCATTGTTGGCTGCTGCTTGCTGCTGTTGTGTAAACAAGTTCGTGAAGATGCGAGGGGTGGAAGAGCATTGTCCGGGGCCTTGTGCGGCTGGTCTTCATACCCCGCAAAATTTGTCTTCTTGTTGAGTTTCTGGCTTATGATCTAGACAAGCTCTCTGGGAAAGTTGGGATATAATTTGGTGTCTCTATTGGGGATGTGCTTTCTCAGTATCGTCGGCTTTTGCAATTTGGAATCTGAGCACTGCTCTTGGTTGCTGTCGCCCAACTCTCAGTTGAGATTGCAATGCAGAAAAATCCAGATGATCTATGGACATGATGACGTCAGGCTGGGTCTCATGCCATGTCCAGTGGAGTCACAAGAAAGTTTTTTTTGGCGGTCACAGCATGCTGCGCTGGGGGTTCCAACGCAGCTGAAGCCAGCTTCTGTATACATGTAACTGTTGGTACAAGGCGCCTGGTATTGCCACATGTGTGCCAGAACTCCGATGAACTCTCTCACCGCAGCATATCGATGGTATCTAACTATTACTGCACATGATGTACTGCTGGACTGAATCAAAATTTCTAAAAATGTTTACAATGTTCATTTCTGCTACTCCAGTGGCTGGCACCAGCACAATTCAAACGAGAGTTGCCTGTTTGGGAAGACAAACATCCGACACGCTGTGTCGGAGCAGCTGCTGCAAGCTCAGCAGCAAGCTGGTGTTATATTTAATCGTTTTCGCACCCCACGATCAGAAAGCAAAATGGACAAGGAGAGGCTCAGTGATGAAAATTGTCGACAGCTGTGGCTCCCACTTGGCTCAAGCGTGATCGGTGATGCTTTGGGACAGTGAGACTGCTTGCATGTTTTCTCCAGTGATCCCGCAATAACTGTCTGGCAACAAACATCAGATGGGGACTCCTTTCCTTCCAATACTCAACTATGGTTCACCAGAGCCAGGTAAGGGGTCGTTTGCTGAACAGATCTGCAGTACTTACCGTTGTCTGAGAAACCATATCATCGCAATGGGACAAAAAGATGCAATTATTGAAACCTTTCTGACTTACAGGCAGCACGAAGGATGTTCCACAAAAAAGAGAAAATAAACCAACGACCATGCCCATGGCTGCAAGCGCTGAAAAAGCTGCAGAAGCCGATGCGCCACCTAGGCCTACGAGCAATCAATCATCCAAAAGTGAACCAGAGCCAATGCCACAAAGCTTGAGTGAGGAGCGCGCACACGCAGTGTACACAACGATGGAGAGGTGAGCAGGATCCTGCAGTGATCTGAACCGACTTCAAGCAGGCATATCGTGTATTTACAGTAATTACGGGGGGGGTTTCCTTTCCTATGTTTAATGTACTGTATTTAGCGATTTCAGCAGCTGTGCAGGAGTCAAAATCTGAACATTGAGCTTCCTGCAGGTTGCTGGAGGAGTCTGCTGAGACAGACGATGCCCTGCTTCAAGGTGTGCAGCACATGTCAGGGGAGGAATACATGCAGGTGATAGTCTGGCGGCCATGCCTTGACTGCCCCATTCAAAGACATCTCTGAAAGCCCTTCTCCATGCACATGTACAACGATTTTGTCCTACATTGGAATCTCACAGTGCATGTCAGAGATGCAAATGAGTAGTGGCCAAAAAATGGATGTAGCATGAGACCCTGCAATGTGCACCTTTAATGTCTACTTGCGTTGAGCGATACTGTGGCTTTTTACAGAGCCCTTGCCAGATACAAAACAAAGAACAAAGTGTCTGCTTCTCAGATAAATATAGAAATTCACAGGCTGCTCTTGACAAGCCAGCTGCCTCCAATGAATCAAGTGGACAAAGAGTCTAATCCTGAGAACCAAATTATTAGACCTGTGATGACAAGCCAGTTGACTCACCTGATGACTCAACCGCTGACACAGGTTGCAGAGGAGAGGGCGCTCGGGGAAATGTGCGGCCACGGCGCATGCGATCGGTCGTTGGATGCTCCAAAACCAAAGGGCACCTTTAAGTTGGACTCCAAGCGCCAGCGCGTGTACAGGGAGGGCGATATCCGCTTCTGCAGGCAAGCTCGTGCTTTGCCCAGATAATGCATGTATTCTGCAGGGGGTCTCTAGACTCAAGTGATTTTCTTAGTGCATGTGCAGAATTGCAGAGCTGTACCATGATGATGATATACCGAGGTATGGCTAGTATGCATACCCCTGAGGCTCATGCGGTCTAGATGGCCCATCAAGATTGCTCAAGCGCCTCAGATGCATGCGCAGATTGCCGAATCTCGGACTTGAACGAGTTGTTAAGGCTTTGGTCCTCTCCTTTGGTGAAGTTCAGGATTTTGCCTCCACTTGGTGTACGGCGCAGATACTGCCTCCTTGGGTTTTGGATAGTCTCAGATGGGCATCAGTATGTATCTCTGGAACCAAGGGGGTATAGGGCAATCTATTTGTGATGCTTTTGGGCAGTGCCATGAGATCTCATGCATGTGCTCCGCCTGTGAGCTGGCAGTTCAACAAGTGCCTCCGCCCTGATGTATAGGGCCAAGTTTCGTCACCAACCTTTTCCCATATTCTCAAAACGGTCATCCATTTTTACAACTGTAAGTAAAAGTATAGGGCAGTAGAGCCTGATGGATGTTGGCAGTGCCGTGACATGCATGCAGCTCTGCCTGTTGGCTGACGGCTCTTGAAGTGCCTCTTTCTTGGTGCACGGTGCAGAAAACTGCCTCTTTATCATTTGGATATTTCCGATGGGCATCAGTATGAACATCTGGAGCGAAAACTGTAGGGCAATTCATGTATGGTGCATTTGACACTATGATGAGATCTTCTGCTGAAGCGCAGCTCTGCATGTGAGCTCAGACCAGTGCCTCCCACCTTAGTAAATGGGGCCCAAGTCCTACCTCCATGAATTTTCAAAAAACCGTTATACATCTGGAACCAAAGTGTGGGGCAGTACGTGTGTGATCAAATTTGGCATTGCCATGAGATCGCATGCATACGTGCAGCTCTGCCTGTGAGCTGGCAGCTCAGCGGCTGGCGGCGAGGCTGGGGCCGCCCGAGGCTGCGCTGGTGCGGTTTGGAGTTACGCAGGCAACGTCGTCGGGGACAGGCATTCTCAGGGCAACTGCATCAGATCCTGATCAGGCGGCGCCGATGTACGCGGCCGGCAGCGATGACAACCCCATCATGCTCTCGCAAGTCAAGGTATGACATCTGTCACTTGTGCATGTTATGGTTTTGCGCAAACCATTTCAGCCCATGGCATTGGTTGAGCGCATTGAGATGGTGTAGCCTGCATGATGATCACTGCAGGTAGGACTGCATCATAGATGCAGGATTTCTCATCAGAAGGCCAGGAGTCCCCAAGGGGCGTTGTGGCGATCGCGTCTGAATGACCATTGCAATTTTGCATGAAGAGACGCTGGCTGTTTAGGATGAATGCTGCCAAGAACCTGCACAAGAGGCGCAGCTTTTAAAGAAGTGGTGCGGATGACTGAGCACACATCGATGCATGCATGCGCAGGAGAGGGATCCGGCTGAGCTGGCGGCGCAGGCTGACCGGGACGCTGAGCTGGCGCTGCAGACCCTGGCCGCTCTGCGCGCTGGCGCCAACCCCTCTGCTGTCGAGGGGTTTGTGCCGCGCGGCAAGAGCGTTCCTTCGCACCATTCTCCCACAGTAACATCACCCACCCCTGCCGCAGCAGCCGCCGCCTCCTCTGCAGCGCCCAGCATGCCTGTGATCACCGAAGAGCCTCTCGAGCATGCTGGCACAAACGGGCGCTCTGCAGCAGCCAGCGCGTCTGCGAATGGCAGGTCAATGGCAGCACAGCAGAGTGATGCAGCTTCGGAGTCTGCACAGAATAGTGCGAGCGCAGCAGCCGACACAGCAAGCGCAGCAGATGATGGTAGTAGCAGTAGGGACATCCAGGCAGGCAGCGTAAGCGATAAGCCAGGGAGTACTGGCGCCTCTGAGTCTGGGGGCACTGTGCCAGAGCGAGAGACAGTAGTGGACAGTGCAGCAGCTGAGAGTGAATCAGCAGATGTGTCAGCATTGAATTCCCTGCATGAGGATGCAGCTGCTGCGAGCTTGCCCCAGCAGCCAGTCCTGGTACGCAATTCACTGACCATGAGTTCAGATCTCTTCTAGCATAGGCAAGCAGGCTTCACAATGCTGCTCTCCAGACATGGTTTCATGTATGTTGTGGAATCCAGCCATTAAAGGCCCAGACTGGACTGGAATGCATGCCACAGCAACCAACCTATGCAGCATAGGAGGAATTCAAGGCCATTGATGGAGTGCAGATTTGTGATAAGTAATCCGGCTATTTTTAATGGGTTCTGCAGTCTGGTGACAACCTGACAAACTGGTAGAAGAATCCTGGCTTAGTAATTTGTGTGACCAGGTGTTTGAGGTGGAGGATGCGGATGGGCCGCTGGAGGGAGCGGCGCAGGAAAACATTGCGGCGCGCTTTGGGCGGCTCAAAGTGGCCGATGCAGGCAGCGTGGGGCTGCCCGGCGAACAGCTGACTCAGCTGGCACAGGCACGTGCCCCCAACCTTATTCTTCGTCCACTTCAGCTTGGGGACGTTGAAATATGGATCTTTACAAGTAATGCCTGCCTAGGAGACGTGCAGCAAAAAGAGGTGATCAGCGGAAAGTTCTTTTGCTCAATGCCCGGTGGAACTGTCAGGCGGACATGCACGCAAGGAATGGTGTAGGGAACGAGCCTTAGCAGCAGCGACACTTCATTAGAATGCAACAGTGAAGTAAAGGTCTAGGGTCGATGGCCAAAATGCCATATATTTGGAAGTGGATGAGCTTTGATGGAAGCGCAGGCACAGCAGGCGCTTGCGGCGGAGCCCACAGGTGTCGAGGTGGATCTGACTCTGTGGCGGCAGCACCTCGGCATCGCCGCTGCAGAAGGTGTGATGTCCTTCATTCTCGAACAAATTGATGCCTAGGGCGCACCTTGCATGGTAGAGCATATGGAAAGCGGTTTAATGCTGATGGGAGCTAGCACGACTATGAATCACCTTATGCACTTTCTTCATACTGGCTACAAAAGGTGGGCATAGAGGTGTTGCAGCACCCAATTCCCACACTGCCGGCATGCTGCTGTACTTGCAAAATGAGAGGAGCTCAGCGAAGTTCTGAAATACCTGCTGACACTCTTGCAAGGCATGTGCTTATAAGCACCCCTGGTGCAGGTTCGATCGCTGGCGGCAGCACAGCGCTGCAGCCGCCCACAGCGCCCGTCGCAGCAAGCATCACCGCGGCAGCAGAGCCGGGAAGCGAAGCTGATGTGGAGGACGTTGTAGATACAAATCACCCCGAGGCAGAAGGGGGATTTGTTCCGGACGACGAGGAAGGGGACGCCTCCTACTGGCTTTCGGACCCTCCGGAGGCATTCCGCCCACAGGCAAATTCTCTCTCTTGCATCTGAAGGAATAAATGTCCGCTTTGCAATTCTGTGGCCTTTTGCCGGCCCTTTGATGTCCTGAGTTTGCAAGCCACTTTTCGGATTCCAAAAAAGAGTTCATAGTTGCAAGAAGCCACTATTCGCCCTTTTGGTGCTGAAAAATCTAAAATAGGCATTTTTGAGCGTGTTCTTGGGGGTGCAGCTGTCGCAGTTCGGCCGCCTGTTCACGACGCTGGACGGGTGGGTGACTGATGCCACGCTGCGCTTTGTGCGCTGCCCGTCGGGCAGGAGTCCCGGGCAGCCCGAGGACACACCCCCACCAGAGTTTGCGCAGGTGAGCATGTTACACACAAAATAAATGCTTGCCGTCAGTGCAGAACTAAGTATATTTTTATCACCACGGTAGGGGCCATATGGGCTCAAAAGTGCCCTGTGGTAAATTGTTAGCATTGCTCACCTGGAGGCATCCTAGACACCAGCCTGTGCCATCACAGCATCATCTGTCTGCCTAATAAAGCTGTCGCTTTGATTGTGCTGTGCATTGCGTGGCGGTCCCACAGGGGGGTTCCTGCAGTATGACAAACCACGTGAGCTCTTGGTCGAAGCCCTCACTATATTTGCTGTGGCCATTGCTCTTGTTGCCTTCATTGCTAATCTAAACGTGCATATCCATGTGTATTCAGGGGCGCGCAGTGCTGGAGGGTGTGTTGGCGCGCGAACTGCCGGGTGTGCTGGGTGCGCTGCGCGTGCCATCGCTGAGGTCAGCGGTCGAGGTGGCGCTGCGTCAGCTCGTCGCCACGTTCTACCTGCGATCCGCTGTTCCCTCCCTCAAGGTGCGCGCTGCTGTGTGGCCAGCAAACCAGACTTGCTACTTTATCAGAAGCAAGCCAGACTTGGGTCTTGGAACTTGACGTTGAGGATGGCGAGATGCGTTTGAGGATACGGAATAGTGCAAAAGAATGCAGGGACCTAGAGAGAGGAGTCAATAATATGTATCTGAGACATGTCCATGAGTAGAGCCCTTGGCTGCATCGAAGGTCGCAGCAATGCCTGGTTGGCCACTTGCTTTGAGGGAAGTACTTCTTGATTGATCCCTGTTTCATTGTTCCCTGCCTAATTTTCCATGCATGCGTTGAGAAATCTTTTACCTGTAGCGCACCACGGAGCAGTGGAGCTCCTGATGCTCTTCCTTCAAGCCTGGGCCCGCAGCTGCAGCCATCGTCTTTTTGTTGATGCCGTAGAACCCTTCCATTTCCGTAAACCTAAAATATCTGATAGTCTGAATGATTCGCCACAGGAGCGCGAGTGGCGGCTGCTGATGCTGGCGCTGCTTCGAGCGTTGTCCATCGAGCGGCTGCCGGCGCTGCAGGCAAGGCTTCCTGTTCATCCACCCCTTCTAATTTGCCCATTCCTGTCTTCTACAGCCAACAGATCCAAACATCATGCTCTGAACTGCAATGGCTTATAGGTGGACATTGACACAAAAAGAACAGTCGAAAGCAGAGGAGTTCTTGCTCTTGCACTTCTTTTGGACCTTTCTAGTCTTGCAGCCAATAAAGCCAAAACACGTGTCCTCAGAGCTGATGCACTTCCAAGGTGACTGTTGGAAAAAAGTTTTGGAACAGTGCAAGGCGAAAGAAAGAGAGGAATGCAATCTGGGTGCAGGAGCAATTTGACGGCCGCGCCGGCGTGCGCACGCTGAATGACATGCTGGCAGACGCCGGGAGCACAGTCGAAGAATTTGATGCACTGCTGGAAGTGATGCTGCCTGCCCCATGAGCAAATCTGGGCATCCGGGGGAGGGATTTGTCATCATTCCCGTTCACCCTGGAATCCAGATGATTCTTACCCGGTGTGTCAATGGGTTTCTGGAGGTGCTGCTGCCTCGACCAACGCTTTGTATGGCTACCTGTTTTTCATGCCTCCTGTAAACTCGGGCATCACAAATATACAGTAGAGAGTTGCATGCTGCGCAGTGCTGTGCTGTCGCTGCTGATTATTCTGATGCTTGCTGATGGCACATCCAACACGGTATAAGGTGCTCTCTTCAATGTATTGTAGAATCAAAGGGCTATTCAATCCAAATGAGCATGACTTTGGTATTTTTGAAGTCAGGAAGACCCCTAAGAGTTGCTTTGAAATAATTCTCGCATCGCTGGGGATATGCTTTTCAGAATTAGTACTACAGTATAGGCATGACAGCCCCAGAAGGACACAAGGAAGGGACAGAGCCCCTTGCAAACCATCAATGGATGCTGCCCTGTGCATAGAATGCAGCGTGTGTGCAACATTCATGCATGAGTCCAGTTCAAGCAGCCACCCTGGATGGGAACAGCAAAAAATTTAAATGCATCTGAGCTATACTGTGTATGCATGTGCGGGTGCCGGGTATGGGGATATAACAGGCCCCACCACAACCAGCGCCCAGCAAACGTGCTTCTTATCAAGAGAGAGATACTTACAACTATGTGAGCCTCATTCTTTGGAGCTTACCACTTGTTCAACACTTTCCTTATGGAGGTATTATGACACCCAAATCTAATTATGATGTGTTAGACCCAGCCGACCAGCCTAGTGCCAGAATGCTGCTGATCATATAATGGCAATAAAGAAAGAAGACAACCCAGAAAAAGAGAACCCAACTTCACATTCTGGAGGACTGCCGGTGCCAGCAGTCAGCTTCCAGTTGGAAGCTTCCAATTTGCAAAGCTGTGCTGTTGCAACATGCCGCACACAACAACACACATAAACATCTGATCATCACCCCGGATTATTGGCCAGCTCAATCCTTGCAAAAGGCATACAATATGTACAGCCTGACTGCCGTTGCAGGGGAGCAGCAACCAATTCTGGCAAAAAGAGATTTGAAACAGACCGAGATGGCAAATTTTTACGTAAGTAATTCCAGGTTCAATAAAATGTCGCAACATGCCAGAATACGGTACTTCAGTCATCCAAGCAGCAGAAGTAGAATCTTGCCGCCTTGTCCAGAAGTTGAGTCAATGCACACATCAGCTCCAGCACCCATTTCTCCATAAAAGTTGTTCGGACTGTTCAGACATAAATTCTCTTGGGGTGTGCGCATATGTAACCCCAGGAATTGTATCGAAGTGAACACAGACATGAAATGGTCTGTTAATGCTGACAGTGCTGTCGTACTCCAAAGTGCACAGCACGCATGTCAGCCTCTGACTCAGCAGAGCACATCCGCAGGATCCCACCCATGCTGATATTTTTATACTACCCCTCTTATTTCAAGAGCCTGCCACGACTTCACAAGCACCAAGAGAACTTGGCCCCTTTCAAGCGTAGAGGTACTTGTATGTTGTGTCTCCAGGCTCCCACTGCCCTGGGACTCCAGTCTAAAACCGCCATTCAGAGAACTTTTCCTGGCGCACCTCAAAGAGTGCCTACAGAAGGTGATAAAATTGTGAGCAATGCCTCGCCTGCTCAAGCTACAGCACCAGGAGATGTGGTTAAATGCATTCCAGGGGGATTGGTAGGCCAGCCGCCGAGGTCATCGACACGGGAAGCTGCGCGGCAGCTGCGCGGTGGGCGCTGATCATCTAGCGGCCGCCCACGGGGGTTTGCAGGGGCACGGGTAGGTTGGGGGGTGTCAGTGTGGTGCCAGAGGTGATGGCTTCGTTGTAGGAGAGGAAAACACTGCTTGTGGTGAGGACCTGGGACTTGAGGAAGCACTTGCCCACAGTGTTGACGCCACCCAAATCCTGGGTAATGTAGGCGAATCCCTGCGCGCAGGAGCACGGCGGACTTCAGCCCACGGCATGACAAAAACACACCAGGAACCAAAAATGCAGCTGCAATGATGTAGCTTTGGCAGGCGAGTGCGCTTCCATGTGCATGGCATGGCAACACACGCAGGAACCAAACACATCCTGCATCGATCTGCTTGCGGCAATTCTAGAAGGGTGCCACAGAAAGTAATATTATGCAGCTACAAAGGGTGCATCACTGGGTTTTGGCTGTTCAGATGTCGCTGCAAGACCATATAATGCCCCACAGACGCCTTTAGGGTGCGCAGCAGGTTTGGCTGACTCTGCAAACTGGACCCATAGCATGCTCCATGCATCCTTAGAACTTGATAAAGACATATTTCTGCTTTCAGCACCCGCAGACAGAGGCGTGGGACGCACCACGCAGACTTGGCCGGCAAACTGGTCAGGGGGTGAGGTGGGCACATAGTCGTAGCAGTACTGGCAGCATGAGGCGATGTCCGGCAGAGTGGGCGCAGCATCGCCATCGTTGAGGTTCGGAGCGGCTGGTTCGCCGTTGGGGCCTCCAGGGTAGATGTCAGCGTTGGGGTAGATGGTGCACGAGTTGAAGGCCCCACCGACTGCGCACACACAACATCATAGTTGCGTCAGCTCTGATGACTAACCGGTCTATGCTTCAACAAGGCCGCAAGACTCGGAAAAACAGGACCTTTGTCTAATGCCGGCGCCCCTGGGGCAGGGATATATTATAAAGCCTAGCATTCTCTGGGTTTTCTTGAGTCTCTGTGTTCTGCCTGGCAGAAGGGACTGCTTAAACTCTGAGATCCTGTGATCCGCAGCAAGGCACAGGATGGCTGCATGTGCATGATCGGATCAGATCCTGACCGCACACATAATCCTAGAGGGCCAAATACCCTGGACAGCAGCGGTCCAGGAGGCTGTGATTCATCTAAACTCCCCTGAACAGCCTGACTACTTGCGGCCTGTATGTATGCATGCTCTTGAGAATCTCTGTTTCTGATGCTTTGGCACAGTGTAGAGATCCAGGGGACTCTAAACTAAGTGAGTTAGAGTTCGCTGAGAGATCTAGCAGAAGGGTTGTTATTTTGTAAACGGCAAGCAGACACATCAGTTATAAATGATATGAGGATGGGCAGTGAAGGGCTGCCTACAAGACCATGAGCCTCAGGTGGCTCTCAACAGATCTTCAAATAATATAGTATTGCAGTTTAAAGACTCACCTGCGCCAGTCGGGCCGGTGAATCCGATGTCTCCAGTTGCTCCAGGCGCGCCGACAGCGCCGGTTGCTCCGTCAGCGCCGGTTGCTCCGTCGTTGCCTGCCCACACAACAAGCTCTGTTCAGGCGCTGTGATCCTGATGCCTTTGTTCACAGCGCAATCAGCAAGTGATCAGCTGATATTCAGAGATTCTGCAGGGGAGATGCTGAGGCGCCTGGGATCTGCAAGCCAGATTGAAGTTCTGCCATGGACGAAGAAACCTGCTGCAAAGAAGCTGACACTGCTCCCCTTTTACGCATGGCTTCAGGGTATTCAACCTCATGTGACATGACAGCATGTGCAGCAGAACAATGACCCAAATATGGTGATAGGGCGCAAGACTGGCAGCATGCATTGTTTCAGGGGCATGCACTTTCTCAATGGAACGTTGCGGTGATGTATGAGATAGACACTCAGTGCTTTTGAATCTTTGCCTCGCACTAGTGTTCTCACTGGTATTTGCATCACTGGGAGGTAGACGAATTTGGAATAAAAAACGTGCTTTTTCAGACAGGGAGTGCTGCATGATCAAATGAGGGGATTCATCGTGTTTGACACTCACCTGGAATTCCCTGGATTCCCTGGAGGCCTTGCGGTCCGGTGTAACCTGCAGCCCAGAGCAGAATGCAAGATATCAGTTTCTTGAATTTGAGCACAAGTCTTGGCCAGCAGCCAATCACCACATGCAGTGATAGCATTGTGCAATCGTTTCAAACCTCTTACTCATCCCCTGCAATGGGAATGGCCAGCAAGGATGGCTTGATCATGATCCAGAATTAGGATTTGCTGGGAATATGTTCTCATGAAAGCCAATGGTGTCTGTGTGGGTTAACTTGGAAAGCTCACCAGTCGCCCCAAATCCAACCGGTCCTGTGGGACCTGTCGGGCCCTGTAATAAAGAGGAACCTCTCAGAGCAATGCCAAGAGTCTGAGAGCCTTCTGTGAGTCAGGGAGGGATACTGCGCTCAGGCAGCAAATTTGATTCTTGGGAGACTCCAGTGGTACTGACCATGCGACGACAGGCATCTCCCCAGTCTGATATGATAGAAGTTCAGCGGATTCGTTCACAGCTGCTGGGCTCAAAGCGAGCCCAGAGACCAGGTTCATTTTTAGCTAACTCGTGATGACACTGTTGGCCAAGAGATGCATGAGTCGAGCCCTTGTGTCCTGTTAAGCTTATGAGAAGAAAAGGGCCTAATTCGAGCGGGATACAGAGCACAGCGGTCTGTGGAGGGGAACAATTGTGGGTTAGGGGCACCCACTGATTTGGTGATGGTGAGCCCGGCGACGAGGGCCTCCAGGGCCGTGAGCCGGGTGTCCAGCTTGGTCGTCACCTCCTTCTTTGCGCATGTCTGCTCAATGAGATACTTTGTCACGTTCTCCGCTACCTCTGCGATCACAACGCGCATTATTGCTGAGTCTCACGGACAAGGACAGCAAGCATCCGCTTCCGCATTCAAATCAACTGCTCAATATCTTCTTTGGCGCAATGATAATGCACTGTGAACAACAGAGAGGCGCAGAATCATCACATCATCACAAGCGCCTTAGCCAGTTGAAAGTCGCGCACCAATGCTTGGCAGCAGGGTAGCCTGTCCCAGGATGATCATCGACAGCAAAGACACCGCCACACATGCAATTCCCGTTCCCATAGTGACTAATTCGGTGACAACCTGCACGAAGCAATAGAAGGGATGCAACATCATGTCGCGCATGCCCTGAAAGCACGATATATGAGGGCCGGGGAATTCAAATAAACCGCACGACATGGTTGAATGAAACAACCGATGCGGCCGCAAATTTGGCCACGCTCTGAGTTCAACATGCTACAAACATGAACAACGTGAGCATCTGTAAGCCAGCAGCCCTGCAGCTCCGGACAATATAGTGATTGGCTTCCGAGCACCATCGTTGGACACCTCTCCTGCAAAACGAGCAATTCAACAAGCTAGAGCAAGAAAAAATATACCTGCAAAAGGCTTCAAAATCGTCGGCTGGCCTCTCTCTCTGCCTGGTCTCTTTGAGAAAGATGGATGGTCTCAGGTCTACCATTTGTGACAAAACCTTTGTCAGAGCCAGCATTTGAATTGATGTTGCGCGCGCAACCATTTATCTTCAATATTTTCGGGTGAATGTAGGTTTTTAAACCCGCGGTTTGGCCTGCTGCATGCGCATGCCTTTTAAGTTCGCACTGCGAGGTTCGCAGAGGCAGGCAACACAATGCGAACATATAATCAGGCGAGAAAAGAGTCATATGCGTGCGCCTTTGCATGGTGAGTTGGGGGAGTGAGAGCTTCTGATTCTGCTTCTACTTGTCTTTGCCATGCTGCACGATGCCAATCAGAACTGCAGAGTGTCATACCGGGACTGGATAGTAAAAGAAGCAAGCTTATGTTGCCACTTGTCCCGAGAAAACCCATATCTCAAATCGCATCAGGACAGATGCACTGTGTCAGCATCACACTGGTAGGCTCTTTTCAGAGATGTAAAGATGATGCAGGAAGTAAGGGTCATCGGTATTCGCATACACGACGCTGGAGGACCCTGTGCAGGGTTGGTAGCACCATGAAAACAAAGAAGTCACCACCAATCGTGCGAATGCCCCAACTCCCACAGGAGATATGGGCAATTACAGCGAGCAAGATGAGCACCAGGGATTGGATGTCCGTTAGTCGCACCTCCCGTCTGATGTACAGCTTGCAGCCAGCCAGCATCATCTTGGTGCCCAGGCAGACCCGGGACTCTCGCTGGCTCGTCAAACACTGGAAGCAAGATTGTGTCCTCTTACTGGATATGCAGCACACCAGCAACAGAAACATTGCGAAATGTGCCACAGCAATGTTGGCGGAGGTCAATCAGCTCTCTCAGCTGAGGTACTTGAAGCTCCGCGCTCCAGTGGATGACTATGCTCGGTGCGATGAATGCATCGTGGAAGATCACCGCATTGAGTATGGCATAGATTACAATGCACACGGCGATGGCCCTTGTCCAGGTTGTGAGCAGCTGCAGAGGAGCAAAGGTGACGAGCTCAAGTGGACTGCTCTGCTGGCAATCTTTGTGCAGCAGGCAGGCCACATTGAAATCAGTGGCAAACGCTGTCTTTTAGGACGACGACTCTGGATGTGCCATTGCTAAAGATACTCAAGCCCCTGCGCTTGATGTCAAGGAAGAAATCAGGGAGGAGGGGTGCCGGGCCCTGCAGCAGCTGGAGCTCCTACAAACACTGCATGTTTCGCGCCAGAATTGAAACATTCCATACGGCGTTGTTGAAGATTTCTGTGATGATCAGGAGTCCAGTTGTCAGCGCATCATGTCTCTGGACCCTGGAGGGTTCCAACAAGTTTTCTGCTGTGCGTTTTGTGAATGTCATTCCAGCATCTGTCAAGGTCCCAAAGGGCTGCCATGCCAGCATCGAGTGTGACCCTCTTCCGTTTTGTACAGCGAGACATGCGTTGATGCATTGCTGTTGAAAGCTTCCTGATGAGGTTGCCACCTGTCACTTGCGTGACCACGCAGACTTCTTGCCCCAAAGAGATTTGTCCATTACTCTGTCAACACGAGCGCCAGTTGCAAACATTTCTACTTTGAGGCTGGATTGCTCTGAGTTTGGCTCTCCTGAGGATTCCTTCATGGTCGGTGAGTGCCTGCAGACTTTGAACTATCTAGAGATTTATTCGCAGCAAGAGGGGTGTGCAGATCATCTTCATTTCTGCTGTGCGATTAGAGAGGTTTGTTGTCAGGGCAGAGTCGCTGCTATTGAGTGTATATGATCTGTCAATGTTTGCAGCCAGCATAAAGGAGCTATACTTTTGTGGGGACTATGAGTTCTGCCTGGTGAATGCTGCCCTGCTGAGCAGGCACTTGGCTGTCAAGCTCAGAGCCCGCCCTTGGGGCCCCACAAGACAGAAGTGTGCTTCCCGGCTGATGCGGACTGGGACATGTTCAAAGATGCCTGCCGCTGCGGGTGCAGCCATCAAGGTTTTGGGACTGGATGAGATGTAAGTCAAGCATATTCTGATACCTTCTACTTTTAGCTGCAGCAGTGCAATTGCAGCCACTGGGATGATGTGTGAAAATGAATGTCCTCGATGTTATCAATGCCGTATCACTGCAATTTTTATGGCGCTACTAGCCACCAGGAGCCAAGGTTCCTATTCATAGTTTACAACGTTGCATGCATGCATCGATGATATCATGATTAATAGCCTGAGCATGCCAACATTGATGCTTACAATCATTGTTACAATCAGTGATCTGGCCAGCTATATCTCCAGCCCATAAGCTAAATTAGGCTGCAGCATGCCCAATCAACATTAGCGTTGAACGCATGCGCATGCGCACGCGCGAATGCTGGCTTCAACACTGTGATCACTCATGAGAGGATCTCTGAAAATGAGCCAGGTTGACATTGCGATAAATATCGAATTGTCTCTTCATAGGCTCAGCAAAACTTCCTACTTCGCTCATCCCATCGCAGGTAGATCAGAAGTTCAAGCATGGTGCCAAAATAAGCAGTTCCTCAGCTACGTTCCCAACTCCAGATGCCTCAAGACATGCCAAGAGAAAGACTCTGAGAAACAGCTTGCCAGCCAATGCATAAATATGGTAAGGCAATAAGATGAAGGGTGCGCTGGAAACGCCGTTGACGAGGGCTAGCTGAAGCAGGTCGCAGGTTTCCAAGGTAAGCGATCTATGTTGTATCCAGCTTGCACGATGCACAATATGGAGTTGATAAATTCCGTGACTTGGCAGGCATGAGCGTAGTTGTTAATATGGCTGTTAGTCCAAATCTTAGACCTGCCTCGGCAGACGTGCTTCAGAGCAGCAGCATGTGTCTGCAGATTGACGTATATGTGCATTTTATTGGAAGTGAAGTTAGGAATGATTTATGTCAAATTCTGTTTCTTCTCATGTCTGATCTGAGGGAGTGTGAGCAGGATCAACAGCACCATGGAAACAGAGGACTCAACACCAGTCACGCACATGCCCCAACTACCTGAGGAGATATGGGCGATCATTGCCAGCAAGATGACCACAATGGAGTGGATGTCCGTCAGCCGCACCTGCCGCACGATGTACAGCGTGCAGCCATCCAGTATCACTCTGATGCCCAGGCAGATCCGGGACTTTCGATGGCTCATCAAGCACTGGAAGCAAGTTCGTGACCTCTCGCTGGACATGGAGCTCACTAAACACCACACAATTGCAAAATGCGCCATGACGATGATGAAGGAGGTCCATCAGCTTTCCCAGCTCAAGCTCCTGAAGTTGAGTGCCCCAGTTGCAGAGGATCTCAAGTGCAGCGAATGCGTGATCAATGAATTCCGTAGAGACTTTGGTGAAAGATACCTTGTGGATTTGGACACTAAAAATTGTCCCATCTGCGAGCACATTCGAAGGGCGAAGGGGGATGAATGGAGTGCACTGCTGGCATGCTTTGTGCAGCAGGCTGCCCATGTGCAGACGCTGTCTTTCAAGCTGACAACTCTGGATATGCCGCTGGTGAATACACTCAAGCACCTGTTGCTCAATGTCGAAGATGACATTGATGAGCAGGGGTGCAGGGCTCTGCAGCAGATGCAGTGCCTGGAAACGCTGTACATCTCTCATCAGGACTGGAAACAAAAAAAAGAAACTAGATGTGGATGATTATGACCTTTGGGAAGATGAACCGGTGTCCTGTTGCCGACGTGCCAAGGCTCTGGACATGCGTGGTTCCAAGGGGCTCTCTGTTGTGCGCTTTGTCATGGTTGCCCCTGAGTCGGTGAAGGTTCCGCCCGGCTGCCATGTCAGCATCGAGTGTGACTTTGCGGCATTCCGTGAAGGGCTTAAAATGCTGCCCGGCCACTATGTGAAGCTTCCTGATGCGTGCGACACCTGGCATTTACATGACTATAGGGATACCTATTATCTGGAACCAATAGCCAGTGCCTTCTCAGGACGGGAGCCCATAGCAAACATAATCTCCCTGCGGCTGGACTGCTCTGATTACTTCGCTGGCTCTCCACTGGTGGTGGGCCGATGCCTGCAGAAGTTGAGGCACCTAGAGATCCGTAGCGATAAACGTGTGTATGTTGAGTTCAGTGCTGATGTGCGCTTGGAGAGGTTTGTGGTCATGGCAGGCTCCTTGCAGCTTGTTACCCCTGATCTTGCCTCCTTTGCGGACAGCATTAGGGACCTGTATATGTGCTTGCAAAGTGAGCTGTGCCCAGTTACTGCTGCTCTGCTGAGGGAGCATCTGGCAGTCGAGCGGTGGCCTTGCAGCCATAAGACAGAAGTGTGCTTCCCAGCTGATGCTAACTGGGAGCAGTACAAAAGTGATGCTTGCCGCTGTGGTGCATGCTCCAAGTGCTTGGGACTGGATGGCACCTTGTGATGCAGTATCAGCTGCAAGAGATTTGGTGCAGTCACTGTAATGATGTGTAAGGCTAAGCTTTTCAAACACCTGGGGCCCCTACCTTTTCACTTTCTAGTGCAGCCGGCTGTGGCACTGGCCATAAATGTAGTACTGGTACTTGCATGCGTCGTGATGCTTGAGCACTTGCGCGCCGACATATGCTTGAGCGATTCTGATTACCATGCTCAGAGTGCTCCACCGATCTCAGAGCGGAATCTGCATAATTCTGTATTTTGGAAGGCTGCGCCTGCACGGTGCATGCGCTTTCTCCTGCTTGTCTTCTGTTCCCTATACAGCAATGCATACCCTCCTCAACACATCACATGCAGGCTGGATCTCGAAGAGGTGACAAGTCTCTCTGCTTCCTGCGTGTTGGAAGTTCCCAGCAATGTTTCCTGTATGGTGCCAAAGTAGGCAGCTGTCCCCTGCACTCCTGCAGACCCAAGGCAAGCAAGGAGAAGACTCTGACATGGAAGCCAAGTCGTTGGAAAGACATGTGGGGCGACTGAGATGAAGATTGAGCTAAGAAGGCCGGCGACTTGGGCTAAATACAGCAGATCTACAAGTTTCCAAGGTACACGATCTACCATATTTGCAGGTTGCACAATGCCAAGCAGGATTCATCGTGTGAATAGTCTTAAAGACATTACGTCCACATAATGCAGTTGCTATCCTGATTGTCAGCCCACGAGATGGGACGTGCCTGGGCAGACTTGCTTCAGAGCAGCTTGTTCCTGCAGAGATTAATGTTTATGCGCTATTACTTATGACTGAAAGATTCGATCACACCATAAAAATTATGGATTTTCGTTCCTTGGATCTCAAGGCTGAGGCGTGTTGCGCAGGATGAGCAGCAATATGCATAGAAGCAGGAACTCATCTCCAATCAAGCAAATGCCCCAGCTACCTGAGGAGATATGGGCGATAGTTGCCAGCAAGATGACCACCAAGGAGTGGATGTCCGTCAGCCACACCTGCCGCACGATGTACGGCGTCCAGCCAGCCAGCATCACTCTGATGCCCAAGCAGATCCGAGACTTTCGCTGGCTCATCAAGCATTGGAAGCAAGTTCGTCACCTCTCGCTGGACGTAGAGCTCACTGGGAACCTGACCATTGCGAAATGCGCCATAGCAATGATGAACGTAGCCCATCAGCTCTCCCAGCAGCTCAAGGTACTGAAGCTGAGCGCCCCAGTGGCAGAGGATCTGATGTGCAATAACTGCGCGGTCAATGAGTACCGTATGGAAGTTGGTGATAGGTACATTGTGGAGCTGGGCACTAAGACATGTCGCATGTGCGAGCACATTCAAAGGGCCAAGGGGGATGAGTGGAGTGCTCTACTAACATACTTCGTGCAGCAGGCTAGCCAGGTGCAGACGCTATCTTTCAAGATGACAATACTGGATGTGCCCCTGGGGAAGACACTCAAGCACCTGCTGATCAATGTCAAAGATGACATTGGGGAGCAGGGCTGCAGGTCTCTGCAGCAGCTGCAGTGCCTGGAAACGCTGTACATCTCTCATCGAGGCTGGGGACAGAAAGAGGAGCCTGATGATGATGATGATGACTATGATGAGCTTTGGGGGAAGGAATCAGTGTCCCACTGTCGGCGTGCCAAGGCTCTGGACATGCGCGGTTCCAATGGACTCTCTGTTGTGCGCTTTGTCATGTTTGCCCCGGAGGCAGTCAAGGTTCCGCCCGGCTGCCATGTCAGCATTGAGTGTGACTTTTTGGCATTCTGTGAAGGGCGGGAAGGGCTGCCCAGTCGCTATCCGCAGCTTCATGATGCGTGTGGCACCTGGCATTTGCATGACTTCAGAGACGGGTACCAGTCGGAAGTCATGGCCTACACCCTATCACAGCAGGAGCCCATTGCAAACATAATCTCTCTCAGGTTGGACTGCACTGATTTCTGCTCGCCTGAGACTCCCTTTGAGGTTGGCCAGTGCCTGCAGAACTTGAGAGATCTAGAAATTCGAAGCCAGAACGATGTGGAAGTTAAGTTCATTGCGGCTGTGCGATTGGAGAGGTTTGTGGTCGTGGCAAAGTTCTTGCACCTTGAAGCCCCTGATCTTGACTCCTTTGCAGCCAGCATTGCAAACTTATATTTTTGCGTCCAAAGGGAGTGGTGCCCAATGAGTGCTGCTCTGCTGGTGGCTATCAAGCGCAGGGCTTGCCTCCAGGAGAGCCATGAGAGAGAAGCGATCTTCCCAGCTGATGCTGACCGGGAGCAGTTTAAAGTGGATGCCTGCTGCTGCGGTGCATGCTCCAAGTGCCTGGGACTGACTGATGACATGTAAGTGATAGCGCTGTAAAGAAGGGCCTCCTGATTGGTGCACTCAAATTCACCGGGAGTCAATGCTATGATGATAAGCAAGCTTGCTCAATTGGCTCCAATATCAATAAAGTGGCATGTGTACTGCAGTGGCAATTTATATAGTGGCACTCTCATAGCACATATGCTATATTCTGATAAACGTGCAGCTTGCGCATGCAGGCTTCAAGCAGGCTTATAAGTCAGGCTGCAGCTGCTTTGCATGGCTGCAGGCTAGCGCTAGCCCGCAGCCATGCAGCGCTGCAGGGGTGCATATACTACACCATATACACTACATATATAGTACAATGATACATATTATAATAATCTTTATGAGTGGCGAACCCAGAGCTCTAGCCCAGAGGGCCATAGGGCATACACAGGTTCGTCTGCAGCCGGAACCCGGGGCCGATATGCACAGGCTTGCAGCCTTGTCAACTCGCAAATGCACCCTTGCAGCCTACACACTATGATAACAACTGTACAGGTCTACACCCCCTTCTTACTCGAACTTCGTTGAATGCTGAGGGGCCAGTTTATTATACACATGAGCATCCGCATGCATGGATGCGGACAAGGATCAAAGTGCTACATGTGTCACATAATGTGTGTGATGTTCTCCAATTTAAAAAACGAGGACATGGGTCACCTATAGACTACAGTATCAGCCTGGCAGGGAGGACCACGGTCCTGATCAGGCTTCCCCTCCAAAATTCAATTTACGATTTTGGCGATGAGGACGCGCACAGAACTGATCGGTCCCGCTGTGACTTGCTTTCTTGCCCAAAGTAGGTCCAGTCTTTGTTGACATTTCATCCAAGAGGCACGCTTGCGCGTTGCCTATCTGTGATACGTCTACGTGAGCCGTCCTTGATGTGAAGGTCGTACACACCACCCCGTCGTGAAGTTCAGTCTATTTCAAGACATTTTGGTATTTCTGGTTAACAAATCTCATTCATATTTGACATTGTTGATCGCGCTTGGTTTTTCTTTCCTGTATTTGTGGGCTGTCGTTCTGACATAAGCGGGAAGACACCAACATTGTCAACTTCAAAGGAAGTCAGCCTTCATAAACACACGTCAATGCTATGGGAGATGGTGGATCTTTAGAAGATTAATTCCTGATCTAGTCACCTACACCAGATGGGTGCCTTACATAGAGGTCTGTCCCCAGTGTTACTTTTTCAAAACACGCAAGGAAATATTGCAGTCTTCTCACCGTGGATTGGAGGAAAGATGTCTTCGCATGTGAAATTATTGGTTTGCATTCCATTCAAGTACTTTGAAGCGCAGCACCAGTGCTGCAGCGGCCTGGCTTGCTCAAACATCAGTTGGACTCACTATCCCTGAAAAGCCTAATCGTTTATGCTACACCAAACACAGGCACCGGATTCCAGCCCTGGAGATTGCTACTGGTCGCAGCTGCCTGTGTCCTGTGCCTGGATGCTGTTACAGCCCGCTCAGGTGAGCGTGCCCTTTTCCCATGCACCCAACATCTGCTGCCTACAAGGGCATCCTTGCAGCATGGCTGTGGCTCTCAATGGCCCAGAGAAGTCAACGTCTCATGCATGGCCGGCTTATGCTTGGGTGCGCAAAGCACGGCTCAGCACACCTTCACTACATGTGCCTGTCTAGCACAACATAGGACCTCAAGCTCCCAGTTGCCCATATTGTCTCTATGAAGAAGTGCAACACTCGCACCTGCACTTCACACTGACAGCAAGCGCTGCGCACCAGAGGCATAGGGACCCTGGTCAAGACACCTTAGAGTTCAGAGTCCGGCAATCTGCGCAGCCGAGATGGCCTGCCCTCCACAAGTACAATTCCACAATTTCACAATTCCAATGTGACTGCTGTGCAAAGCTGCAGCACTCGCACCTGCACAACGACAGCAAGGGCCGTGCATCAGAAGCATAGGGACCCTTGTGTCAGTACCATAGCTGACTGCGTGCACCCATCCCGGTCTACTCTTCACAGGTGTACTGACAAATGGTTGACTGCTGTGCAGCGGGCCACAGGAGTCTAGCACAGTCGCGCATCGAAGACGCAGTCGCAGAAGCCCCCACCACACTTGACAACCTCAAGGGACGTGTGGCTGACAAAGCAGCGGGCGGGCTGAGCTCGCTGGACGCACTGAAGGAGGCGGCAGCTGCCAAGAAGGAGGGGTTTACTGATGCCGTTCGCAGCATCACCCCTGCCAGCCGGGAGCAGGTCGCTGACGTGGCGAAGGGCCTGTCCAGCCTGGAAGCACAAGTTGCTGGGCTCAGTCAGGCACGCCCCATGACTGCTGCCCGCACACTCACCATATACTGAAGTGCTCATTCTAAAAACCCGCAACCCCGGCGGCGCGGGAAATTTTTCAAAGCAACTTCCTCACTTCAAAAATACAAGGGTCATGCTCCATTGGATTGGGCTTCTCGAGACCTTTCCGATTCTGGTTTCAATAATATCATAGGTTTTATATTTTGGGAGATAGGGTCTCAATTATCCACCCTTTTTGGCCCAAAAAAAATAATTGCGCGTCTTAGAATGAGCACTACAGCATGCACGTGATGCGCTGTCAAGTGTTTTGTTGCACTGTCTCTGCTTTACACACCTTGAAGGGTTTAGGGCCTGTGTACATGGCGCTTCAGGTGATATTTGAAGGGTAGTCCGCAGGTGTGGTGATGTGTTCCAGAAACTTGCTCGTTTCTTCACAACATCCATCAGACAACCTCCAATGCTGCCAGCTGGGCCCTTTGCATAATGCAAATATCTGCACTACTCTACAGATCTGTGCATGCCCTTGGAGCTGGAGAATCTACCCTGCCTGTGGACACTTCCAAGGAGCCAATATTGCTGTAAATGGGCAGGCTAACACTTGATCCTAGGGGGATTCATGCTTCAGGATGTCCGCTCGTTGTGTGCGTGCAGGCGCTTGCAACTTTCAATGGCACCAGCGGCACTTCTGGAGTGCCTGGAGTTCCAGGGTCCCCGGGTCTCCCAGGACAGCCAGGACTCCCCGGTGAGCCATCACCGTCTGCTGCAGTCTGCAAAGGGATGTATTTGTAAATTTTGTGGCAGAGGGCAGCTGGGTTTCCAACAGGATGGCACAGCATGCAGAGCTTCTCGCCATCAGACATTCAGCCTGCAGGACACTAGCCCTAGGAGTGCAAATCCATTTTTGGAGCGCGCAATGCCCTTGGGAAGATTCCCATGCATGCTTTCCATTAGCGCGATGTGAAGTTGAAACTTGATACATTGCGATTGGTCAGACATGATACCTGGGAAGCTTGTACTGCTGCATGTGACACTGATTCATGTGCTACTGATGTGCTACATGTGTAATGCCGGAGAAATGCATGTGCAGGCAGCATCGGCCCCCAGGGACTGCGCGGCCCGGCCGGCCTCACCGGCCCCATCGGCCCTGCCGGCGTGCCCGGTGAGTGAATACACCCTATGTACCCCAACTTTAACCCCACACTCTTGACGCACACCCCGGCTGGCGGGGGGCGGTTTACATTCTGAGCACTGTGTCCACATTTGCTTGGGTCTTGCTTGGACCTGGCAAGTCTAACAAGGAGTAAGATTTACCCGGAGCTTGCCTTCTGTAGGAAGAGCATGCGATGATAACAATGATAACTATGGGGTTCTCCCCATGCAGCAAGCTGCTTGGCAGTTTTAGCATGGCTAGGCATAGACTTGAGCAGCAGTCTGCGTGCTTGATGCATGCAGCCTGTGGGGCACATGGAGCTGCTCTATTCAGCTGCTGTGTCCAATCATTATTAACAGATTCTTCTCTTCTGCTCAGCTGAATCTGGCAGCTGTGGCCGTCACGAATGGCGCCAATTACAGATGATACAGTGCATGTTGCGTGCTGCAGCAAGGGGGCATGTTTCTTGCTGTCAGCCAAGTCTCCTGTACTCAGTTTAGATCCATTCCATGGCAGGCACAAACGGCACAGTCAACCAGACAGCGCTGGCGGCGGCGATAGCACAGCAGCTGGGCCCGATCCAAGTTGCGCTGAATCAGTCCCTGCAAAACGCCATTGCCGGCCTCGGGCTGAATCAGACCCTGCTGCAGGTGTGGCATCACTTTTCATCCACTATCTAGTACTCAGCACTTTTTAGTAAAAAGATTTTACCCTTCATGGACCTTACATCATGCACTGCTGTACTGCTCGGGTGCAGGTGGTGGGAGTTCAGCCCATATCCCATATCCTTTTGGTCAAGCGCATGTCTGAATTCCCCTTTACCTGAGCCAGGCCTGCCTCTTATGCGTCCCTGTTGTGCTGGCTGTGATATGGGGACTTATCTAGAGGTCATCTGGTTACTGATGACCAGAGGGTCACCTTCAGCGTTTTTGACCCTTCATTGACCCAAACTCTAAATTCACCATTGCATTCCCCATGAATTTGTTGCAAAATCCCTTCCCTAAATCCGGAAGCTGGAGGGTTGAAATTAGTGTTGGGGCTGCTGCAGGAGCTGCTGAATGTCCAGACGCAGATCAGTAATCTGTTAGTCACCCTCGACAACTCGGTGACCAACAACATCAACACGGCTGCGGCGAACCTGACTGCGACCGTGGCGGTGAGCTAATTGGCGCTGCAAATTCTGCATTTGAATTTGAATTTGAATACATGTGTATACAATGGGAGGGCAGTGCATTTCTTGCCGGGAAGCCAATTTTTCGTTCTGAGACATGCCGATCGGCACCCCAACCCTTGCGCATGAGCTGAGATTCAAAATGGCATGTGTACATGGGCGGGAATGCATCCACTGCACTTGCCTATGGAAAACCTTCTGGTTTTGGAGCAAGCATGCCATCGTGTCCCGCATGCCAGCATGCCCTGCTAGAGGCTTGAGTGGCTTTCCGGGCTGGCAAATTCCCTGTCGGCTGTGCTCTCAGAACTGCTGCAGATGTCATCTTGGTTGGGCGGCTGTGTGTGGGTGCAAGGCTGCAATGAGCTTGCATGCTGCATGCACGAGGGAGTCCAGGAGATTCCAGAAAGCAATGGGCGCATGCGGAGTCTATGGGGCGCTTGGCTGACACAATGCCAAGCCTGCTAAGTGAGGCATGTGGCTGGGTACTGAAATCATTTCGATATGCTGCGCAGGGGCTCACCAATGCAGCCAACACCACCATCCAGGTTGTGCTGCTGCAGGCGCTGCAAGAGCTCAATGCAACCACAGGTGACTTCTACCTTTACATGCTGTTGCAAGTGAGGCAAGAGACAGGCACAGTAGAAGGGATCTCAAGCATAGGAAGAATATCGTCTGAATCAGGGTGAAGGGTGCAGCTTTGCTGTTGAACACGTATTCTTACTTTGAGACAGGTCATGGTAGGCCTTCATTTCCTCGGTCTTGTTCGAATTTTGCGTTGTTGTCAAGCATGCAAAACGTGAGAGTAAATGATCTATTCGAAACAGGTACAGGGTAGATGATTGAGCATAACCTTTCATGCGTTTGTTCACGGTGAAAGCCATGAGGACCGACGATGATTGTCCTCGAGATAAGATTCCCCAGGGGCCAAGCCTTGGCGGCGGTCGAGCTGTGCGTCCTCAGCACACTGCATTCTTTTGCTTTCCTCTATTCAACTTTAAACTTTATTAATTGTTTTGACATCTTGATAGGTGCAACGATGTTTGGGGCAGATCTCACCAAATCGACCAGGTTATAACCGCCGATAAAAGATTGAAAGCCATCAACCCTCGAAAGAGATGGATCGTCGATTTGGCCGAGTGGTCTAAGGCGCCAGCTTAAGGCGCTGGTCCGAAAGGGCGTGGGTTCGAACCCCACAGTCGACACAATCTATTTTTTTCCTTTTTACTTTAGTTTTAATTTCCCTTGGGAACGCAGGACCATACGCATTGGGCGTAGCCGGCTCCACTGGCCTCCTCAATCTTCGGATGAAGGGAGGCCTGTGCAGCTTTCAACACATGCATGGCCTTGGTTGTGGGCCTCGGGTTTTCCCCCCGCAGGCCCACAGCTGTGGCCATGCCCCCAGACCCCCCCCCTCCCAGAGGGCCAGGGAGAGCTAGTGATAGGCTCTTGAGCTGGGGTTTGTGCTCGCAGCGCTGCTCAACCAAACGCTCACCGGCACCGCGGCAAACATCGTAGCTGCCACAAACACCACGCTGCAGAATCTGGTGATCACCAGCATCGAGCGCGCGACCACCCTCCTGCAGAACCTGACAGACAGCACTGTCAGCACAACTACCACCCTGCTGAACACTGTGGTGAGCCTCTGTCCCTAATGTGACAGATGAATGGATGCCTTTGCTTTGATGTTTTGCGTGGAGGGCCTCAGAAGTGCCATTCTCAGGGGCTTGCAGGGCACCCAATTGCAGCAAGTCTTGGTTTTGCTGCACTCTGTGAGCGTGTATTGCATACATGTGCAACTTACAACTAAAGGGAACAGCTGCGCCTATCCTGGGCACACAAAGTGCTTTGACTCTTGTGGCACCTTGACCCGGTCCTTGCCCAATCTCACACTCGGCAATTGCCCCTAGCTTCCTTGACTGCCTTAGGGTGAGCAATTTGACTTTGCATGCATGCAGCCCAAGCTTCTGAAGGCCGCGCAACGCTGACTCGATTCTTGTGCTGTGCGCAGGCGAATCAAGTGGTGTCAAACACCACAGTGCGGATCGTGGACATCAGCAACCAGGCGCTCAGCAGCTTTCAGAGCAACCTGACTTCCCTGCAGCTGACCACGCTCACAGAGACGCAGCAGCTGATCACCTCTCTGCAGCAGCTGGCGCTCACAAACCTGACCAGTAGTGCTAGCAGCCTGATCGATCAGCTCCTGGCGAATGTGACGCAGCTCTTGGCGAATGCTCAGGCTTCCACGCTCAACAGCACGACTACACAGCTGAATCAGCTGGTGCAGACAACGCTGACTACCACCAACACGCTGCTGACTCAGCTGCAGACCTCCATCGTGACTAACACGACTAACCAGCTCACGGACGTGGCCAGCACCTTGGTCACCAACACGGTGGCTAATGTGACTAACCTGCTGAGTCAGCTGTCGCAGTCGACCATCGACAGCACCACGTCCAGCCTGCAGGTAATGAAACTTTGTGACAAAGTAAATTATATTTGAAGAGTGGTAATTGAAAATTTAGCTTTTCACACATTTGGTAGCTAGACATATTGCATGCATAATGTACCGTTAGTCAGGGCATGCTTTGTAGGGCACCAGCAGCTGCAATCATGCGAGACAGCAAAAGCCGTGAATATTAGATCAATTCTCGCTTGAGCTTAAAGATGTCAAACGTGCAGCACAGACTGTCCTTACTGATGACTCATCAGCTAGCAGGGATCTAATGACTCTTTTTGTGTGCGCAGACGCTGCTGAACAGCACGCTGTCATCAGCGAATACATTGCTCACCAGCCTGTCGCAGCAGACGATCACAAACACAACCAACAGCCTCACTAACCTGGCGCTCAACACCATTTCCACAACGCAGAATATTCTCAACAGCCTGCAGCAGACAGCCATCACTAATGTGACTAATGGCGTGTCAGGCATTCTGGACAACGCGCTGTCAAATGCCACCTCCTTGTTGACAGCGCTGCAGAATTCGGTGCTGAATGACACGAGCGGGCAGCTGACTCAGCTGGTGCAGACGACGCTGACTACCACCAACACGCTGCTGACTCAGCTGCAGACCTCCATCGTGACTAACACGACTAACCAGCTCACGGGCGTGGCCAGTATCTTAGTCACCAACACGGTGAATAATGTGACCAATCTGCTCAACCAGCTGTCGCAATCGACCCTCGACAACGCATCTGCAAGCCTTCAGGTACGAACAGATGACTTTTTTCGGCTTTTGAAAGAGCAATTAGTGAAAATTATCTTCAGTTGTTGCCTCAAATTGATAAGAATCTTGGCCCACCTGTCTAGCCCAAATCTTGCACCTTTTATAATTCAAAGTATTTTGCTGATATCCCCAATACAAGCCAGGCTTGTCTTTGCATCCCTGTCTTGATAATTTGCTCAATATAATTGGGGCTCCTTTGGGTGCCAAGGTCCAGGGTATCAAATTATAAAGTAGGGTAGACAACGGGTCATGGGGAGTCTCCTCACATGCGTAGGACGACTCACAATGACCTAATCGTATTTCTGTCCTGCAGGCTCTGCTGAACAGCACGCTGACATCAGCCACCAGTCTCTTGAATGGGCTTAGCCAGACGACGGTGACTAATGTGAACAGCACGCTGACTCAGCTGACGCTCAACACCATATCCACAACGCAGAATATTCTCAACAGCCTGCAGCAAACAGCCATCACCAATGTTACTAATGGCGTGTCAGGTGCGAATATCATTATCAGTATCTTTTTACTATAGATACTAATCGTCATTACTATGAGTATCACTTTCAGTTGATATTGTATCATCACTACATGTTTTCCAGTCCTTATAGGACTAGAGTTGCCGAGCAACACCGTCTCATACATTGAGCTTATTTTGTCAGACAGCATTGGAAGTGATGCATGACTGAAAAGGTATGAGCACACATCAGTTTCTGTGGCATTCTACCCTCTCTTAGACACTAAATTGCACACAATGTGAAAGCAGTAAGGTAGTCATTTCCAACCCCACAGATCATGTTCAGATGGGGAGAATTCTGGGAAGTTCAGAGCAGACAGAGGGCCCATGGGCAACAGGCTCGCTTGTGTACTTGATCACATGATTTCAATGACAGGGCGCAATGACAGGGCAGGCCATAAGTCTTTGAATCGCACTGCAAATACGACTTGGCTAATTGTATTTGCTTGCTACGCAGGCATTTTGGACAACGCGCTGTCAAATGCCACCTCCTTGTTGACAGCGCTGCAGAATTCGGTGCTGAATGACACGAGCGGGCAGCTGACTCAGCTGGTGCAGACGACGCTGACTACCACCAACACGCTGCTGACTCAGCTGCAGACCTCCATCGTGACTAACACGACTAACCAGCTCACGGGCGTGGCCAGTATCTTAGTCACCAACACGGTGAATAATGTGACCAATCTGCTCAACCAGCTGTCGCAATCGACCCTCGACAACGCATCTGCAAGCCTTCAGGTACGAACAGATGACTTTTTTCGGCTTTTGAAAGAGCAATTAGTGAAAATTATCTTCAGTTGTTGCCTCAAATTGATAAGAATCTTGGCCCACCTGTCTAGCCCAAATCTTGCACCTTTTATAATTCAAAGTATTTTGCTGATATCCCCAATACAAGCCAGGCTTGTCTTTGCATCCCTGTCTTGATAATTTGCTCAATATAATTGGGGCTCCTTTGGGTGCCAAGGTCCAGGGTATCAAATTATAAAGTAGGGTAGACAACGGGTCATGGGGAGTCTCCTCACATGCGTAGGACGACTCACAATGACCTAATCGTATTTCTGTCCTGCAGGCTCTGCTGAACAGCACGCTGACATCAGCCACCAGTCTCTTGAATGGGCTTAGCCAGACGACGGTGACTAATGTGAACAGCACGCTGACTCAGCTGACGCTCAACACCATATCCACAACGCAGAATATTCTCAACAGCCTGCAGCAGACAGCCATCACTAATGTGACTAATGGCGTGTCAGGTGCGATTATCATTATCAGTATTTTTAACTCTAGATACTAATTGTCATCACTATGAGTACTACTATGTTCTGTTGATATTGTATCATCACTACATGTTTTCCAGTCCTTATAGGAGCAACACTGTCTCATACATTGAGCTTACTTTGTCAGACAGCATTGGAAGTGATGCTTGACTGAAAAGGTTTGTGCACACATCCGTTTCTGTGGCATCCCACCCTCTCTTAGACATTAGTGGCACACAATGTGAAAGCAGTAAGGTAGTCACTTCCAACCCCACAGATCATGTTCAGATGGGGAGAATTATGGGAAGTTCAGAGCAGACAGAGGGCCCATGGGCAACAGGCTCGCTTGTGTACTTGATCACATGACTTCAATGACAGGGCAGGCCATAGGTCTTTGAATTGCACTGCAAATATGACTTGGCTTGTTGTATTTGCTTGCTACGCAGGCATTTTGGACGGCGTGCTGTCAAATGCCACCTCCTTGCTGACAGCGCTGCAGAGTTCGGTGCTGAACGACACGAGCGGGCAGCTGACTCAGCTGGTGCAGACGACGCTGACTACCACCAACACGCTGCTGACTCAGCTGCAGACGGGCATCGTGACTAACACGACTAACCAGCTCACCAACCTCGCGTCGTCCACGCTCAGCAACGTGACTAACCTGCTGAGTCAGCTGCAGCAGTCAACGCTGGACACTGCATCTACAGGGCTGCAGGTGTGCAACTCGGCTCTATGTCACATGACGGTACTGTCATTCCTGGACACAGCAATTCACTCTTATATTCTCTAACTCCCACGCTTGCAGCATTTGCTACATGATTGTTGACTGTGCAATTTATGAGAGCACAGAGCAACGATGCATGCAATATTTCATATCTCCATGTTGATATCCACTGCTACTCTACAGCAGAAATGCAGAAGTTCTTTTTGTAAATACTGTAATAAGAATTGTAAGGCTCTTTCTGCTTTGTAAAGATTTAAAATTTGCATTTCTTTCTGTGTCTGCAGACGCTGCTCAACAGCACGCTGACATCAGCGAGCAACTTGCTGGACGGATTGGCGCAGACGACGGTGACTAATGTCAACAGCACGCTGACTAACCTGGCGCTCAACACGCTCTCACAGACCCAGTCGCTGCTCACCAGCCTGCAACAGACAGCTCTGAACAATGTGACGGCTAGCACGGCGAATATCCTGAATGGAGTGATCCAAAATGCGACCACAACGCTGAATGCTCTGGAGACAGCGGTGTTGAATGACGCCAGCGGACAGCTGGCGAGTCTGCTGCAGAGCACGCTGACATCAGCCAACACTGCGCTGAGTAACCTGCAGTCAGCGGTGCTGACTAACACCACCGGCCAGCTCAGCAGCCTGGCGGTGAACACCATCACCAATGTGACTAAGACCCTGGACAACCTCGCGCTGCAGACAGTTTCAGGTGGGTGAATAAGTCTCACAACCCTTTCTCGAATGTAAATTTTGTGGCCTTTAGCATCCAAATACCATCACCTGCACTCACTGTAGTTTTAAACACTTCATTGACCCTACCATGGACCCTACAGCCCCCCTAAAATAAGATTACAAAAATCTCATAAAAGTTCTTTTGTGGGGTGCCAGGGGTCAATGGCACGCTGAGCAATCTGGCGCTGACAACGCTGTCGCAGACGCAGCTGCTGCTGACTAATCTCCAGCAATTGGCAGTCACCAACGCAACAGCCAGCCTCGTCAGCTTGGTCGACGGCACGGTTGCAAATGCATCAGCACTGCTCTCGGTGCTACAGAGCTCGGTGCTGAATGACACCACCGGACAGCTGGCAACTCTGCTGGGTGCCACGTTGACTACCGCCAACTCAGCGCTGAGTCAGCTGCAGTCCGCCATCCTGGCAAACAGCACCGCTGACCTCAGCAATCTGGCGGCGACAACGCTCGCTAATGTGACTAATCTGCTCGCCAATCTTGGGCAGTCCACGCTCGACACTGCTTCCACTGGGCTGCAGGTGTGGCAATGAACAATATCTGAAGGCTTCAATAACATTGAGCTACCGTGTTCAAATAGCAGATTTTTTCTCCGATGGACATTCTTGCCTCATTGTTGTAGCCGTGAGGTGCCAGCTCAACCTGCAATGCATGATAGGAAATGCACATGGTAGAACTTTATATTTGGCTCACTCTTGCACACGTGTCAGGGTTAATAAATCCTCTCTCTTGGACACACCTTTATCGGCGCATGCATGCCGACATCTTAAAAACAGCTTGGCCAGCAAGATGAAGAAATTTCCTAACAAATGAGAATACAGTCTTTAAAGGCAGAGCAGACAGTCCTTACCAAGTCACACCAATTAAACACTGAATTGTAATTCTATTGCAGGGGTTGCTGAACAGCACGGTGACATCAGCGACGACCCTGCTGGGCGGGCTCGCTCAGCAGACCGTGGCAGGGGTGAATGCCACGCTGGAGCAACTCGCAGTAAATACCCTCACGCAGACTCAGTCCCTGCTCGACGGCCTGCAGGCAATCACTGTCGGCAGCGCTTCTTCGCAGCTCAACAGCCTGGTAACCGGCGCAGGTGTGCCATTACTAATACGATGATTGTTCTTACTAATGAGATTATTATTTGTGATCTTTTTCATGCTACATGCTGTTATATCAAGATGGGCAAGATGGATTTAACACACAAGTTGCAGTTGAATGGGGTCATGCCATTTTGGGGACTTTGATTTAGTTTAGCTGTTTCAAAAGCTTTAAAGCTCATTTAGAAGTATGCATGGAGAGAGGCCATCATGCTTGAGAACAGCTATGGTGCCTCCATGTTGGTGTGACCCAGGCAGCATTCGAGGCATAAGTTGTTGTTTGGCATCAAGCCAATTGGGGGCTTTACGCTGGACTCCATTTGAATTGGCTGCAGTTTGCTTATGGGCTTTATTGCTGACTGGGATGTTTATATGCTGTGTGCAGTTGCGAATGCCACAAACCTGCTTGACCAGCTGCAGACGACGGTGTTGAACAACGCCACCTCAGCGCTGACATCAGCGCTGACCAACACGCTGACATCAGCCAACACGCAGCTGAGTCAGCTGCAGAGCGCCATCCTGGCAAACACCACCGCTGACCTCACCAGCCTGGCGACTAACACACTGAACAACGTGACTAACCTGCTGAGTAACCTCGCGTCATCCACCCTCAACACTGCATCCACAGGGCTGCAGGTAAGTGGCCCACTTCAAATCATCCCCTCTCATTTGACACATGAATGCCCGTCTGTATCTGCTAGGGTTTTGGTGCCCAATCTTCTATTTCCGAGGCGCAGGTCATTGTTGATAGAGGAACATTGTTTGGAAGATTTTGCGCATGCATGGCAAAGTAGCTCACATGGTCGCACAGCTGCCTTACAGAGACATGCTTGTTCATTCGCGCCTGTCAATTGGCAAAGATTTTTTGCTTCTCCTTTGGCTGTTACCCTCTTGGACTCCACACTGCAGCAAATGAACCCGTACCCCTCAATTTCTTTCTCAGGAGCCACTTACAATCTCTATACCACAACAAACCCCCAACATACATTGCCCCATTTGGATGTCATTTGAGGCCTCAGGGAATTACAGAGTTACAAATTCCAAGATTTCCCCTCAGGATTTGTTCTTGGGAGCCGCTCAAGATCTCCATACCAGGACAAGAATCCAATAATCATTAAGTGCTTGGGTTTTTGCTGCAGGGTCTGCTGAACACGACGCTGACATCAGCGCAGAGCTCGTTGAATGGCCTGGCGTCACAGACGGTGACAGATGTGAACGCCACGTTAGCCCAGCTCAGCCAGCTGGCGGTCGATGACCTCACCGGCACGCTCAGCACCTTAGTCAACAGCGCCGTCTCAAACGCCACTTCTCTCCTGGATGCTCTGCAGCAGGTATGCCTGGCTTTTCATGTTCCTGCTGTGCTCTGCTTACATTTTCATAAGGGGCCATGAGAACCTATGGCTTTGAAAATCTGGAATGGCCATGGGACAAATCAGAACTTTGCCGAGCGACTCAATGCCTGGTGTGCTCGGAGAGGAGGCTCTGAGTAATGGAAGTTTGCAAGGATTTGTCCCTGCAGAATTTCCTGAAATGAATGGTGCACTGCTCAAACTTACATTTGTTTCGTGCGCGTTTTTCCTTGACAGGGCCTATGAATCGCAAAATGCACACTTGATTCAAAAAATCGCTCTTTCTCAGTTATGTTTTGGTGGGTGCAGGCGACGGTGACTAATGCCACGGAGGCGCTGACGTCAGCGCTGCAGAGCACGGTGTCAGCGGCCGACCAGCTGCTGAACGAGCTGGCGGCGACGCTGCTTAGCAACGTGACTAATCAGCTGACTACACTCCAGCTGGACACGCTGACTAACGCCACCTCAGCGCTGCAAAGCCTGCTGCAGGCCACGCTGACATCAGCGTCGACCACCCTGGACTCTCTGGCCGCCAACACAGTGAACACAGTCAACTCCACCCTGACTGGACTCGCTGCAAACACCCTCACGTCCACGACCAGTGAGTGGCAAAGATCCATCCCCTGCTGAAATGTCAAATTCCTAATATGAATTTTGCTTTGCTGCCAGTAAGATGCCTGCTTGCCACAAGGATCCAGACATGGTAGCCTGCATGCAAACTCTGCTGCAGAAGAATCTTCAAAACGTCCTAGTCCTGTCAAAGCTTGGAACCACCCATTTACCTGGCTGCCAGCGATCATTTTGCACACTTACGCCTGCTTGCTCAATTATGCTCCTTTGAAAAGAGACCCCTGCAGCATCCATCCAAAAGCCATTGCTGGGAAGGACTTGTAGCACACTCAGTTCCCTGGCTAGGAGTGTGCACCTTGCATGCTCTAATTGCTGACTCAATCTCTTTGTTGCTGCGCAGATGCAGTGTTCTAACCACTGTCTTTCTGTTGGGCTGTGCATATGCACTGGCAGCCGTTTCCATGCACACATTTCTTAACCGCTGACTCTTTCTATTGCTGCGCAGATTCGCTGGCAGCTCTGCAGCAGGCGACGCTCGACAGCACAGCAGGGCTCTTGAGCGGGCTCCAGGCTCTGACAGTCAACAACACGAACAGCCAGCTGACTGCGCTCAGTGCATCGACCGTAGCCGCCACCTCAGACCTTCTGGCAGCGGTTCAGGCTCTCACAGTGAACACAACCAACGCTGCATTGTCGACCCTGCAAGGTGCTGCGATCGCCAACGTGACCCAAACGGTGAGCTTACTCTGCAATTTTTTTGCAGCAAACAGGAAATATGCACATTTTGAACCTGATGGCCGCATAGAGCGAGTTTTGGAGAACTCTTACTTTCTTTACAGGGCTCCTTTTGCATGGTAAGCAGCATGCAGGAGTCAGTATGGAATGTTGGTATTCTATAGCATGCTCAAACGGGTGGCAGGCTAGTGGTTAGCATCTTTTAGAGTGTTATGTCCCCACTTGGATTTCCCCGCTCTGAAATGCGGCGCCCATGGGAGATTCGCCTCTGCAGGCCCACACTTGCATGAACTTTTTTCCAGCAACAAACAATCAAATTAGTAATCAGCATTACCAATAAGCTGATACAGATTTTATTGTTTTGCCGCACAGGTGGGCACTGCCTTAAACACAGCCACTACCGCGCTGAACACCCTGCTGGCTACCACCGTGGCGGCAGCCAACTCAAGCATCAGCACGCTCCAGCAGGCGCGCGCTAAAACCTTTGAAGCAAACTTCGAGAAAAGAGTATTCAAAATTTAGATCCTTTTCCCATAAGGAGGTAATATTGTTCTGTCGGTGTTCAATCAGCCGATTTCGCTGTGCCTGAGCCAGGCCCGGATCCGGTACAAAATCAACCTTTCTGTTGATAACTAAATTTCCTCATCTACAAACATTCCAGGATCCCAAAGAAAGGCACCCAAGACATTGCATTTAACTCACCGTATATACCTTACTCTAATTCCCAGCTAGATTATTAGTAAGTACAGACACAGAAGAAGTTTGAATATGAAGATGTGCAGTGACAGACTGCCCACAAGACCAATGAGCCTCAGCTGGCTCCCAAAAGGTCTTGTGAATGAAACAATAATAATAAGTAACAAAAATTCCGTGCCAGCAGGCAGCGCTGGCGAGCATCAACACAGCTGTTGGGCAGGCCACGACGGTAATCCAGGACGCGCAGAATCTGGCTCTGTCCAACATCACCTCTGCTCTGGGCAGTGCTCAGTCAACACTCGCCGGCCAGCTCACCGCCGCGCAGGTGCGTTTTCAAATTCAAATTCAAAATAAAAATCAAGGTCTAGAATCCAGAAGCATTGTGAGGGCGGTGGAGACTGACAGGCACAATCTGCTGCCACTGCAAGACATTAAAGACCATCAGCTGCTTTGAATCCAAAATCTGACAACTCAGATGCAGATCCAACCCCACAATGTGAATGATACATCACAGACAATCTTGTGCTACTGCAAGGGCGCTGGTGTGTGAAGTATTATTATTATTATTACACGCTTTTCCTGCCGAAGGCAAGGTGCGTCTGCAG